>ERZ1026792.963-NODE-963-length-20327-cov-2.904802_pt1 | contig 20327 bp, 17 predicted proteins | sample MGYA00520884_ERZ1026792 | MGnify/ENA primary metagenome ERZ1026792 (study PRJEB33270, sample SAMEA104284473) | anaerobic digester metagenome | biome: Anaerobic digester microbiome; feature: mesophilic sludge digester; material: Anaerobic digester biomass | place... | reverse complement strand
ATTCTGCATGGCGGAGGGCGACTATGCGCGGACGATGATTGCCGCCCTCTCGATCCGCCAGCGGCGCGGCCTTCTCGGGCGGATCTTCCGCCGCAGGATCACGCTCGACGAAATCATGGCAGAGAACAAGGCGCTCACGGCCATGCAACAGGAATATGCGAAGGTGCAGGGCGAGCGCAGGAGGGCTGCGGAGATCGCCGCAAGGAGGGAAACGATGTCGCTCGGGGAGAAAGTCAAAGCGCTTCGGGAGAAAAAGGGCATGAATCAGAAGCAGTTGTCGGAGGCTTCGCTCATCACTCAGGCCACGATCTCCCGGATAGAAAGCGGGAAGGTCAATCAGCTGAAGTCGGATGCGTTAAAACGCCTGGCCGACGCGCTGGGTTCAACGGTTGATTACCTGGTGGACAAGGCCGACCAGCTCACGCCGGAAGACGTCATGAAAGCCGACAAGACCGCGAAGTATCTCTTCCGGGGATACGAGAAACTTTCCAGCGACGGGAGAAAGCAGCTGATTGATTTCGTCCAGTTCCTCGAAGGCAAGGAAAAAGAGGAAGAGAAGAAGGAATGAATTTTTCCTGGGATCAATACCTCGGCAACTCCCCCGCCCTTTACGCCGACAAGGCGCTCAAGGAGTGCGGGCTCAGGGAGCCGCCGATCTGCGAGATGACCGTCGCGGATTCCCTCGGCCTGGAGGTGAAGGAAATCCCCCGCCAGCACATCAGGGAGTTCTTCGGGAACCTCGGCCACAACGTTCTCCGGACCGTCTGCGCCATGCTCATCAAGAGGGGCAACAAGGGCTGCATCTACTACAACGGGGAGACGAGGCTGGAGCGGAAACGCCTGAGCATCTTCCACGAGTGCGGCCACGAGGTCCTTCCCTGGCACGAGGGACACGACTACTGCTGCAGTGAAAAGGACGTTGACGCCGACGCGTACAAGCGGATGGAGCGGGAGGCATTCGGCTGCGGCTCCGAGTTCCTGATGCCGAGGAGGTCCTTCATCGAGGATTCGTTGAGCATGGAGATCGGCGTCGCGGCGATCGAACAGCTCCGGCAGCGCTACGTCGCCTCGTTCGAGGCGACGGCGATACGGTATTCCCTCACCCACCCGGGGCTCTGCGGGATCGTGATGGTGGAATCGTCGGCGAACCGGAAGCCGAAACAGAGGAGCATCGTCGCGCCCGGCCAGATGGTCTTCCCCTACAACACGCCGACAGGCCCGGCTGACCGCTTCGACACGCAGAGGTATCCTCTCTCGGTCCAGTATTTCGCCAAGTCCCACTACTTCCCAAAATACATACGGCCCGGCCAGGGGATCGAAGCGGGGAACCTAGTCTTCAACGCCTGGCAGCAGAACCGATATATGAAGGGGGAAATCCCGGCGTCGGTCTTCGGATCGTCGGCCCGGTGGTCCTATTACGCCGAATGCCTCCCCCTCGGGAGCACCGGGAAGATGCTGGTCCTGCTGTGGCTCCCTTGTCATCAGACCAAATTCAATTACGGAAACGGGGTGTTCCTATGAGAGTGGTCTTATACGCGCGGGTGTCGTCGGAGAAGCAGGTCGAGAAGGACCTGTCCATCGCCGCCCAGCTCAAGGCGCTCCGCAAATATGCGGGGGAGCATGGTTGGGAAGTATGCCGGGAGTTCGTGGACGAGGCTCAGAGCGCCCGGACGGCCAATCGGCCCGCCTTCAAGGAGATGATCGCTCTCGCCCGGAAGAAGGAAAAATCCTTCGACGCCATCCTGGTCTGGAAGCTCTCGCGCTTCGCTCGCAATCGGGAGGATTCCATAATCTACAAGTCGCTCCTGCGGAAGCACGGCATCTCCGTTGTATCCATCAATGAGCAGGTGGACGAATCGCCGGCGGGAAAGCTCCTCGAAGGGATGATCGAGGTCATTGACGAGTTCTACTCAACCAACCTCGCCCAGGACACGCTCCGGGGCTTGAAGGAGAACGCGTCGCGTGGATACCACTGCGGGGGGACCATCCCGATCGGATACAAGGCGAAGAAGGTCAAGGACGGGGCGAACGAGAAGACCCGCCTCGTCCCCGACAAGATTTTCGGGCCGATGGTCACGCGAGTATTCAAGATGTGCGAGGAGGGGATGGGGGCAAAGGACATCGTGAAGGTCCTCAACGGCGAGAGCTTGAAAACCAATCGGGGCCGGGCGTGGAGCAAGAGCACCATTTACAGCATCCTCAAGAACGAGACCTACACGGGGACATTGATCTGGAACCGGAATAACAAGAGAAACGGGATGGTCCGCCTAAACGACCAGAGCGAGGTCATTCGCGTCGAGAACAACCACGACGCCCTGGTCAGCCGGGAGACGTTCGAGAGGGTTCAGAAGCTGATGCGGAAAAGGAGCCCCCGGGTCACCCACCCCCGAACCGTGAACAGCGGCTATATCCTGAGCGGGCTCCTCTACTGCGGCAAGTGCGGCCTCGCCATGCTCGGCTGCGCGGCCAAGTCCTCAAAGTATTTCTATTACGCCTGCCAGAACTACTGCAAGCGGGGAAAGGATGTTTGCGACGCGAGGCTCGTCAACAAGGACCGGCTGGAGTCGTTCGTCATCGACCGGATCAAGGCCAACATCCTCACCGAAAACAACCTGACGGAACTGGTGAAGCTCACCAACGAGGAAATCCGGCACTCAAGAGGCGAGGCCGAGGAGAAGCTGGAAGGGGTGGATTGCCAGATCGGGGACCTGCGGGAGCGGCTTCACAAGCTCTATGACGCGCTGGAGACCGGGAAGCTCGAAATTGACGAGCTCGCCCCCCGGATACGGGAGTTGAAGGCGCGGATAGACGAACTGGAGAAGCAGAGAAACTCCTTCGTGGAGGACCTGGAGAGCGAGGAAGTGGAGCTCCTCTCGGCGCCGGCGGTGAAGGAGTATGCCGACGACCTCCGGTCCCTTCTGAGCAGGGGCTCCATCATGGAGCAAAAATCCTTCCTGCGGTCGTTCGTGAAGCGGATCGAGGTCAAACTCCCCGATGTGGCTATTGACTACACCATCCCCCTGGAAAGCAAAAAGGTAGAACCTCTCGCAAGAGAAGTTCTACCTTTTGCTTATAATGGCTCCCCGGGCAGGACTCGAACCTGCGGCACGGTGGTTAACAGCCACCTGCTCTACCGACTGAGCTACCGGGGAATATGCTATTTAGAGAATGACGGTCAAAACGCAGAAGAATGCCGCAGACCGCCCGCTTTAACCGCCCGCGACGCCGGCAAGTCAATCCTGCCCGGCTTGCGCGGCGGCGCGCCGAATGATTTGTCGGGGGATAGAATATCAAAGAACGCCGCCAGTATAACACAATGGGCCGCTAGGCGGATAATTATGCTCGGGGGAGGGGCCATCAAGGCCGGGGGCGCGGAGGGCGGGTCTAATCGATGTTCACGCACAACGCGGCTTTTCCCCGCACAGCGGCTGTCTCAGTGAGGGGAAGGACATCTCTTCTATCCCCCCTCACCCCGACCCTCTCCTCCCACTCATTGGGGGGAGAGGGAGTCACCAAGGGGACATTTCTATTTCGCTAAGAGAAGGGACATTTCTATTTCGCTTTGACAGGGCCGGCGATGGCGCTTGAGGGCCGGCGCCGGACGCGGTACACTGGGGCGCGGCGCACGGCGGCGCGCCGCCGCGAATGGAGGGACCAGTGATGCCGTTCAACGTTACCGTAAGCGAGAGGGAGGCCGGGATGGCGCTGGTCGCCCCGGCCGGATCGATCGACACGACCACCTCCCCCGTCCTCGAGACGCATGTGGACGCCGTGCTGCGCGGCGCGCCGCGCGTCCTTGTCTTCGACATGTCGGGGGTGGATTACATCAGCAGCGCAGGCCTCCGCGTCATCATAAAAGCCAAGCAGATCCTCGCCCCCAAGGGGGGCAAGGTGATGCTGGTGCACCTGCGGCCGCGGGTGAAGAGGGTCTTCGAGATCATCAAGGCGCTTCCCCCGGAGGCGGTCTTCGAGAGCGTAGAGGAGATGGACGCTTACCTGGACGGGATACAGAGGAAGATTTAGCGTCGCGTCCCGACGGCGCCTTGTCGACGCGGGAGCGCGGGAAACCGGGATGACGCATGAAAGAGATCAACGCCACGCCGAGCCGCCGCGGCAGCGCGGCGCGCCGGCCTATGTGACCCCCATGCCCCGCGGCAGAGGCATCGCCTTCAGGCTCAGCCTCTTCATCCTCACGAGCTGCACGCTCATCTTCGCCGCCGTCTTCGGCTACACCCATCTCTTTTCCAGGCGCCTGATCCGGAGCGAGATCGAGGGGAACGCCAAGAACCTCGCCCTGCGCACCGTCAGCCGGATCGAGTCGGAGCTCCGCGCCGTGGAGAAGGTGCCCGAAAATCTCGCCTATTCCCTGGAGCACTCCTCCTTCAGCAGGGAGCAGCTCCTGGCCCTCATCCGCGCCGTGGTCGAGAGGAATCCCGAGATATACGGCTCGACCGTCTCGTTCGAGCCGTACCTCTTCGACAAGAACACGTACTGCTTCGGGCCGTACTACTGCCGGGACGGGGCCGGGCTCAGGTTCGCTTGGCTCGACGACGCGTACGACTACTTCAAGTGGGACTGGTACGCGCGCCCGAAGAAGACCGGGGGGCCGGCGTGGACCGAGCCGTACTACGACAAGGGCGGCGGCAATATAATCATGGCCACCTACAGCGTCCCATTCTTCAGGGCGGCCGGCGGCCGCCGGCGCTTCGCGGGCGTGGCCACCGCCGATGTCTACCTGTCGGGCCTGCAGGAGATCGTCTCGTCGGTCCGGATCGGGCTCACCGGCTACGCCTTCCTGATCTCGCGCGACGGGACGATCGTTACGCACCCGCGCCGGGATCTCATCATGAAGGAGACGCTGCCGCGCCTCGCGCGGGGGCGCGACGACACGCGCATGGCCGCCATCGCGGAACGGATGATGCGCGGGGAAAGCGGCTTCTCGCCCGCGACCTCGCTGCTCACCGGGAAGCCGTGCTGGGTGGGGTACGAGCCGGTCCCGGCCACCGGATGGTCGCTGGGGATTGTCTTTCCGCGGGACGAACTGATGGCCGACATCATCCACCTCAACCGCGCCGGCCTCGCGATAGGCCTCGCCGGTTTCACGATACTCCTCGCCGTCATCGTCTTCATCTCGGGCACGATCACGCGCCCGCTGCGGGCCCTCGCCGCCGCCGCGGCGGGGATCGCGCGCGGGGACCTCGACATCCAACTCCCCGCCGCATCATCCGGGGACGAAGTCGGGCGCCTCGCGGCGTCGTTCCGCCATATGCGGGACTCGCTCAAGGGGCACATCCGCGAGCTCGCAGCCGCCGCGGCCGCCAGGGAACGGATCGAGAGCGAACTCAAGATCGCCCGCGAAATCCAGATGGCGATGCTCCCCAGGGGGATCCCACCGTTCCCCGGTGGGGACGGGGTGGAGATAAGCGCCGTGCTGGAGCCGGCTCGGGAGGTGGGGGGGGACCTCTACGACTTTTTCGCCATCGGGCATGGGCGCGTCTGCGTCGTCATCGGTGACGTGTCAGGGAAGGGGGTTCCGGCGGCGATCTTCATGGCGCGGACCATCACCCTTCTAAAGGCCGCGGCGCGCGAGGTCCATGACCCGGAGGAGATACTGGCCCGGGTGAACAAGGAGCTCGCCCGCCAAAACGAGTCGTTCATGTTCGTAACGGTCTTCTGCGGCGTCCTCGACGTCTCGAACGGGGAGTTCCGCTACTCCAACGCCGGGCACAACCCGCCGCTCGTCATGCGCGGCGGGGAGAAGCCGGGGTTCCTCGCCGGCGGCGCCGGGACGGTGCTGGGGGTAGACGAGGGGGCGGCGTACGGGCGTTCGCGCGCGGCGCTGCGCCCGGGGGACACGCTCTTTCTCTATACCGACGGCGTGACGGAGGCGTTCGACGGGGCGGGGGAGATGTTCACGGAGGAGCGGCTTCGGGATGAGCTCTCGACGCGCGGCGGCGGCTCCGTGGTCGAAATCGCCGACGGAATGCTCCGGCGGATCAAGGCCCACGCGGCGGGGGTGCCCCAGTCCGACGACATCGCCATCGTCGTCGTGCGGTATCGCCGGCCGCTTCGAGGCGCCGCCCCCGCGCCGCAGGCCGTCCTCACGCTCAGGAACGACCCCGCCTGCATCGCCGAGCTGGCTCGGGCGGCCGCGTCTTTCGGCGAGCGGTACGCCGTCCCCGCGGAGACCCTCCACGATATCCGTCTCGCCCTGGAGGAGGTCGTGGGGAACATCGTCCGGTACGCATACGCGGATACGGCCGAGCACCTGATCCACGTGCGGATGGAGCGGGGCGCCGGCGAGCTTGTCATGGAGGTCCGCGACGACGGCGTGCCGTTCAACCCGGCTGAGCGCCCCCCGCCGGACCTCTCGGCGCCGCCGGAGAAGCGCCCCCCCGGAGGGCTAGGCATCTTCCTGGCCCGGAGCGTGATGGACTCGGTGGAGTACCGCAGGGAGGAGGGGAGGAACATCCTGACGCTGCGGAAGAGGCTGCCGCGGGGGGAGGCGTGAGGGGGGCGGCCTTGTCATCGCGGCCGCCGGCCGGAAGGCATCGCCGGGAGCCGCGCTGCGGCGCCCGGCTTCCGCGCCCCGTTCACCAGCGCAGTATGTGGAGGAACCTCAGTCCCCGGAGGAGAAGGAGGAGGCCGTACGACGCGATAAGCACGCCGAGCCCGCGCACGACGAAGCGATAGCCCCGTCCCCCGGCCCACCGCCCGGCGCGCGCCGCCGCGGCCGCGGCCGCCGCCTGCGCCCCGACGAGGCATGCGTAGAAGCCCGACGCGAAGGCGATCGCGGAAGCGGGGCGCTCTCGCCAGCCGCTGAGCAGCGCCGGCGCGCCTACCGTGAGCCAGAAGATGTACGGATTCGGGCTGAGGAGATTGACGGTGACTCCCCTGCGCAACGATCCGGGGGGGCGGCGGTCCGGCGCCGGGCCGCGCGCGCGCGCGCGAAAGTCGGCGTAGGCGATCCGGGCCAGGTACGCCCCGCCGGCGATCGAGATCGTCCCGAGGATTATGTCGGAGGCCGAGCACCGGTCGATGATGAAGATCGCGGCCAGGATGACGGGGGGGTCGGTGAGGAGCGGCGCGAACGCCACCTTCATCCCCTCCCTGGCGCCGTGGGCGATGGCCTGGGAGACCGTAAGGGCGAGGAGGGGGCCCGGGGATAGGCCCGCCGAGAGGCCCAGGGCGGCGCCTGCGCTGAGATACACGGCCGTTCCATGCATCACGATCTGATTCCCGGGGCGCGGGGCGGGAACTTATCGCCGGTGCGCCGTGTCTAAGATACTAAAGGAGTCAATGCAGCCGCTACCGAAAGAGCTCCTTATTGCGGCGTCGGAGGGGCGCGCGGGCGCGTTTGAACGGATCTATCGGGCGACGGCGGATTATGTCTATTCGATAGCCCTGCGGATAACCGGCGACAGTGCTGACGCGGAGGAGGTCGCGCAAGACGTCTTTCTGAAGGTCCACCGGTGCCTCGGCGGATTCCGTTTCGAGGCGGCGTTCACCACCTGGCTGTACCGGATCACGGTGAACCGGGCGGTCAGCGCCTCGAGGAAGAGGTCGCGCCGCCGCGCCCGGCTGGTCCCGTTCGATGACGCCATCGGGGTCGAGGACCCCCGGGATCAGACGCGGGAGGCGATCGAGCGCGAGGGGGACAGGGCGCGGGTGAGAACCATGCTCGAGGCGCTCAATCCGGACCAGCGGGCGTGCATCGTGCTCAGGGAGATGGAGGGGATGCGCTACGACGAGATCGCCGCGGCGCTCCGGCTGAAGATCAACACGGTGCGGTCGAGGATCAGGAGGGCGAGGGAGGCGCTCGTCGCCCTCGCGAAAGAGGGGGGGGCGGAACGATGAAATGCGCGGCGGTGCGCGCGCTCCTCGCGTCGGATTACGTCGACGGGGAGCTCGACCCGAGGGCGCGGGCGGGGGTGGATCGCCATCTCGACGCGTGCGGCGGCTGCACCGCGTACGCGGAGGCGGTGCGCCGCGACGCGGTAGAGCCGTTCAGGGGGGCTCCGCTCGAGCGGGCGCCGGAGGCGGTCTGGGCGGGGGTGCGGAGGGAGATTGCACGCGGGGAAGGGCGCGGAATCGCGGCGGCCCTCGGCCGGGCGTGGGGGTCGCTCCGGGCCCCGGCTTGCGCCGCCGCGTCCGTAGCGGCCGCCGCCGCCGTCGCGCTGCTCGTCTTCAGGCCCGGCCCGCCGGCGCCGAAGAACGGCGGCGCGCAGTTCGCCGACAGCGAGGAGATCCAGGCGTACTTCCAGGAGCAGTGGGCGAACCTCGCGCGCAACGACGGGGGCGCCCAGGATCTCCCGGGGGACCCCGCCGCGGCCGACGGCCGGTCCCAGGGCGGCTACGGCACCCTGGTGGAAAAATACCTGATCTAGCGGGAACTCCGGGGGTGGAAGGCGGCGTCATAGTGTTGTGAAAGGGGCGGCGCGTCCGCGCCGCCCGCTCGGGTGGAGAACAAGCCGCGGCGCGTGGCCGCGGCGCAACAGAAGGGAGCTGGAATGAAGGCGAAATGTCCAGGATCGGCGGCGGCTTGCGCGGCGTTGCTGCTTCTCGCGGTCGCGCTGGGGGGGGCTCAGGCGGCCACCTCGCCGGCCTCCGTGGAGAAGATGGCGACGCCCCAGCCGGGCGGCGGGGGCGAGATGCGCCACGGGAAGAGGCCCGGGAAGATGATGAAGGAACTCGACCTCACCCCCGAACAGAATGAGAAGTTCAAGGCGCAGCGCAAGGACAGGATCGCGGCGATGAAGAAGGTGCGGGAGTCCATCCGGGCGAAGCGCGAGGAACTCCGCGACGAGCTGGACAAGGAGCAGACGGACCCGGGCAAGATAGAGGCCATCACCTCCGAGTTGAAGAAGCTCGAGGGCGACCGCGTCGACCAGGAGGTGAAGGGTATCCTCGGGATGAAGGAGACGCTGACCCCCGAGCAGTTCAAGAAGCTCCTCTCCCGGGAGCACAGGGGCGGAAGGCACGAGCGGAAGGGGGAGTGGCGAGGCCCCAGGCGGGGCCGCGGCGATGACGAGGGACGCGGGCCCAGGCCGGTCCCGGCCGCCCCGGAGGCGAAGTAAACGCGCCGCGTGCCGGGCGCGTCGGCGTGGGACGAGGGGAAGGCGCACCCTGTCGCGGGGGCTGCCTTCCCCTCGTCTTTTTGCCCGTCGACACGGCCGGATCCGGCGCCCCCCCGCGGTCAGTCGCCCGGAACGATTCCGTTCGACGCCAGGAGGTTATGCACCAGCGTCAGCAGGAGCGGCCGCGCGGCCGCCGCTTTTCCCAGCCGGGCCTTGGCAATCAGTTCGAGTTCGGTCGTGTCGCCGATGACGTCCGAGCCGGCGATCACCTGCCAAGGCTCGATCAGGTCGGGGATCTCGGTCGCCGCGTTCTGTCCCGCCTGCCTGAGGATCTCCAGCGCCTGCGGAAGCCGCGCCGTTGGAAGCCTGAGCGAGACGGAGAGGGGGGAGAACCGGCCGCGGCTGAAGTTCCGCACCGTTCGTATCTCCCCGTTGGGGATCATGAACAGCTCGCCCGTCGGGGCCAGGAGCGTGGTGGCGCGCAGGTCTATCGACTCGATGATCCCCTCGATCCCGGCGATCTCCACCTTCTCGCCGACGGAGAAGGTGTCGGCGAAGAGGAAGCCGGTGCCGGTCAGCACGTCCCGTATCGACGGCCCGGCCGCCAGGCCGAACGCGGCGCTGAAGAGGCCTATGACCCAGACCAGCGTGTCGATATGGATGAAATACAGGGCGGCCGCGAAAGTGGCGACGCCGAAGGCGATGAAGGTGATGACGCTGGAGAGGAGCGCCTGGATCGTCCGCCGGCGTTCCGGTGTCGGAGTGCGGTAGCGGGGCGCGAGGCCGCGCAGCCGCATGATCTGGCGCGCCAGCCGGGCCCCGAGGCGGTGGATGGCGTAGGCGCAGAGATAGACCGCGAGGATCCCCGCCCACGGCCGGACCAGGAGGCGCGCCCCCTCCGCCGGCGGGGGGAACGGCGCGGCGGCGCGCGCGAACAGCGCGATGAATAGCGCCTGAATCCCGGTCTCCATGGCCGCTCCGGTCCGTTCTCGAGAGACGCCCTGCCCGCCGTGGCGCGCGCCGGCGCGCGGATGCCGCATGGGGGGCGTCCCGCCTCACGATCTCCCCCCGCGGGGGGCGCAGGATCGCGCGGGCCCTCGACGCTATCGCCAGGCCTTCCAGTTGCCCGACGTCGGGCTGAAGCCGGCCGAGGAGTATGTCCCGCCGAGCTGGCCGTCGGACACAGCGCCCTTGAGGGTCATCTTCTTCCCCGCCGTCCCGCCATCGAAATTGAGGAAGAGGGTGACGTCGGACCGATCCATGAAACCGAGGACCGCGGCGTCCCCCATCGTGGCATGGGTATAGGTTCCTTCCAGGATGCAGTTGGGCGGCGGGTTGATCGTCAGCGCGCCGATGCCGAATTCGCCGGGCGATAGCTTCCACTTCCCCGTGATGTCGGCCGAGATCACGCCGGAGATGACGTAGAAGGGCGTGCGGGCGAAGCATCCGGGGATGCACATGGACTCGGCATCCTCGACGCTCCCCGGGACCTTGCCGGCGGGCATCAGAACCGCCGCGGCGAAGTAGTCGCCGGACGCGAGGCCCGCCGGAACACGCATGGAAAGGAGCGTCACGTCTCTCCTCGACGGAAGGCCCGGCACCGCTCGGGCCACGGGGGCGGCCCCCGGGACGACCGCGCCGGAGAGGGACATGAAATACATCCCGCCGCCGGGTTCGAGGATCACCGCCCATGCGTCGAATTCCCGGTCGAGGGCCCCGGCGCTTGCCCTGATCTCGATCGGATCGCCCGCCACGAACACCGTCCAGTTGACGGACAGGTCCAGCCCGCCGCCGTAGGCCGCGGCGCATGGCGCGACAATGGCGACCAAGGGCGGGATCAGAACACGTCGAATGCGCATGGCGTCTCCAGGCGGATGGGGAGGCGCTTCCGCGGCGCACGAACGCCGCCCCACGCCGTCATATATGGTAGCATTAACAAAAGGCGCGCGGGGAGTGTTTCGGCGGCGGGCGGGGCCGGGATAGGGGCACACTCATCAGCTTCCGCCGCGGACGCGAACCCGGGGGCGGGGAGGGGAGGCATGGGCGCGTGGCATGTCTATATCGTCAGGTGCCGAGACGGGACGCTCTACACCGGCATCACGACCGACATCCCGCGCCGGATGCGGGCGCACGATTCCGGAGCCGCCTCGCGCTATACCCGCCCGCGCCGCCCCGTGCGGCTCGTCTACTGCGAGCGGTCGAGGGGAAGGGCCGCGGCGCAGAAGCGGGAGGCGCGGATCAAACGGCTGGGCCGGGAGGAGAAGCTTCTCCTGATAGGGACGTCGAGGGGCCGTCTGCCCTGCGCGGGGGGACGGGACAGGGGGGTTTGAACGCCGGGAGGCAGGAGGGTGCGCGAATGGCCGGAAAGGGGAAGAAACTCGTTGCAGGCGCCGCTGTCGTCATCGCGGCGATGTTGGCGGTCCTGTTGATTGCGCCGGGGATGCTGATTTGCCCGGCGGTCGGGACGGGCGGGTCGCTCGCCCTCGGCGTGCCGGTGCGGCTCAAGGGGGCGGGCCTGAGGCCGCTCTCCGGGGGTGTCGATCTCACGAATCTCGAGGTCTCCAACCCGCGGGGCTACACGACGAAAAACGCGATCGAAGTGGGCCGGATCGCGGTGCGCGCGCCGTTTCCGAGCCTGCTCCGGCGCTCCCCGCGGATCGAATCGATCACCGTCGAGGATCCGGCCGTCACGCTCGAACAGGGGCTCACGGGCTCGAATCTCTCGGAGATCCTCTCCAACGCCGGCAGGGGCGGAGGGTCCGGCGGGGGGGTGAAATTCGTCATCGGAACCCTTCGGATCGCCGGGGCGAGGGTGAAGGTCGTTCCGAAGATCGCCGGCATCCCCGCCGCGTACATCCCGCTTCCCCCGATCGAGTTGAAGGAGCTCGGCGGGGAGGGGGCGGGGGAGTGACGATCGCGCAAACCGTGGCGGTCTCGCTGCGGGAGATCGTCAAGTCGGCCGTCGCCAACGGGGGCGGGGTGATCCCCGCCGACGTCGGGGCGTCGCTCGGCGCAGGGGTCGATTCTCTCAACAAGGCCGGCCGCCATGTCGCCGGCGCCGTCTCCGAGACTGGTATGCAGGCGGTCACCGCGGCATCCGGCGCGGGGAGGCAGGCGGCCGGCGCGGCCGGCGGGGCGGTGAAGGGGTTGATGGACGGCGCGAAGGGCTTGGCGGGGGGCGCCGGGCAGGGGAAGTAGGTCCGCCCCCGGCGCGTGGAGCCGCGCCGTTCCGTCCGAACCGCCCCGGGGGCCGAGATCGCCGGCCCCTTCACGGCTTCGCTCCATCCCGGGCGTCCGCCCGCGCTCAGCGGTTGGTGATCGCCAGCATCTTCCCTTTTCGGCCCAGGATCTTCATCGGCGTCCTGACGGTCTTCCCGATGGCGGCGGCGTCGTCCTCGTACGCCAGGACGAAAAGCCGCCCCGGCGAGTCCCACCAGCCGTAAAACGTCCGCTCGTCGATGAACCAGCGCGACTGGTCCCCGTGGGCGCTTCCGAACTCGAGATCGCCCGTGTCCCCCACGAGCGTCACCCGCCGCTTGAGATAGAAGGGGAGATCATGCGGATAGGCGCTGAACGCCACCACCGCGTCCCCCGGGCGCGCGGCGCCCGCGATCGCCGCGGCCAGTTCCTTCGTGGATCTCCTCCTCTGTATGCCGGCTAGGACGAATTGGGGGCCGACGACCCCCTCGATGTACGTCATGAGACAGAGGCCGAGGAGCAGCCCGGCCGTGTCGGCGCGGCGGCGGCACGCCCCGATGATTAGGGCCTCGGCGAGAAGCAGCGCGGAGATCGCCGCGCACCCGGACGGGCCGATCGCCGGCCGCGGCGCCAGGAGCGAGTAGAGCGGGAGCGCGGCAGCTCCGCCCAGGAGGACCGCGTGCAGGAGGAAAGCCTCGCCCCTGACCGCGCGAAAATCGCCGTCCGCGACGCTTGAAAGGGTCCCGCCGATGAGCAGGGCGGCCGGCGGGAACATGGGGAGGATGTAAGGGACGAGCTTTGAACCGGAGAAGGAGAAGAAGACGAACACCAGTACGGCCCAGATCGCCAGAAACAGGTCGGCGTCGCTGAGCCGCTTTCCCCGCCGCCACAGCCGGACCGCGACCGCCGGGATGAAGCACGACCATGGGAAGATGAGCCCGGCAAGCACGGGGACGAAGAACCAGAACGGCTCGTAGCGGTGGTGGATCGTGGTGAGATAGCGCTGGAAGTGCTCGTGGACGAAGAAGAACCTCGGGAAGTCGGGGTTCCTGATGCCGGCGGCGACGAACCACGGCGCGGCGACCAGGATGAAGAGGGCCGCGCCCTCCGGGATCCTCATCTCCGCCAGGAGGTTCCACCGCCCGCGGAGCGCCGCGTACAGGAGCACGACCGCCGCCGGCAGCACGATCCCGACGAGGCCCTTGGCGAGCACCGCGAGGGCCGCGAAGAAGAAGAACGAGTAGCACCGGCAATCCCCGCGCCCCCCGTTTCCCGCCGCTGCGATGAGAAAGGAGCCGAGGGAGGCGGTTATGAGGCAGGCGAGAAGCATGTCGAGGATCGCGAGCCTCCCCTGCACCAGGTATCCGATCGAGGTGCCCAGGACAAGTGCGGACAGCATTCCCCCTCGGCGCCCGTACACCCTCCGACCGATTCCCCATGCGAGCAGGACGCCCGCGAGGCCGGCCGAGGCGCCCGTCGCGCGCACGGCGCACTCCGTCTCGCCGAACAGGCGGAAGGCGAGCGCGGTCAGCCAGTAGTGAAGGGGGGGCTTTTCGAGATAGAGGACGTAGTTGAGGCGCGGCGTTATGAAGTCCCCGGACTCGAGCATTTCGCGCGGTATCTCCGCGTAGCGGCCCTCGTCCGGGTTCAGGAGCGGGGAGGCGCCGAGGCCGCGGAAGAGCGAGAAGCCGAAGATCGCCGCGAGCAGGAGCGGGTCCGCCCATGCCGGCGCCGCGTCGAATACGGTTCCCCGCCTCGGTCGCACGTCTCCCTCCCGTCGGCCCCCCCCCATTCGCGCGGCGGTGCGGGGGGGATCGGCCATTCCGACGGGAGCAGCATATATGACGAAGATGACGGCGGGATTGCCGCGCGATTACTTCTTGGTAATCAACGGCAGCCGGATCGTGAAGGCGCTTCCCCTCCCCGGGCGGCTCTCGGCGGTTATCTCCCCGCCGTGCGCGCGGGCTATCGCCGCGGCGAAGCTGAGCCCGAGGCCGTTCCCGGGCGTGGAGCGGCTCCGGTCCGCGCGGTAGAAGCGGTCGAAGACGCGTGGAAGGTCGGCGGCGTCGATGCCTATGCCGGTGTCCCGCACGATCAGAACGGCGTGCGTCCGCGCCTCGCCTGCCTCCAGCACGATCTCCCCGCCCGGGGGCGTGAACTTGACCGCGTTGTCGAGCAGGTTGCCCATCATGCTGCGGAGTCGCCCGGCGTCGCCGGAAACGGGGAGCGGCGGGCGCGGGGCGGGGGCGCGGAGGGCGATCCCCTTCTCCTCCGCGGCGGGGAGGAAGAGATCGCACGCGTCCGCGGCGAGCGCCGCGAGGTCGACCGTTTCCCGGGAGAGGACGATGGCCCCGGACTCGGCCTTCGCGATCTCCAGCATGGTGTTGATCATCTGCGCCATCCGCTCGCACTCCTCGATGACGATCCCGGCCGCCTGCCGATATTCGTCCGGTTTCTGCACCCCGACCAGGGCCGTTTCGGCGGTCATCCGGATGCGCGTGATCGGGGTCCGGAGGTCGTGCGCTATGTTGTCGGCCACCCCCCGCATCTCCTCCACGAGGGCCTGTATGCGCCCGAGCATCTCGTTGAAGGCCCGCGCGAGGCGGGCTATCTCGATCCCCTCGCCGCCCGGCGCGACCCGGCGCGCGAGATCCCCCTTCCCGATCCTGACCGCCGTATCGGTGACCCGCGTGACGCCGCGCATCGCCCTCCGCGCGATGCCGTACCCCGCCGCCCCGCCGCACAGCAGCATGACCAGGAGGGCCGACCCGAAGACGCGATGGACGCCCCGCACGAGGTCGTCGTCGTCCTCGGTCGCGGAGCCGATCTCGATGACGTGCCCGTCCCCGGTTGTCCGGTAGATCGCGCGGGCGCGGCGCGCGAGGCCGGGGGCGGCGGGCGTGCAGAGGATCGCCCGGCCGGGGGGGAGCGCCGACGCGACGGCCGGGAGCCCCCCGAGTCCCCCCCAGGAGCCGATGTCGGAGGAGAGCAGCCGGTCGCCGGTCGGGGAAAAAAAGCGGAAGAAGACCCTCTTGTATCCATCCGACTCGCCCTCGAGCCTGAACCCCTCGCGAAGCGCCTCGATGCCTCCGCGGCGATACATCTCCTCGAATTCGCGCGACTCGTTCCCCAGTTCCGCGTCCATCCTGGCGCGCAGGCGCGTCACCACGGCGAGATTGACAAGGCCGAAGACGAAGAGCGAGAGCAGCCCGAAGATCGCCGTGTACCAGAGGGTGATGCGCGACGTGACGGTGCGGAACATCCTAATTCGCCTCCTCGAAGATATAGCCCGCCCCGCGCACGGTACGTATCAATTTCCCCCCGCCCGCCCCTTCGATCTTCTCCCGGAGCCGGCAGATCCTCGCCTCGACGATGTTGGTGTGGGGATCGAACTGGTAGCCCCAGACGCGCTCGATGATCATGGTCTTCGAGACGACCCTGCCGGCGTTCCGCATCAGGTACTCGAGGAGGGAGAACTCCCGTGGCTGGAGCTCGATCTCGCGGTCGCCGCGAAACGCCCTCCGCCTCGCCAGGTCGATGCGCAACCCTCCCGCAGATACGCCGGCGGGCTCGGATGAGCGGCTCGCCCTGCGGATCAGGGCATGTACGCGCGTCAGGAGCTCCGAGAAGGCGAACGGCTTGACGAGGTAGTCGTCCCCGCCCGCCTGGAGCCCCCTGATCCGGTCGTCGAGGGTGCTCTTCGCGCTGAGGAGGATGACGGGGAGCGCCGACTTCCTGCGGCGGAGCTCCTGCACCAGCGAAATGCCGTCCAACCCGGGCAGCATGACGTCGACCACCGCCGCGTCGTGCGATTCCGAGACGGCCCGCTCCAGCCCCTCCTTCCCGTCGGCGGCCCGCCGGACGGAGAAACCGGCCTGGGCGAGGCCCTTCGCGACGAACTCCGCGGTGCGGCGGTCGTCCTCGACGAGGAGGATATTCACGCGTCTCCCGGCCCCCCGCGGCCGCGGCGCGGGGGTTGCCGAGGGCCCCCCGCGGGGCCGGCCTCGATCTTCACGAAACTTATGCGGCCGGGGTGGACGGCGCAGGCAAGGGCTGCCTTCTCCCCGCCCGCCAGGCGGACCGTGAACCTCGCCTCGCCCCCAGCCCCCGCCGCCTCTTCGAACGACAGCCCGGTCCAGCCCAGCACCGTGCCGGGTCGGGGCAGCAGCGGGACGGGGTTCAAAAGCTGCGCGTGCCGGCGCAGGTTCTGGAGCAGGCGGGGCCTCTCGGACCCGGCCGTTCCGAAGACGTCGCGCACGCCCGGCAGCATGTCGGTCATGTCGAGGAGGCGCGCCTTCTCCTTCAGGTCGGCGACCACCCCCTTCTCCTTGAAGTAGCCGGTCCAGACGATCGTGCGGCTCCCCCGGTTGTAGTAGCGCCCTCGGACGACCACGTTGTCCGACGCGTCGTCCCAGCGCACGTCCGACTCCCGGAGGCCGCTGTCGCCCAGCGTCACCTCGATCATGAACTGCCTGAAGAGGTCGCTGTCGATGGAGAGATCCGTCCCGGGCGTCGCCCTCTCTCCCCTGATGAAGCCGAGGAGGTGCGGCCACGCGGGATTGTCCGCCACCATGTAAGCCGCCCCGTACCGCCTGCCGGCGTACCCCCCCAGGCGTTTCTCCGCGAAGTGCGACAGGCGGAGCGGGACCACCGGGACCTCGGGGAGGGTGACGAGTTCGGTCCGCTCGAGGCGGGGCCTCCCGCCCCCCCCGTCCACCGTCCGGTAGACGGCGAAGGTGTGCATGCTCAGGTGGGCGGCGGGTTGATCCACGAAGCCGTCCCCCTCCGAGCCGTTCGCGCCGACGATGGAAAGCTCCTGCCGCGAGGGCGCGGGGGCCGGCCGCCCGCGAGCCTCGGCGGCGAGCGCCTCGACCCGCCGGATGTGCTGCGCCGCGCCGAGCTCCGTCTGTTCTATCTGGAAATATTCCCTCCCGATGATGAAGCGCCGCGCGAGCGGCATCCACCTGACGAGGTTGAGGGCGTCGTTCGCCTGTGGGGAGCCGAAGAGGGACCCGGCGCACGTGACGAACCGCGCCTCGACGCCGAGCAGGCCGCGGTACTGGGCGTAGGTTACGAAGAACTCCCGGTTCTTCACTTTCTCCTCCTCCGACCGGGAACCGCGCTCGGCGGCGTAGGCCCTGATCCTGTCGTAGCGCTTCGGGTAGTAGGGGCTGCCGACCGGCTCGAACCTCTTCACGCCCGGGTATTTCTCCGCGGGGTCGGCGAGGTACACGAGGAACTCCGCGTGCTGCGCCGCGAGCTTCTTTCTCATGCGCTCGTAAAACCGCCTCAGGGACGGACTGCGCCTGAAGATCTCCTCGTACTGCGTCTTGATATTGTCCAGGGCCACGAAGTCGTCGAGTACGCTCACGAACTGGACGAACTCCGGGTCTTTCTGGAGCGCCTCCCACTCCGGCCCGAACCCCTCGACGGTCTTGTCGTACCTGTCCCTGAAATCGCGGAAGACGCGCCGCGCGAGCTGCTCCATCAGCACGGCGCCCTGGCTGTAGCCGATCAGCACGATCCTCCTCACGGGGGGGGCGCCGCGCGAGGCGCGGCGCTCGTTCTCCGACTCGAACTCCCGCGCCATCGCGGGGCCGACGCGCGTCCACGCCAGGCCGTGGTCGGGGGAGTAGAGGGCCGCGTCCCTCGTCGCGGGGTCCTCCGGCGTGTCGTATGCGAGAATCCTGCACGGGATCCCCTCCGCCGCGAGGAGCTCCACCAGCCGGCCGAAGTGCTCCTCCTGCGTGATCCGGAGGCCGGGGACGCGTAGGCCAGGTATGGCGAAGACGAGCGGCGCGCCCGGCGCCAGGGCGGCGGGATAGACGTCGGTCCGCGGGGGGGGCTTGATCAGGTCGAGCGAGGCGCAGCCGGGGGAAAGTGCGAGGAGGAAGGCGGCGGCGCACGCGCCGCCGGCCCCGCGGTTCTCCGAGGGCATGGCGTTCGGCTCCGGGCTCCGCCCGGCGAAGGCGCCGGGCGGGCGTGTCCCGATTATACTATGGAGGCCGGGCGGGGGGCACGCTAAGATGCCGGGGCGGATTGTGGAGGGGCGGGGCGCCGGGTGGTATACTATCCCCGCGCCGGCGTCCCGGCGCGAAACGGACCTACGGGGGTGCGGCATGAAAATGCGGCGCGCGGCGCGAGCGGCGGCGGTCGTGTGGGCGTCGGCGGCTATCGGGTGGACGGCGGCGGCTATCGGGTGGACGGGGGAGGGCGAGTGGGCGTCGCCGGCGCCGGCGATCGAGTGGCCGCGCGAGATCGACGCCCCGGGCGGAAGGATCGTTCTCTACCAGCCGCAGCCGGAGTCGTTCAAGGGCGACCGGCTCGCCGCGCGAGCCGCGGTCTCAGTCACGCCGAAGGGCGAGGCGGAGCCGGTCTTCGGCGCCATCTGGTTCGACGCGCTCGTCTCCACGGACCGCGTGGCGCGCACTGTCACGATCGTCCGGATGGAGATACCGAGGGTCAGGTTCGCGGGCGCCGGCCTTGGGCGGGAGCGGATGCTCGCAGACGCGATCAAGGGCCGCCTCCCCTCGACCGAGATCACCTTCCCGCTCGACAATCTGCTCGCCGGCCTCGACCTCGCCGAGAAGGAGGAGCTCGCCGTTGACCGGATCTCCATGGCGCCCCCGAAGGTCGTCTTCTCGACCGCGCCCGCCGTCCTCCTCGTCATCGACGGGAAGCCCGAGCTGAGGCCGGAGGGGAATACGCGGCTCATGCGCGTGGTGAACACCCCGTTCACACTTCTCCTCGACCCGGCATCGAAGTCGTACTACCTGAAAGGCCCCGACTGCTGGTACTCGGCGGCCGACGCCTTGGGGCCATGGTCCCCCTGCCCGGACGTTCCGGCCGCGGTGTCCGCGGCGGTCCCGCCGGGGGCGGCGGACGGCGCCGAATCCCCCGGCGCCGAGGGGAAGCCGTCCGCCCCGCCGCAGATCGTCGTCGCGACGGAGCCGACGGAGCTGATCGTCTCCGACGGCGGGCCCGCATGGGCGCCGGTGGAGGGGGGGCGCCTCCTCTACATGGCGAACACCGAAAGCGACGTCTTCATGGAGGAGGACCCGCGGCAATACTACATCCTCCTCGCGGGGCGCTGGTACCGCGGGGCGTCGCTCGACGGCCCGTGGGCGCACGTCCCGCCGGATAAGCTCCCCTCCTCCTTCGCCGCGATCCCGCACGACTCGCCGAAGGGACGGGTTCTCGTCCACGTGGCCGGAACCGTGCAGGCGAAGGAGGCCGTCCTCGATGCGGCCATCCCGCAGACAACGGCGGTCAAGGCGGGGCCGGCGGATCCCGCGGTCGTCTATGACGGCGAGCCGAGATTCGAGAAGATCGAGGGGACGGGGATGGCCTACGCGGTGAACACCCCCGACGACGTCATCTCCGTGGGGAAGAGTTACTACTGCTGCAAGACCGGCGTCTGGTACGCGGCGAAGGGTCCCGCCGGGCCGTGGGAGGTATGCGCCAAGGTGCCGGACGAGATCTACACGATCCCCCCGAGCTGCCCCATCTACAACGTCCGCTACGTCACCGTCTACGATGCGACCCCCGAGGAGGTGTACGTGGGGTACCTCCCGGGCTACACCGGCAGCTACGTCGTGAACAACACCGTGGTCTACGGCACCGGTTTCGCCTACCCCGGGTGGCGCGGGGCGTTCTACTATCCGAGGCCGTGGACATGGGGATTCCACCCCGTCTACAACGCCTGGTGGGGGACGTGGGGCTGGCATCCGGGGCCGTGGGGGAGCCGCGGCTGGGTGAACTGGGGGAACGGGCACGCCGGCTGGTGGGGCCCCGGCGGCTACCACCCGGTGACCTACAGCGCGGGCGCCGGAAAGGTCACCGTCAACGGGAAGACGTACGATGCCGCCGAGATAGCCAATACCAGGAACCGGAACATCTACGACAGGCGGCGGGGGGCGCGGCCGTCCCCGCCGTCTCGGGCCGGCGGGGGAGCCGGGGGCGGGGCCGCAAGGGCCGCGCCGCACATTTCAAACGACGTCTTCGCCGACAGGGACGGCAACATCTACAGGAAGACGCGGGACGGCTGGGAGA
>ERZ1026792.953-NODE-953-length-20548-cov-5.930758_pt1 | contig 20548 bp, 16 predicted proteins | sample MGYA00520884_ERZ1026792 | MGnify/ENA primary metagenome ERZ1026792 (study PRJEB33270, sample SAMEA104284473) | anaerobic digester metagenome | biome: Anaerobic digester microbiome; feature: mesophilic sludge digester; material: Anaerobic digester biomass | place... | reverse complement strand
CGGAGTACTTCAGCGACAGCGTCGGCGGCGTCGACATTGCCGCGGGCGCCCGGATGGACGCCGCGTCCTTTCCGCTGGGAGCGGGAGCGCCGCCGGAGACAGGCAGGCGCGGGGAGATGCTTTTCAACGATGCGGCGCTGTGCTTCCAAGGCTGGCAAAGCTGCGCGAGCTGCCACCCCGACGGCCGCGCCGATGGGTTGAATTGGGATCTCATGAACGACGGCCTCGGCAATCCGCGCAACACCAAGAGCCTGCTGTTCGCCCATGCGACGCCGCCCTCGATGATCACGGGCGTGCGAGCTTCCGCCGAGCAAGCCGTGCGCGCCGGCATCACCCACATCCAGTTCGCGGTCAGGCCCGAGGAAGAGGCCGCGGCGATCGATGCGTACCTGGAGAGCATGCAACCCGTGCCGAGTCCGTTCCTGGTGGGGGAGGCGGGGCGCGCGGCCGCCGAGCGGGGGCGCGCCGTGTTCGAGCGGGCAGGATGCGCGCGCTGCCACTCGGGCCCGCTCCTGACGGATCTACGCCTCGTCGACGTGGGCACGGGGCGGGAGCGCGATGCCGGCGTCGCACTCGACACGCCGACCTTGCGCGAGGTGTGGCGCACGGCGCCTTATCTCTCGGACGGCCGCGCGGCAAGCATCCGCGACGTGTTGACGGCGCACAACCCGGGAGATCGGCACGGAAAGACCTCGGATCTGCGCCCGGAGGAGCTCGACGACCTGGCGGCGTTCATCCTGTCGCGGTAGCCCCGGATTTTTCGCCCGGCGCCTCCGGCGCTTCCTGGGCCGTTTCCGCCGCCTGCGCCAAGGGGAGCAGGACGCGGAACGTGCTGCCTTTGGCAGGGCGGCTCTCCATCTCGATGCGGCCGCCCATGCGCTCGACGACGCTCTTGGAGAATGCCAGCCCTAGGCCGCTGCCTCCGTGTCCGCGGGTGGTCGATGCGTCGACCAGCATAAAAGGCTCGAAAATCGCGGTGTGCTTCTCGGGCGGGATGCCGATGCCGGTGTCCGCGACGGCGAACTGAAGCATCGTCCGGCGCCCGCTGTGTTTCTTGAGCTCGACGGTGACTTCGATGCCGCCGCGTTCGGTGAACTTCAGCGCGTTGCTGATGAGGTTCATGAGCACCTGGCGCAGGCGCAGGAGGTCGCCCTTGACCGTCGCGGGCACGTCGGGGCCGATGGTCAACTTCCAGGAGAGGCCTTTCTTGTTGCAGCGCCGCTTGAACACGCGTTCGAGAGCCTGGCACAGCCCCCCGAGATCGAAGTTGGTGCAGTTCAGATCGAGGGTGCCCGTGTTGATCTTGACGTAGTCGAGGATGTCGTCGAGCAGCGCGAGGAGGGACAGACTGCACCGGTAGGTCGAGTCGATGTAAGTGCGTTGCTCTTCGTTGAGCTGGGTGGTCATGAGAAGCTGGGTTGTGCCGATAATGCCGTTCATGGGAGTGCGCAGCTCGTGGTTCATAATGGCCAGGAACTGGCGCTTGACCTCGTCGGCGGCTTGCGCCGCTTTCAGCGCTTTCCTGAGATCCTCCGTGCGGCGTTCGACGAGAGTTTCGAGCTGGGCCAGGGTTGACCTGAGTTGCCGTTCGGTGCGCCACCTGACGCCGCACGCGGCGGCGAGCTGCCGGATCTCGTCGCAATGGCAGGGCTTCTGGAGATAGATCAGCTTGTCGGGAGGCGGCACCTGCCTCCCGATTGCGCTCAAGTCGATCTCGGCGCTGCCGCTCACCATGACGAGGTTGAGATCGGGGTAGAGCGCGCGGAGTTGTTGGGCGGTCCAGAGGCCGTCGGGGCCGGGCGGCATGTGCATGTCGATGAACGCGACGGCGAAAGGCCTGTTTTCCGCGGCGGCGGTGCGGGCGGCGGCGAGCGCCTCGTCGCCTTGCGTGCAGCAAGTCACCTCGAATTCCAGCGGGGTGTCGCGAAGGGCCGCGGAATCGCGGTTCAACAGGGCGGCTTCACGGCAAAGGACCGCGGCCGAGATTTGGTCGAGCGCGTCCGACCGAGTGCGCGCGTTCGTCGGAGAAGCGAGGGTGCCGCGATAGGCCTCTAGAATCGCGGGCTCGTCGTCCGCGAAGAGGACACGCACGCTCTCCGGCGTTTTGTCAATCCGGTCATCCATAGGCCGTCGCTGTGTGCGTGCTGCCCTTTCCGGCGCGCATGCGGCAGCGCGCCGACGCCCTCTCCAGCCCCATCCATAATGAGAGTACACCGCCGGTCCGCGAAGGCAAGTCGCGCCAGGCGTGGATGAAAGGACGTAAACGCGGGAGGCGCGTTACCGGCATCTGTCCCGCCGCCGCGGGGTCGCCTACCCCGCGGGGGGCGACTCCGTCCAGATTCGTGACACCGAAAACGACTGTACCGGCGCGCCCCGCCGGCGCGGCCCGCGGATCCGCGGCGGAGCCCCGCGGTTGTGGCCCTCGCGGGCGGGGCTACAATGACGGCATGCTGTTCACCCTTGCGCGCCGCCTGCTCACCGAGCCTGATCCGCGGGCCGTGGGCGCCTTTCTGTACAAGTTCGGTTGGAAAGGCATGCGGGCGGTGAAGGCCTTCATGCGGCGGCGGGCGCGCGGCGAAGTCTTCCCCGCCTTCACGTTCATCTCCGTCACCAACCGCTGCAACCTGCGGTGCCGGGGCTGCTGGGCGACGGGGGCCGCGAAGCCCCGCGACATGGAAGCGGCGACGCTCTCCGGGATCATCGCCGGCGCGAAGGCGCGCGGCGCCGCGTTCTTCGGAATCCTCGGGGGCGAGCCCCTCCTCTATCCCGGCCTCCTGGATGTGTTCGCGGCGCACCGCGACTGCTATTTTCTACTCTTTACGAACGGCCTTCTACTCGATGACGCGGTGGCCCGCAGGCTGCGGGCGCTCGGCAACGTCAGCCCGCTCGTCAGCATCGAGGGCCGCGCGGAGGAAAGCGACCGCCGGCGGGGCGGCGTGAACGTCTACGCCCGCAGCATGGCGGGCCTGGCGTGCTGCCGCCGGCATCGGCTCGTCACGGGCGTCGCGACGAGCGTCTGCAAGAACAACCTGGAGGACCTGGCTTCGGAGGAGTTCGTCAACGAACTCGCGCGGCGCGGCGTCCATTATCTCTGGTACTACATCTACCGCCCGGCGGGGCCGGATCCGGCCTACGAGCTGGCGCTCTCGGGCGGCGAGGTGCGCAGGCTCCGGGAGTTCATCGTCGACGCGCGGCGCCGCGCGCCTCTCATGATCGTCGATGCGTACTGGGATCACGACGGCAAGGCGCTCTGCCCCGCCGCGGTGGGCATTGCCCACCACATCGCGCCGTCGGGCCTCGTCGAACCCTGTCCTCCGATTCAGTTCGCCGGAGACCGGGTGGGCCCGGATTCGGACCTGCACGCCCTGTACACGGGGTCGCGCTTCCTGGCGCGCTTCCGGGACACGGCCTGCGCCGCGACGCGCGGCTGCATTCTGATGGAGCAGCCCGCGGCGCTGGAGCGCCTCGTCCGCGAGGAGCAGGCCATCGACTCCAGCGGCCGCGGCACCGCGCTGGACGAACTCGCGGCGCGCGCCCCTTGTCCCAGCCACGACGTTCCGGGCGCTCCGATCCCGGAGCGCAGCCGGTTCTACCGTTTCGCCAAGAAGCACTGGTTTTTCGGCTTCGGGGCCTACGGTTAACCCGCACGCCGGCCGTGGAGCTTCGAGTCCGGCAGGTCGTCGAAGATCTGCGGGTGGGCGGGCATGCGGTCGGGAAGAGCGCCGGTCGCCGCGAGGAGCCGCGCGAGCTCGGACTGGAGGGCGGCGCGCACCGGGCGCGCCTCGGGCGCGTCGAAGAGATTCCTCGTCTCGCCCGGATCCGTACGCAGATCGTAAAGCTCCGGCGCGTCGGTGTCCGGCCGCCCATCGGCGTTCGGATAGCGGATGAGCTTCCACGCGGCCGTCCGCACGCCGCGGATGTTGGGCGTGAAGGGGAACGCCCGCTCGAAGTTGTATTCGTAGAGCCACGCCGTGCGCCAGGAGCGCGTGTCGCCCCGCAGGAGACGGCCCCATGCCATCCCGTGGGTCGCGGGCAGCGCCGGAGCCCCGCAGAGCTCCAGGATGCTCGGCGCGAGATCCGTGTTGAGGACCATGCGGTCGATCGCCGTGGACGGCGCGATCGCCGGCGGATAGCGCACGATCAGCGGCACGCGAATGCTCTCCTCGTACATGGCGCGCTTGTCCGTCAAGCCGTGCTCGCCCAGCAGGAAGCCGTTGTCGCTGGTGAAGACGAAGATCGTGTCGTCCAGGCGCCCCGCCGCCCGGAGCGTCTCGTAGAGGGCGCCCACGCTGTCGTCCACCGAGCGGATCGCCGTCAGATAGCTGCGCACGAAGGTCGGGTAATCCTTGAGGCCCAAGAGCGGGCCCTGGACGCCGTGCCAGGTCCGCCGGCGCGCGCGGATCCACTCCGGCTTGCCGGCGCCCGTGTCGCCGGAAGAAGGGGGCGGCGCGATGGGAATCGCGTCGAAAGCGCCCTCGTACCTCGGCTCGGGCGTGAAGGGCGTGTGCGGCGCCTTGTGGCCCACGATCATGCAGAAGGGCCGCGCCCGCGGCGCCGCGAGCCATTCGGCCGCCAAGCCCGTGATCCGGTGGGAGTAATAGCCGGCCAGGAGCGTCTTCCGGCCTTGAATTTCGAAGACGTTTTCGCAGTACTTGCCCTGCCCCTCGTGGCACGCCCGGTAGTCGGCGCCGGAGCGCTTGGCGCTGTTCCGAGCAGCCGTGTGCCGCTGGCCGATGTATGCCGTCTCGTAGCCGATGGCGCCCAGGGCGCTGATGCAGTCCGGCAGTTCGGCCGGGAAATCGGTGGAGTTGTCCCGCACGCCGTGCCTGTGGGCGTACAGCCCGCTCATGAGCGTGGCGCGGCTGGGAGAACCCAGCGCGGTGGTGGCGAAGGCGTTCGTGAAGCGCGCGCCCTCGGCGGCGAGGCGGTCGAGGTTGGGCGTCTTCAGGAAGGGATGCCCCGCGCAGCTCAGGCAGTCCCAGCGCTGGTCGTCGGCGATGACGACGAGCACGTTGGGCGCCCTCCGTCGGGCGCGCCGATCCAGGAGCGCGCGGCGCGGCCAGAGGGCGAGCGCGGCGCCGGCCGCCATGAATCGCCGGCGGGTGGTGCGAGCCATGCGTGTGCTCCTTTTCCGCGCGGATCGCCGCCCGCGTTGCAGCCTCTAGGGCGGCGAAAGGCAATGCCTCAGCGCGCGCCGCCGTACAGGTTGAGCAGCGCCACCCCGGCGATGACGAGGCCGACGCCCAGAAGCTTGACCGGCGGCGCGCCTTCCTTGAAAAGCGCGATCCCGATGAGCGCGATCAACGCCGTGCCGACCCCCGACCAGATCGCATAGGCGACGCCGACCTCGATCTGCTTCAAGACGAGGGCGAGCGCGGCGACGCTGGCCAGGTAGAAGGCTCCGGCCGCCAGGGAAAGCCCCAGGCGCGTGAGGCCCTGAGAGCAGCGCAGGCAGGTGGTGCCGCAGACCTCGAGCACGATCGCCAGGACGAGGATCAACCACGGCATGGCGCTACCGTGCCGCGCGGAGGGCCGCAGCGGTTGCGCCGGCGGATTCAACGCCGGCCGAGCACCGAAAGCATCGATTCGTTTTCTTCACGAACGCTTCCCTCCCGCGCCTCTGGAAGCAGGCAGCCCCGTGGGCGGCCGCGCGTCTTTTACTATACCCGCCCGCGGTGGATGTTCCAGCGGAGGACCCGGCGGCCGGCGCAGCAGCGCCCCCTCCGGGCGTCCGCCCGGCTTGTCGCGCCGGCGCCGTTCGAGGCTTCGCGCGCGCTTTAACCGCCGCGGACGAAATGATACAATGGATGTTCGGGGCGTCACTTCTCCGCCGGCCGCGCCGACGGCCTGGGCCGCGAGCCTTGCATCCGCGGTTTTTCGCCACCGAGGTGTGTGTCGACCATGAAGATATTCATCGCCGTCGCCGTCGTGCTCGCGCTGGCGCTTGTGGTTGCCGGGTTGGCGGGCGCCAAGGCCGTGTTCCTGGGCGCCGGGGATCAGACGCCGTCCGTCCGCCTGGAGAAGCCGCAGCGCGGCGATCTGATCGAGGTCGTGAGCGCGCCCGGCACCATCGAACCGATTACGAAGGCGGAAATCCGCTCGCGCATCTCCGCCCAAATCGTCGAGCTTCCCGTCGATGTGGGCGCGCGCGTCACCAAGGGGAATCCCGGCGCCGAGCCGCCGACGCCGGCGACGGTCCTTTTCCGCCTCGATGACAAGTCGCTTCAGGCCGACCTGCGCTCCGCCCGGGCCCGGCAGCAGGCCCAGCGCGCCCAGATCGAGGTCGCCAAGACGGGCATCGAGGCGGGCCAGAGCCAAATCCAGGGCATCGAAATCAGCCTGGCTCAGGCCGAGCGCGATCTCGCGCGCCAGACGGAACTTCTCAAGACCAGCGATGTCGCCGAGTCGCTGGTGGACAAGACGAGGACTCAGGTCGAAGGGCTCAAAATGGATCTCCTCGCCGCCAGGAGCAGGCAGAAGGCGACCGAACTTTCCCTGACCATCGCCGAGCACAACCTGGAGGCGGCGGAGGCCGAGATCGCCCGTGCCCTGGAAAGCCTCACCTACACCACCATGGATTCGCCGTTGGACGGCGTCGTGACGCGCCGTCCCGTCGAGGTGGGAGAGACGGCCACGGGTTCCCTCTACAACCCGGGCACGGTCCTCATCGAGGTCGCGGACATGACCCGCGTTCTTCTCAAGGCCGAGGTCGACGAGGCCGACATCGCCAAGGTCAAGATCGGCCAGAAGGCCTGCGTCCGCATCCAGGCTTGGCCGGACGAGGAGTTCGAGGGCGAGGTGGCCTTGACGGCGCTGGCAAGCTCGGTCGACCGCACCGGATCGCCTTACTTCCAGGTCGAGGTGCTGCTCGACAACAAGGATGAGCGCATTCTCTCGGGCTTGAGCGCGGATGTCGACATCGATATCGCGCTCCACCGGGGGGTGCTCAAGATTCCGAGCCAGGCCGTGCTGGCGCGGCCGGTGGACACGCTGCCCGCCGACCTTCGCGAGAGCCCTGTTGTCGATACGCGCAAGGCTTTCGCCACCGTGGTGTTCCGCGTCGTGGACGGGAAGGCCGCGGCGACGCCCGTCAAGATCGGCCGCAGCGACACGACCCACACGATCATCCTGAAAGGGCTCGCGGAAGAGGACCGCGTGATCACGGGGCCGTACAACGTGTTGGAGAAGCTCCAGCACGACCAGGCGGTCAAGGAGGAGCCCGCCGAGGCGGCGCCTGAAGCCGCCGCGAAAAACGGCGAAGCGGGGAAGCCCTAGGAACGTGGCCGCGGTGCGCGCATGTTGATACGGCTTACGGAGGTCACCAAGATCTACCGCGTGGGCCAGGAGCGCGTCCACGCCCTCGATGGCGTGTCCCTTGCGATCGAGCCCAACGAGTACGTCGCGGTCATGGGGCCTTCCGGATCGGGCAAGAGCACCATGATGAACGTGCTCGGCTGCTTGGATCGGGCGACGTCGGGCACGTACGAACTCAAGGGCGAGGACGTGACGCGGCTGAGCGCGGCCGCGCTGGCCCGCGTCCGGAACGAGGAGATCGGCTTCGTTTTCCAGTCCTTCGAGCTGCTGCCGCGGCTGAGCGCGCTTCACAACGTCGAGCTGCCCTTGATCTACTCCCGGCGCGCGTGGTGGTGGGAGCGCCGCGCGCTGGCGCGGCAGGCGCTCGAACGCGTGGGGCTCGGCCCGCGCGCCGCGCACCGGCCGAACCAGCTCTCGGGCGGCGAGCGCCAACGCGCGGCCATTGCGCGGGCCTTGATCGGCACGCCCAGCATCCTCCTGGCCGACGAGCCCACCGGGAATCTCGACACCAAGAACAGCGCGGACATCCTGGCCCTCTTCGATCGGCTCCATGCCGAAGGGCAGACGATCATCGTCGTCACGCACGAGGAGTCGGTCGCCCGCCGCGCGCGGCGCGTGATCCGCATGCGCGACGGCAGAATTTGCGCCGACGAGTCGCCGGGGAAGGAGGCGCGGGCATGAGGCGTCCGGCGGCCTTCATCGCGGGATACATGGGCCTGGTGGCCCAGAGCGCGTGGCTCGCCCTCGGACAGATCTGGGCCAACAAATCCCGCTCGTTCCTCACGATGCTCGGCGTCATCATCGGCGTCGCGTCGGTGGTGGCGGTGATCGCCGCCCTGACGGGCCTCAAGGCGAAAATCGTGAGCAAGTTCGAGACGGTGGTCGGCTCCAACAACATTTTCATGTTTCCCGAGCGGCCGGACCGGGGGAGATTCCACCGCGGGGCATGGCACGTGATCCGCTTCCGCCCCGAGCAGTTCGAGGGGCTGCTGCAGCACTGCCCGTCGGTCTCGCGCTTCACGCGCATCTGCGAGAGCCGCACGACCGTGCGGTGCCGCGAGTACGTCATCGAGGACGTGGGCGTGCGGGGCATCGAGAGCTCGTGGCACGCGATTCAGGGCCGCAAGGTCCTCGTCGGCCGCCCTTTCAGCCCGGTGGACGAGGAGCAGGCGCTGCAGGTGTGCCTGGTCACGGAGGACGTGCGCGACAAGCTGCACCTCGATCGCGATCCGACGGGCGCCCGCATTGTCGTCGGCCGCCGGTCGTTCCGGGTCATCGGCGTCATCGAGAAGGCGCCGCAGTTCGGCGGCCGCGAGGGCCGCAGCGAGCGGGAGGTCATCATTCCCTTCGCGACGGGCTGGAAGTTCAAGTGGCCGTGGATGTGGGCCATCGCGTCGAGCAAGAGCGCCGCGACGGCCGAGGAGGCCACGGCCGAGGTGCGCTTCTTTCTGAGACGCATGCGGCACTTGAAGCCGGGCGATCCCGACACGTTTCACCTCGAGGTCATGGAGCGGCACCTGAAGGAGATTCAGAACGTGGCTTTGATCATGACGGCGGTGGCGGGCGGCATCGTGGGGATTTCGCTCCTTGTGGGCGGCATCGGCATCATGAACATCATGCTGGTCTCGGTGTCGGAGCGGACCCGCGAGATCGGGCTCAGGAAGGCCGTCGGCGCCAGGCCCGGGACGATTCTCCTGCAGTTCCTCGTCGAGGCGGTCGTCCTGTGCCTGTGCGGCGGCTGCCTCGGACTCCTGGGCGCGGAGGCGCTCACGAAAGGAATCACGAGCATTCCCAACGCGGAGTTGGAGATGGCGTACATTCCCCTGTGGGCCATCGGCATGGCCTTCGGGTTTTCGGCGTTCGTCGGCATCTGCTTCGGCATGTTTCCGGCGATCAAGGCGGCGCGGCTCGACCCGATTGAAGCTTTGCGGCATGAATAGCGCCAAAAGACGGCACACCGAACGGGCGGCGCGGGCGGCGCGGTGGGCGGCCGCCGCGGGCCTTCTTCTGGGCGGCTGCGGCCTGTGGGACGGCAGCCTCTACGACACCTACACGCCGCCGGAGGAGCTGCTCGGGCGCATCGAACCCGTGTCCCTGTCGGAACTGGCGGCGAAGACGCCGGAGCGCGAGGCGCCGACCCCGTCCGTTTCGCCCGCGGAGCTCAAGCTTTCCATCGAGACCTGCCGCCGCTCGGCTCTGGAGCGCAACCTCGACCTGCGCGTCCAGCTTTTCAACCCCGCCATCGCCCGCGAGTCCGCGGCGGAGGCCGATGCCGCCTTCGAGCCGTATCTCTTCGGGACGCTCGGCTTCGTCCGGAGCGAGTCGCCGGTCCTGCAGGAGGCCATCGACGCGCCGAAATCGGAGATGTACGCCGTGGACGGCGGCCTCAAGATCCCGCTCAGAACGGGCGGCGAGATCACGGTGACGCAGCCCTTCACGCGGGCCGAGACGAACAACCCCTTCACGAAGTACTCGACGTCCTACTCCGCGGACCTCAGTCTCGCCATCACGCAGCCGCTCCTTCGGGGGGGCGGCGTCCGCACGGCGACGCACGGTCTCAGGCTCGCGCGCTACGGCGTCGGCGCGGCCAGGGCGCGGACGCGCCTCGAGGTGATCCGCGTGTTGGCGGCCGCCGACCGCGTCTACTGGCGGCTCTACGCGGCGCGGCAGGAATTGCTGGTCAGGAAGCAGGAATACGACCTGGCCATCGCCCAGCGCGACAGCGCCGTGCGCAAGGTCGACCTCAAGGAGGCCGAGCGGATCGAGATCGACCGGGCCGAGGAGGCCGCGGCGCAGCGTCTCCAGAACATCATCGTCGCCGACAACGCCGTCCGGGACCGCGAGCGCGAGCTCAAGGTGATTCTCAATCGCGCCGATGTCGGCCTCGAATCGCCCACCGTGCTCGTGCCCGAGACCGAACCGGCCCCCGTGCGGTACGTCATCGATCGGGAGCGCGCGGTGGCCTATGCCCTCGCCCATCGCATGGAGCTCGTCGAGCTGGAGCTCGCGCTGGCTGGGGACGAAAGCTCCGTCGAGTATGCGCGCAACGGGCGTCTGCCGATCCTCTCGGCGAGCTACACCTACAACATCAACGCCCTGGGGACGACGGCGCACGATGCCTACGATATGATGCTCGACAACAAGTACGTCGATCACCGCGTGGGGCTCTACATCCAGATCCCGCTGGGGAACGAGGCGGCCGCGAGCCGGCTCAGGCAGGCGGTGGCCCGGCGCGAGCAACGCCTCGCGACCCGCGAGCAGCGCCGCCAGGCGATCACGCAGGAAACGCTCGCGGCGGCCGATCAGCTCGAAGCCAACTGGCAACGCGTCGTGGCCAGCCGGAAGGGCACGGCGCTCGCCCGGCGCACGTTGGAGGCGGAAAAAAATCGCTTCGAAAACGGACTGCAGACGTCGATCGAGGTTTTGAACGCCCAGGCGCGCTACGCTAACGCCCAGTCGGCGGAAATTGCGGCGCTGGTCGAGTACCAGATCGCGCAGGTCGATCTGGCCTACGCCACGGGAAGCATCCTCGGCGCCGCGAACATCCTCTGGGACGAGGGGGAAAACCGGCTAAGGGCCGAATGAGCGCCGCGTTCCGCCGTCCCGCCCCGTGAAGTTCAAGCCGTTGCGCCATCCCGCCGCGAGAAACGCGGTGGTGCACGCGGTCTTGAGGACCGCCACGGCGACGGCGGGGTCGCAGGCGGATGCGTCGTCGTCGGGTGTGTGATAGCCCGGGTTCATGCCGGCGAAGAAAAACAGCGCCGGAATGCCGCGCCGCAGGAACGAGGCGTGGTCGGAGCCTCCCCCGCCGCCGCCCCGCGGCCTGAAGGCGAGCCCCGCGCCGCCCTCGGCGCGCGGCGTGAAGACGAAGTCCCCGCCGGTTGCCCTGGCGAGGATCGCCGGCCAGGCCGCGGCGCTGTCGGCGCCGATTACCAGACACTCGTTGTGCGGGCTGAAGGCGATCATGTCCAGGTTGAGCATCGCGACGGTCCGGGGCAGCGGCACGGCGGGGTGGTTCACATAGTGCCGCGAGCCCAGAAGCCCCTTCTCCTCGGCATCGAAAAGCGCGAAGACGATGGTGCGCGGAGGGCGCAGGCCCGCGTGTACGAACGCCTCGGCGAGGGCGAGCACGCCCACCGAGCCCGAGGCGTTGTCGTTGGCGCCGTTATGGATCGCGCCGGTGGTCACGTTGCTGCCGTATTCGCCGCGGCCGAGGTGATCGTAGTGGGCGCCAATGACCAGAGCTTCGCGCCCCAGGACGGGGTCGGCGCCCTCGAGGAGGGCGATGACGTTGCGCGCCTTGGCGACGACGCCGACCCGCGCCGCGAGGGTCATCTTGGCGGCGCCGAGAGGGCGCGAGGCGGGCCGTTCGGTCGCGTCGATGGCCTTCTGGAGCGCGGCAAGATCAAAATCCGTTCCCTCGGCCAGCGCGGCGACGACCGGCGCGCGCACGTGGAGGACCGGCACGGCGCCGCGGCCCGCGGAGGTCGCGAGCGTGAGGAGCCGGTCGGAGGCGGGGTCGCCGTGGAGAGGGCCGTTCACGCAGAGAACCGCCGCCGCGCCCCGGCTCTCGGCGTTGGCGCGCTTGCGGGCGAAAAAGGCGTGCGCGGTGGACGCCGCGCCGTTCCAGCGCGAGTCGGCCTTCGTTTCCTGAGGCTCGTGCCGCAAGACGAGGACGGCCTTGCCTTTGACATCCAGGCCGGCGTAATCGTCGTATTCGTACTCCGGGGCGGTGATGCCGTAGCCGGCGAAAACGACCTCGACGTCCTCAAGCGTCGCCTCCGAGACGCCGCCGAGGAGCGACCAGTCCGCGCCCCACTGGAAGGCGCGGCCGCCCACCTTGAGGCAGTGCCCCGGTAGGAGCCCTCGCTTGCCGCCGCTTTCGAACTCCTGAAAGTAGGACCGCGCGCCGTCGCGGACATCGCCGCCGGGGCGCAGCCCCAGCCGCGCGAAGCAGGCGGCGGCGCGCTCGGCGGCCTGAAGGCTGCCGGGCGTGCCCGGTTCCCGGCCCTCGCGTTCGTCATGGGCCCACCAGGCGAGTTCCGCGGCGTAGGCCTCGACCGTGAAGAATCCGAGCGCGCAGTGCAGCGCGAAGGTGTCGGGGGAACAGAGCGGCTCTGCCGGGAGCGGCGCGCGCGCCGGCGCCGACTGAAGGCAGGCAAGGAGCGCGGCGAGCGCCGCGCATGAGCGGAGGCGCGCGCGCATGCCTTTCGGGATCGGGCGGGCTCGGCCGGTGGTACGCATACAACCCGATTGTCGGCCCCGCGGGGCGGATAGGCAAGAAGGCGCGGGCGCGAAGGCCGACAGGCGTTCGTGCCCGCAGCCGCGGCTTCTTGGACACGCGGCTCCTTCTCCGCGCGTGAGCCTTCGTATTATCTTGCCCGCTCCTCGCGGTGCAGGTACAATCTCTGCAAGAAGGTTGTGCGGCGACAACAAGGCGCCGGCCGGCATGGGTGTGCCGCTGAGGAGGCGTTCAGTCCACGTCGGCGACCCGCAAGGCAATGCGGAAGGAGGTTGTGCCATGTGTCCCCATCCACGCGCTCTTCCTCGTTCTATATTTCCTCGGCGCGGCGCGCTCGTGCTTGCGGCCTGCGTCGCCGCCGCGGGCGCCCTGGGCCAGACGGTGAGATTCATCACGCGGTTCGATCCCGCCGACTTGATCCTGCGCGAGACGATCTATCCGCCCGCACAGACGAAGGTGACATCGGTCCGCATGCGCGGCGCGAGCCACGCCGCCGACCCCGGCTTTCCTATCTTGCCCTTCGTGACGCGGAGGGTGGCGGTGCCCGCCGGCGCCAAGCTGGGCGACCTTATCATCAGCGTCGGCCAGGTGACGACCATGGGGGATCACCCGGTCGTTCAGTGGCAGCAGGGATACCAGGCCGGCGATGAGAATCGCAGAGTGAAACCGCCGGAGTTCCTCCCCGACGAAGACGGCGGGCCTCTCTACTATCCGGCCGAGGCCCACGCTGTGCCGCTGGATCCCAGCCTGGCCCAGTATCCTTTCTGGCCTCCCGCGCCGGCTCGCATTCGCGAGACGACCGCCCTGGGCGGCTACGACATGGTGACGATCGATATCTATCCCGTCACGTGGCGTCCCCGCGAGAAAATCCTTCAGGCGGCGTCGAGCATAACGGTCGGCATCACGAGCCAGGGCGGGACGACTCCTCGGATCAGAGAGCCGACCTACGTCGATATTGCCGAGAACGAAGAACTCAGGGCGATGGTCGTGAACGCCGACGACCTGGTCTATGTGCCTCGGATCCCCTTCTACAAGACTCACGACGTCTGGTATTTGATCATCACGGACAACAAGAAATGGAACGAGGACATGACGCCGGGCGCCGCCGTCTCGGGCGACATGGTGGCGCAGTTCGAACGGCTCGCCGCCTGGAAGACCTCCAAGGGAAAGAAGGCTGCCGTCGTCACGGTGGAAGAAATCATGAACCGGGATTTCGGCGTCTTCGATCCGCCCGGCACCCGCGATCTGCAGGAGGTCATCCGGAATTTCCTCAAACACGCCCGATCGAACTGGAACACCTACTGGGTGCTTCTGGGCGGCGACGTCTCGATCATACCGCCGCGCATGGTCACGGCCAACGTGACCAACGGAAGCCACTATATTTGGCTCGTCGGCGCCGCGACCCCCGAAGAGGACTGCTGTTACTACGACGCCGCGACGCAGTTTGTCCGTATCCACCACCGCGACAACATCGATCCGGGAACGCTCATCGTCTCCCAGGCCACGGGACGGTCCTTTGCGCGCGTCGCGAACCCGAGCGCCGCCAACCCCGGCTGGCAGTACGTGACGAGCGAGACCTACGCTACGCCTTCCGCCGTCAAGACGGTGTATATCCGCCTGGCGGGCCCCGCGGCCGACATCCAGGGCACCGATTTCTATGCCGCGCTGGACTGCAACACGATCCCCACCGATCTGTACTACTCCAGCCTCTTGGGGCGGTACTACGGTCAACCCGGCAGACACGATTGGGATCTGAACGACAACGGACTGTACGGGCAGTACAACAACTCCACGAGCCTCGACGGCGTCGCGTACTGGCCGAACATGGTCCTGGGGCGGGCGCCCGTGGAAAGCGGGGCCGAGGCCAAGGCCTTCGTGGACAAGACCATCGCTTACGAGAAGTTCGACGGGCTCTCGAGCGCCTTCGTGCGCAAGCTGCTCCTCGGCTCGTCGAACTGGGGCGGCGGCCCCGCCGTCGAGGAGGCGGCAGCCGATCCGCCGGTGGTGAACAAATATTACTATGCCGCCGCCGGACCGCGCAGCAAGTGCTATTTCAAGAGCCCCGTCGACCCGTCGCTGTACGAACTCGTCGCTTACAACGCGCCCGGCGACTACTGGCACGTGCCCTACAATCGCGACGCGAACGCGATGAACCTGGGGTACTACTTCTGCGAGAACGATTCTTTCAGCACGCGCTCGGAGATCTACATCAACTTCGTGTTGTTCGAAATCGAGATTCCCCTACCCACCCCGTACGTGCTCGTGCGCGGGCCGGCCGCCCGGATCCGCCCCGCGAAGTTCTTTTTCGACAGCTTCGACCCGGACAGCTCCGTCGTGGAGAAGGAACAGATCAAGGACGAGCTCGCCACGCTTGCCTCGCAGCTCACCTCGCGCAGGCGCCTGTACCAGGATTGGGAAGACACGCCCGGCTATCCCGCCTCCGATCTCTTCGAGCTCTCGCGTCCCGCCATGAAGGACGCGCTGGAGAGCGGCTACAACATCATCAGCCTGTCGGGGCATGGGAACGCGCGCGGCTGCGCCGGGGTGGACCGCGCTGACGTGGCCTCGCTGACGAACGGATTCAGGGGCGGGGCCGTCTATGCCGAATCGTGCTCGACCGCGCGCTTCGACGACGACGACTGCGTCGCCGAACATTTCGTGAAGACCGCGGCAGGGGGGGCCGTGGCCTACGTCGGCAACTCGAGGTTTAGCTGGGTGGGCTATGGCGATGATCTCGAGCGGGAGTTCTGGGAAGGCCTGCTCTTCTCCCGCAACGTGGGCCACCTCCACAACCGCAAGGCGGTGCTCGCCGACAACGGGCCGCACCGCTGGGCGCAGTTCGCGCTGAACCTCATGGGCGACCCCGAGCTGTCCTTGTGGATCAAGCCGCCGGCGAGACTCGTCGTCGAGCACGCGGAGTGCGTGCTGCCTTCGAATGCGCTCGCGGTCCGAGCGCGGGATGCAGCCGGGGCGCCCGTCAACGACGTGCGGTTCTGTCTTACCGGTCCCGCCGGCCAGTTCGCCCTCGCCCTCACCGATGCGGAGGGACGCGGTTTCCTCTCCACCAGCGGGTATGCCTACGGCGACGTTGCCACGCTGGTCGCCGTGGCCGACGCCTTCATACCGTACGAAGGGCGGGTCAAAATTAGTCTGTGTGCGAATAGCAGATTCGTGCGCGGGGACACCAACAACGACGGCAGACTCAATATCGCCGATGCCATCCACCTGCTCACGTACCTTTTCGACACGGGGGAAGGCATCACGTGCGACGATGCGGCCGATGTCAACGATGATGGCAAGATTGACATCGGCGATCCCATCAAGATGCTCGCGTACCTCTTCGCCGGAGACAGGCTGCCGCCGGGAACCACGCCGGGCCAGATCCAGGAAGACCCGACGCCCGACCAGCTCGATTGCATCTTCTACGGCCGGCAGTAAGCGACCCGGGTATGCACGGCGCGGGGCGGCGGGACATCGCGGAAGGCGTTCGCGCAGGCGTGTGACGCGCCGCCGCGGCGTTGGCGACCGGCGCCGCGCTAGCGGACTGGCGCTTGTCCTGCGCCGATCATCCCCAACCAGGCCGCCAAGGCCGTGCCGCCGATCTCGCGTGACGGGCGGCAACCCGCGGTTCTGAAGGCGCAGGCGGCGGCCCCGGCTACGGCGACAGCCACGGCCGCGCCGGTGCGGTGGTCTCGGCCGCCCTGACCGTGATGCCCGGCGCGCGCGCCGAGCCCCCGCTGCCGTGTACCGGTTCAGTTTCGGCGCTTCCTCTCCGACCCCGCCGTTTCTCAAGTCGTTTTCCAGGGGCGAATCAGGCCGCGATGGCCGCCGTCACGGGGAGGAGCGCTGAGGCCCCCCCCGCAAGGCCGGCGCATTTGGAGACCGGCGGCCCGGCCGCGGCGCCCGAGGATGTTGCGGCCGGGATGACTTTTGGTTACAAACGTCCTTTCGGCCGGCGTGCGCCGGCGGATCCGGAGGGTTTTCCGTCCATGCTCGACTTCGTCCTCGTCCTTCAGATGTTCGCCCTTGTCAATCCCTTGACCTCGATGCCCTTCCTCGTGACGGCGCACTCCGAAGGCGCCAATGTGCGGAAGATCGCGGTCCGAGCCGTCGTGGTCGCCTTCTTCCTGGGGGTGGTCATGGTCTGCGCGGGGCCGTGGCTCTTCGGGGTCTTCGGAATCACGCTGGACTCCTTCCGCGTCGCAGGCGGCGTCGTGCTTCTCCTGCTCGGCATCCGCATGGTGACCCCGGGGCAGGAGGAGGAACGGCTCCCCGACTTGAGCGACAGCGCCATCGCGATCATGGCGACGCCGCTCCTGACCGGCCCGGCGACGATCTCGTTCGTCACGATCAAGGCCTTCGAACTGGGGCGCTTGGCCGTGCTGTCGAATCTGTGCGTGACCTTCGTGCTGGTCGCCGCGGTGTTTCTGCTCTTCTCCTTGGCGATCGACCGGATCAACGCCAAAGTCATCGACATTCTGAGCAGGGTCATGGGGCTTTTTCTGACCGCGGTCGCCATCGAACTCGTGGCGCGGGGCCTGGAAGGAATCACCCTGACCGCGGCGGCGCGGCACCAACAAGGGGTGTAGCCCGCGGCGGAGCCACCGCGCGCGCCGCGGCGGCGGCGTCGGCCCGGCCCCCCCGAGGTCTGTCTTTTCTCGGCGCTTGCGTCCGCCAGGAGTTCCGCATCGGGGGGCGCGCCAAGGCCGTAAGCCGGCCTGAATCCGCGCCTTGAGGCGTCCACGAGAAAAAAGCAAATTCGCATTCGAAAGGGGCTTGATTTTTTTACCGTTAAACTGATTTCTGATATGATATCAGATTAGTCTCCAAGGACAATTGCTTATGCCAAGGCTCGGTGGACGCGGCCTCTCGGCGGTCGAAGGCAACGCGCGCTCCCGCCTCCTCCGCCTCATCCATAACTCACTTCTCCTGCACGGGAGCCTCGTCACCATGGCGAGAACCTGCGGAAAGGAGAACTGCAAGTGCCAAAGGGGCGACAAACACGTCTCCCTGTACGTGTCGGCGCTGGCGGGCAAGACCCGCAAGATGATCTATGTCCCTCCCGACCTCGAAACCCAGGTCAGGGAGTGGGTGCGCGCCTACCAAGAAGCCCACGAGTGCCTGGAGAAGATGCCCGGCGAGTGTGTCAAACGCCTCCAGGCCGCGAAAGAAAAGCGCACCGGACCAGGGAGTCGTCGCCCATGATGCGGAGATTCTGCGCGTACCTCGAGAAGGTCTTCGACTTCAGCCGCCACGTGTCCGGACTGGTGGATGCGCGTCAGCGCCCGCGGATTACGACCGCGGCCGTCTGGCTCAGCGGCTTTCTCATGGCTGTCACGAGGGCCGGCAGCCTCAATGCCATCGCCGGCGTGCTTCGGGTTCCCCGTCGCTTGGAGTCCCTGGTCGGCTCTCGGAAACCCAGCGCGGACACCATCGCACGGGTGTTTGCCTGCATGGATGCCGCAGTGCTTCGTGGCATGCTGCGTGCGGTCAACCAGCAGCTCAAGCGTAACAAGCTGCTCCCGCTCAGGTGGCCTTTGCGTTTCGCGGCCCTCGATGAGCATGAGTTTTTTCCCTCACGAAAGCGTTGCTGCCCGCAGTGCTGCCAGCGCCGCATTACCGTCAATGGCGAGGAGGTGATCGAGTATTACCACGCGGGCGTCGTCTGCTATCTTGTCGGCTACGAGATACCGATCCCGTTGGATGTCGAGCTGATCGGGCCTGGTGAAGTGGAGACCGCCGCGGCGCAACGACTCCTTCTACGCGTCCTGGAGAATTACCCGCGGTTCTTCGATGCTATCGTGGCGGATGCCGCCTACCTGCAGATCCCCTTCCTGCGTTTCTGCTTGAAGCACAGGCTCGACGTGGTTGCCGTACTCAAGAAGAACCAGCTCGGGCTGTTGACCGACGCAACGGCGCTTCTTGGGATCGTCTCTCCCAGGACGTGGGATCGAGGAAATGTCGCGGTGCAGGCCTGGGACATGGAGGGATTCACCCTTGCCAACGTGCCTGCGCCGCTGCGCGTCTTGCACACCCAAGAATGCATCACAAAGCGGCAGTACCACAATGGCAGTCGGCAGGTGCGCAAAGAGTCCCGCCAATGGTACTGGGCAACCACGATCTCCCCAACGCGGTTGCCCGTCGAGGCCCTTTGGGAAGCTGCTCACGCCCGATGGGAGATCGAGAACGATCTGTTCCACAACATGTCCACGCACTGGTCGCTCGACCACTGCTACGCCCATGAACCGACGGCCATCCTGAACTTCATCCTAACGCTTTTTTTGGCGTTCCTGCTCGTCCAGACCTTCTACCACCGGAACCTGAAGCCCTCGCTACGGGCGCGGTTTACCGTGATCGGGTTAACCGATGAGCTCCGCATCGGCCTGGGCACTCTCGGGCCCGCCTGCGTCTGGGCAATCACGCTTTCTCTCCCCGGCCCGTAAACTCTCCGCTCCGGAATAGCTGCGACACGCCGAGGTCTCGCCAGCCCTCCGGCTCGCGGTACGCCTCCCGCCCGAAACACGAGACCTCCGGCGCCTTCAACGTGCGTACGAAAGTCCTCGACGCCTTCTTCGGGCCCCCCTTTTCCGGCAAAACCGGACCTTGCAGCCCTCCCAAGACCATTCCAGCGCCCTCGAACACCCCCCGATGCGGAACTCCTGACGCCTGCGTTTGTTGCTTGACGCCCGGGGCGCCTCCAATTAGCATCGCCCATGGTGAAAACGTCAACGAGAAGTCCTATGGGTCAGAACGGCGGCGCGGAGTACGCCGACATTCAGCCGGCGATGGACGGCGCTGCCGATGGCGAAACGGTGCTGCTCAGGCCCGGCGAGTACGTGATCACGGAGCCGGACCAATCTCAATCGCGGGCACGTCTGCAAGGATTTGACAGGAGACAACAGTTCCTCCTCAAGGAGAACCCATGAAGGTCAAAACCGCTTCGGCCGTGCTGATAATCATTGGCGCGCTGGCTTTAGGGACAACAGTCGGATTGGCCGCAGAACAGGGCCGGATCATTGGTTGGGGAAGTAAGGTTGTCGGCGTCGATCTCAGCGGTGGATTTCGAGCGGTTGCGACTGGGGGAGGGCACAATCTCGGCCTCAAGGCCGACGGATCGATTGTAGCGTGGGGCTGGAACAACCGCGGTCAATGCGATGTGCCGCCGCCGAACACGGGCTATGTGGCCATTACGGCGGGGGGGGGGCACAGTCTCGGCCTCAAGGCCGACGGATCGATCGTTGCGTGGGGCTTGAACAACCGCGGCCAATGCGATGTGCCGCCGCCGAACACGGGCTATGTGTCCATTGCGGCGGGGGATGAGTACAGTCTCGGCCTCAAGGCCGACGGATCGATCGTGGCGTGGGGCCGGAACGACGAGGGCCAGTGCAAAGTGCCGCCGCCGAACACGGGCTATGTGTCCATTGCGGCGGGGGCAGGGCACAGTCTCGGCCTCAAGGCCGACGGATCGGTCGTGGCGTGGGGCAATAACGACGAGGGCCAGTGCAAAGTGCCGCCGCCGAACACGGGCTATGTGTCCATTGCGGCGGGGGCAGGGCACAGTCTCGGCCTCAAGGCCGACGGATCGATCGTGGCGTGGGGCAGGAACGACAAGGGCCAATGCGATGTGCCGCCGCCGAACACGGGCTATGTGTCCATTGCGGCGGGGGCGATTCACAATCTTGGCCTCAAGGCCGACGGATCGATCGTCGCGTGGAGCAATAACGACTTCGGCCAATGCGATGTGCCGGCGCCGAACACGGGCTATGTGTCCATTGCGGCGGGGGTGGTTCACAGTCTCGGCCTCAAGGCCGACGGATCGATCGTGGCGTGGGGCTGTAACAACCGCGGCCAATGCGATGTGCCGCCGCCGAACACGGGCTATGTGTCCATTGCGGCGGGAGGGTGGCACAGTCTCGGGCTCAAGGCCGACGGATCGATCGTGGCGTGGGGCTTGACCGGGTACGGCCTATGCGATGTGCCGCCGCCGAACAC
>ERZ1026792.945-NODE-945-length-20634-cov-6.329790_pt1 | contig 20634 bp, 21 predicted proteins | sample MGYA00520884_ERZ1026792 | MGnify/ENA primary metagenome ERZ1026792 (study PRJEB33270, sample SAMEA104284473) | anaerobic digester metagenome | biome: Anaerobic digester microbiome; feature: mesophilic sludge digester; material: Anaerobic digester biomass | place... | reverse complement strand
TAGTCGGTGAAGTCCAATCCCGCCCCCGATACCTCGTAGGTAAAAGAAAAGTCCCAGTCGTAGCCGAGAATCAGCGGAGGCAAGGTGTAACGTGCAGGGTAGATCATTTACACCACTCCCTTTCAATTAAAAAGCCCCTCCGAAGAGGGGCCTCATCCTAGTAAACGTTCTTGTACTTATCCTTCTTTTTCTTCTTACCATTCCTGCCACCGAACAAGTCGGCTACGTCACCGCTATCCCAAAACCTCGCTACATTCCTCGTGGCTACAATAGGTGCGCCTGTGAGGTATCCGCCCATACGTGCGAGATGTTCCACAGCGTCCACACCCTCACCCCTGACGGTATCCCTCAACGCCTGTCCTGCTTCCCTCTGTATGCCCGTCAACTGTCCGATGCCACCGTAACTGAATCCTATGTAACCCTCTATTACAGGGTGCATGAGTGGTAAATTGCGGAATATTTCAAGGATGTATTTAACGGTGTCCTCTGCATCATCCCAATCCGGCAGGGCCTTGTAAGCCAGAAGCCCCATAGCGAAGGACTGTGCCAATGTGGTTCCAACAAGCCCGACCGCCCTTGTGTAGTTCTGTGCCTCAACTTCAGCGGGAACATCATGGATGAGGATGTTATAGTTCTGTTGCAACTGGTTCTGGAAGGCCAATATCATCCTCATGATTTCCCCAGGTGCGCCCACCTGTGTCATTGCCCTGTTGAGGTCTTTAGTTTGTGCCTGTGGCTGTGTTCGGTTGGTAACATCATCGGCGAACATTCCTGCATCCTGTTCCGATGCGCCACGTGCTATCTCCGACTCGTACACCATAAGCCAACCCATCTTGACCGCCGCCATGTCCGCAATGCACTGTAGCATGGTGGTCTTGCCTATGACGTGGTTAAGAGTGCCCTGAACCTTCCCCCACTTCATTTCCTTGTACCGCTGTATCTCGCGCATCTCTATGGTCATGGCACGGTGCTTGACCTGTGGCGACTTCTCGTAAATGAACTTGCTAGCCTCCATCGGGTTACTTGCCATTCTTGCCAACGCCTTAGCTGTGCCAATAGCGTTGGAGTAAGGTACGTAATAGGCGAAGGAGAAAGGCTGACGTGCCACAGACAGGAGGTTCCCTGCCAGTACCGATAATGCGTAGTGGTTGCGGAGAACACGGAGACCCCTCGCAAGAGACTCACCTTGGTAGTAGAACATGGGGTTAACTATCCCCTTGATGTACTGTTCTAATTCCTTTACCATATTCTCCCCGAACTTGTTGTTTAATCCCTTTAACACGTCACGGTCGCCTATGACAGCCTGTATCTCCTGTCCCAGTCCGTAGAAGTGTATGTACTGCTCCTGTTCGTTGATTGTGCGGAGCCATACATTGTAGAAGTCCGTGTCAATGGCTAACTGTGAATCAGGGCGTATGGTCTTCCGTTCCATAGTGTGCCCACGTTTGCCACGGGTGCGCTTCATCCCTGAACGGAAGTCCCTGTCCTGTTCCATTGCCTGTGCTATGTCGAGTTCGTCACCCATGTTGCGGAACATGCGGAAGTATTCGGGAACATTGTCAAGAATGAGTCCTGTATTGGCGTAGTAAGCGTCTGCCGTGCGACTGTAATTGCTCCCTACTTCCTTCATTGCGAGGTCGCCTAGTTTCCTGTGTGCTTCCGTCAGTTTGGCGATGACCGCAACCTGACCCTCTTCGGATATACCATTCCCGAAGGTGACGGCATCCCTTGCCTCCTGATTCTTATTGAAGATGTAGATGCCGATGGCTTCCGCAACGGTCAGTTTGAGTCGCTTCTTCGTGCGTGGGTCAACAACCTCCACCTTCTCCTTGAGGTCGCTTAACTTCATCCCCACACTTTCAAGGGCATCCGCAACATTGGCATACCTCGTGTCAAGTTGGCGAAGGTTATTGTTGACAGCCTCGTTGACCTTCTTGTTGAGAAGTTGTTCTATCTGCGACCCCTTACCGCCTATAATTTCACCCAACCTGTTAAACCGTGTGAACCATGAGTCATAACCACGAAGCACCTTTTTGACCATACCGACACCCTTCGGGTCTTCCCCCTCTAGGATGTCCATAGCCTGTAACTCTGTAGCCTTGGCGAGTTTATTTATGAACGCATTGTCGGGGCGTTTCTTCCCCTTGAGGACGCTAGCCAATTCCCCTTCGCTAACACCAATGTCCTTTGCCAATCCACTCATGGACTTACCTAGGTCGTTGAGGCGTTCATTGACGATGTTCTTTATCCTCTTGGGGTTCCACGTGAGCCTCTGTACCGTGTCGTCAATGATCTTCTGACGCTCCATCTTGATGGCTTCCACACGCTGTGTTTCAAGTTCTGTTCCGGCTTTAACCAGTTCCTTAACGGTGTCCCTTATCTCAAATAATTCCTTGAGAGTGAGGTCTTTATAGTTCCGCTTCAACACTTTCATTAGTTCCTTCGGGTTAATCCTCTGTGCCACATCGGGATTAGTCTGTAGTTCGTGCATAACCTGTTCCCTGAATAGGTCGCGGTTCTTCTTGTCCACTTCCGTGCGAGCCTTCCAATCAAATAGCTCTGTGACGTCGAGGATGGAACGGGCGAAGTCGCTACGCACACGGGCTTTCTCTTTGCCACCGAGAGCCTTCTGCTGTGCGGTCTTAATCTCCTTCAACGCCTGTTGCATCTTCTTCTTGACCGCAAGGTGGGCACGGAGTTGCTTGCGTTTATCAACCTCTGCCTGTACCTTCTCATCCTGTACTACCTTCTGTTCCTTCTTGCCCTGTCTGAATCCTTCCTTGGAAGCCTTCTCCGCTTTCTTCATCCCCTGCTTCAAAGCCTCATACTCGCCAACCAGTTCCCCTATGGGTTTATCCAACCACGCAGGAGCCTTTGGTTGCCCGAATAACTGCAAGTTGAAGAACTTCGCCAATGATTCAGGGGCATCCGTTGGGTCGATGATGTATTTAGTGGCGGCTTCTGGCGCATGTTCCTGTGATATTCCTGCCTCTTCAAGAGCAACATCAAACAGGTCGGACGCTGATGTACGCAAGTCGTCAATGAGTTTCTGCGCCAGGGTCTTCGCCCTTTGGAGCATGTTAGCCTGTTCCATTGTGCCGACAAACTCACGGAAGGCGTTTATCTCATCTATAACGGTATCCTGGAATGAACCAACCTCTACATCTGCGTCAACGTCACCCATCTCACGGATAACCTGTTCACTTATAAGGTTGTCCTCCGTGACACCGAGGGCGGTCATTTCAGTTTTGGCGGACTCCATGATTTCCTGTGCCCTTGCTGATACCACCTGTTCCGCTTTGAGTTGGATGCCACCAACGCTACCAAACACTCCTGCCGCCGGGATCGCTACAGCACCCTCGTACAACGCCTGCTTCCAATTGAGGTTACGCACGTCACCGAATACCGCTGTGTCGCTTATGAGTGACTGAAGGGACTCTTCGGGAGCCTGTGTGACTATGGCTCTCAACGCCCCACCTAACGCCCCCGACCCCTCCGTGAAGAACGCCAGTTTGTCGGAGATGAAACTGACAGGCAGGTTAGCCATGAACGCCACCGTAGCGGACTTGCTTGCGTAGGACTTATCCTTGGTAAGTTCATAGGCTCTCCTGTATGTTTCCTCTGCTTCTACAGAGGCTTCCATTGTCGCCATTGTGCCTGCGCCAATGATGTTGGCAAGGGTTCCATTGACACTTGTCAACGCCCCCGCCCCTGCTCCAACAAGGCTACCCACAAGCAGGAATGCACCCATCGAACCGAACCCTCTAGCTATCTCGTCAAGCGTGTTAGGGTCTTCAGGGGAGGTCATTAGTACCATGTCCTCCACGTCCTCAAGATGTCTCTGGAAGGTGCTGTTGTCAAAGAGCCTGTTCACCCACGAGCCGAGGGATGTGTAGATTGACAGTCCACCTGCGGCGTAATCAATCATCGCACGTTCAGTCCATTGGGGGAGAATCCCCTCAAAGGCGCGCCGTTTCTCCGCATCAGGGATGGGCTTGGTGGGTCTTACCCTCTCTTCCGTGAGGGAATCGAGGACGTTGCCCAACCCCATCTCGCCAACCTTCTTGGATACCTCGTTGTTGGACTCAAACCACTTGGAGAATGCGTCATAGTTCTGTAGCACCAACCCTGGATTGAGTCCGACCCTTTCGGCAATGTAGGCGGCATCGGCGGCTTTCTTCGGGGATAACCCTGTAACCTCGTATATGAGGCTGTTCTTCTTGGCTTCCTTCAGTGCGATGAACCTGTTCTGCGACTCCGCCGTTACACCTAGTTTTTCCCCAATCTCCCGTGCCGGCACATCGGCAAGTTTCATCATGTCAATCTGACCCGTGACGTAACTCTCAATGTCCTCGTCAGATATACCATTCTGTTTTGCCTTCTGTATTCCCTCTGCGAGGGCGGGGTACTTTACCTCAAGGTCGCTGAACATACTACTGACTCCCCGGCTGTGGTACGTTAAAGTAAGGGTCAAGGAACAAGGATGTGGGGTTGTCGGCATCCGGCCCCTTCCACCAACTCATGATTATCTTTACAGCCTCTTCGGAAGAGCGGTCTGCTTCCTCCACGAAGGACTCTAATTTCTCCCTCTGTCTCCACGGTATCTTGCCAACGAAGTCTAATTTATGTATGTGCTTCTTCAACACTTCCATACCTATCTCTTTGGCTTCCTTGGATGACAGGTTCCCCGATGCTATCCTTGCCGTAGCCGTGTTAAGGAAATCCCTCTTCATGGAACCTGCTGTTTCAAGGTCAACGTGACCGCCGAGGTCTACGAGTAGTTCGTTGAACCTGTCTTCCTCTGCTGACAACATCTTGAACTCATTCTCGTTTTCCTTGTTGAGGCGTATGTTCAATACCTCTATGGCGATACTTTCCTCATCGGAGGTTATCAACCCCTGTGCCCCTGCCGACTTGATACGCAACTTGAGCGACATAAGGTTCCCCACGTTGGGGTCTGTAACCTCATCCATGAGAGTGTTGAAGTTTGCGATGGTCTGCTCCGTGGATACTGTGGGTTTCGGCGGACCCCCCACCTTGTTGGTGGATTTAATAAGTGCGGCGAAAGTGTTGAATGTGCTGTTGCTTATCTTCCGCATTCCTGTTTCGGGGTCAGCCTCGTGGAGAGCCAACAGTTGCGACATTGACGGGAGTTTTCCTGTGGAGTGATACTTGTCAAGGATGTCGCCAACGATGGCTTCCTCTTCCTGCGCCCTCTGTGCTTTTATGAAGTTCTGTTCGGACATCTGGTCTTGCCTCAATGCGTCAAGGTCTTTTGCGTCCAGATACTCAAACTGCGAAACATCAGGGATCTCGTAGTTAAACGGGTCTAGCCTCAACCCTGCCTTGACCTCGCGGATCTCTATGTCCTTCCCTGCGGACATCAACAGTTTTGCCTTCTCTTGTTCGGTATATGCAGTCGTGTTGGACAGAAGCATCTTCACTTCTTCCATGTTCCCCGACTTGATGGCTTCTTCTATCGCAAAGGATATCTTCGCCCGTGTGTCGTCACGCCGTCTCTGGACTACAAGGTTGGTAACATCCAAGTCCATGCGTACTCCGGCTTCCGTTGCCCATATGTCGAACTCCTGACGGGCATCATCCATTGTTATGCCGGAACGCACCATGTCGTAAGCCTTCTGCTTCGCCTTCGCCCATGCTTCGGGCATGGTGTTGAAGTCGCCATTCTCCTGTAACTCTGCGTAGGACTCCCCCCATGCCTTGAGAAGGGATGCCCTTGAGTAGGCAAACTCCGCCATTTCCCTCTCCTGCTTGTCCTTCAGGGCGGCTTGTTTCAGGTCGGAGGATAGCAAGTACATCCTCTTACCAACCTCACCCAACGCCTTACCTGCGTCATCCATTGCGAAGGGTGTTTCAACCGCTCCGCTTTTCCCTGGCAATGTCTGCGTCTGTTCGTAAACGGGTATTTTAGCCATCGGTCATCATCCTATCAACGACGGGCTACCGCCCGGCATCCTTCCCGCAAAGGGTTGTACCTGCCACGATGGGACGGGCGACTTCTTCTTCCATATATCCAGTTCGCTCCCGGTGGCGTAAGCCTGTCCCGCTCCCGTGAGGATGGTTCCCCACAGGGCGGTCTTACCTGCGGACTCAACGCTGTCAGCCTTGGCACGGAGCAACGCCGCCTGATTAGTGAACCCTGCGGCTTCCACGTCACCGCCGTACTTACGCAAGAGTGCGTCCATCTCGCTCCTTCGTGCGGTAGCCGCTACAACGGCAAGAGGTGTGCCGGAGGTCGTGGCGAATCCGCTAGAGGCATACCCTGCCTTCTGTGCGGACATTACCCGTGCCCCCTGTTTGCGTATCATCTGCGCCTCGTAGGATGCCTTCTCCCTCACGGCCTGTGCGTTGAGTTCGTTCACCTTTGCGTTGAACCTCAACGCCTCGCCCTCTGCCTGCGCCCCCATGTAACTCCCGTAACCCTGCAACATGGTGGACATGGCTTGAGTTATCACTACCATTTCACTCAACTTCTCATCACCACCAGTAGGAGGGTCTCATCGGCGTAACGGAAGTATTCACCCAGCACCGTGTCGAAGCCGAGCCAATATGCCCATCGACACGCCTTCCTGTCGGCATAGTCCACCGATGCCGTGAGTTGACGTAACCCATACTCTTTTACCCACCTGTCCATGTATTCCTTAGTCGCCTTGCATAACGCCAACGGGTGTTTCTCTGCCAACGGCCCTGCTATCACCCATGATTCCGCTACTCCACCGTAGAGGATACGCAACCCTCCACAGGCTATTACCTCGCCGTCATCCGTCATAAGAGTGATGGCAGGTCTTGCGTCCTCAAGGAACAGTTCACTAGGACACTTGCCTAAAACCTTTATGTGGTCGGGGTGATAGTCCACCACCCTGGTCAATTCTGCACCTCCATGCGGAGGACTACGGCCGACACGCTGAACGGATACGGCTCATCCTGAACAAGAGTTAAGTATTGCGGTCTACCCGAAGATGTGGTGATAAGCACCGGATTAGTGTCACCCGTGAAAAGTTCGGGCGTGCTAACATTCGGGTTCCCCTCGTCATCGTACTCAATGTCATCCGCATCGCTTGCGTTGAATCCTACCTTGCCTCCAACGGTGTTGACCAACCTCGCAATGGCGTGTACTATGCGCCTCTTTGCCCCCTGTGACGTGCCGGGAGGATTGGCGTGTTCTATGTTGATGGTCTTCAGTGTGGATGTGTATGGAAGCCCGACCCATGCGTGTGTGGTCGTGGCATCCAGCGTTATGGAACCACTGCTGACCACCTTGGTTCCCACGTATTTCCCGTTGGAGATAATGCCCACGGTCTCGCCCTCAAGGTAACTTAACCCTGTGATGGTGGCGGTCGCCGTTCCACTGTACTCTGCGGCACAATCCATGAACACGGAGTTATTGAGAGTGCCGTCCCACGGGAGTATCCGTTCTATGTACCTCACAGTGGCACCATTGATAGTCCTCTTGACCACTACCCATATCTCGCCGGGAATACACGCAACGGACTCAACATCTCCGCCGAGGTCATGCCTGTGCCATGCGAATACCTTGTGTTCGGGAACATAGGTGAGTCCTATCAGTTCGCCATCGTCACGGCAAGTCCATATCGTTGACCACGGTGATTTGAGGTAGGCAAGGTAACTGATTCCGTCACCGGTGATGTGGTCGCTCATGGCTGTCAGGTCGATGGCGAAGTACGTGTCGGAGTAGTAGTCATACTGCACCTGACGCACGATCTTCTCGCCGTCCTGCACGAATACAACATATCCGTTGGCTATGACGGCCTGCCACTTGGCAGACCCGAAGTTAGTTTCCCTGCGTGCATGAGGCGGGTTGGTCGGGGTTATGTTGGCCCCGTCAAATACCCATTCATCCCCCGCCGTTCCTATCAGCAGATTCCCCTTCGATGCCATCCACATTACGTTGTTCACTTCGGAGGCTATAGGGGTAAGCCCTACTGCGTCAGAATCCTCGTCACCCTCGCCTGTATCATAGTTGGGATAATCGTCCGACACGGACATCCACACCTTGCTTGGCTCCGACGTGGTTCCGGCAAAGACGAGCCTGCCCTGATGGAATGTGACCGAAGAAGGCCACCCCGGCACTGTGCCCCATGCGCCGAGTGCCCAATTAGTTGTAGGTATGCCGAGATTGGAACATCTCCGGTAGACCTTTGCTCTTACCTCCTTCGCGGATGTGTAGGCGGTTATCTTCAGATATCCAGTACGGGCTTCCCGTACTTTCTTGAGATTCCAATAAAACCTATGTGTGTTTCTATTGGCATAGAACCTCAGTTTAGGAGTTACGTGGTTGTAGTCCTCGCTTCTCAGTTCGCCGGTCACTGTAAGTTTGGCTGTGCCCGTATGTGCCGAAAATGTCATGTAGTCCTGATATGTAGTCCCGCCATCAACCGAATATCTCAATGACACAGAACCGTCAGAATAATCTGAAAACAGATAGAGAAGCTCGAATTTCCCGTCAACGTCCCACGGCCCGCCGATATAACCCGGCAAGTCAGGGTCATACTCGCCATCATTTATCAGCGTTCCGGGGTCTGTGTACCTGATCTTCAGCCATCGCCCGACATCATTTGCCGTGAACACGTCTGCGCTAGACGTGACCGTGACCGTCTCCCCGTAAAGCCCCGTAGAATCAGGGAAGTATGCGGATACCGTCAAGGTGTGGGAATCATCATCGTTGTCCTTCATGAAAGGCCCGTTCTCCCAGTCGAAGGTGTTAAGAGTCCATGTGGTATGAGCGGTTCTGGTAAGTTGGCGTGGCTCATGGGATGGATGCACTATATACAGCGTGTCCGCAGATTGGGCGAATTTAAGGTCGGGCAGTTGCGCCGTGGTGTATGGGGTCACAACCTCATATACTGTGGAACCGCTCTGAACCTGACCGCCATCGTAGTACACCCGCATGTACAGGTTCCCGAACTCAAGTATGTACGCCTGTGTCGTTGAGAACACGAAGGGGACGAGTCGCGTAAAGAGGCTGGAGGTTTTAACCTCCGCGACATAGCGAGATCCCGGACGGCGATAGGCTCCCCCCTGCGGAAGCACAAGGAAGTTCTCCATCGTCATGCAACCGTTGTAGTATTTCTCAATGTCCGTGCGCCCGTACATGTTGGGTGACAGTTCACCCGCCGTGAAGTTGGTCAGGATGCTGTCAACGGTACGCATTACTTCCGCTCCTCAAGATACGTGTGGTACTCGTTGACCTGATACCCTGCGCCGGAAGCGTCATCGCTCAATGCGTCCTGCAATGTTTTCTGGTAGAGTTCATAGGCCATCCGTGCCCGTGAGTCCTCTCCCGTCAGGGCAACGCCCACCTGTGAAGCCACAAGGTAGGATAGTGCCGAGCGTGCCTTAGCCGTCCACGTGTTGAGGTCGTCGTTGCTGTAGATGTAGCAGATGTATATGGACGAGTCGTTGCAATGTATCTGGTCTCCTATGACGAGCCAATCGTCGGAGCCGTAAACCGCCTTCTCCCTGTCCTTGACGAGTCTTACAAAGTCGTCAGGGAACTCGAAGGCGTAGGAATAGTCATGGTTGGGGGACGTTGTTTCCGCCGTAAGGGTCGCGAGTTTCTTGGCGAAAGACCAGTCACCCTCGGAGAGAAATTCCTCAAGGCAGTCGTCATATACGGTGCTACAGACCCTCGCCCTCTTGTTGTCGTCAAGAAGCGTGGATATAGTGTCCTGTCCGAGGAAGACCAACGCCTTGTTGCAAATGGTTACTGAATCCGCCATACACTACTCACCACCGTTCAGCCAATCTATTGTGGGTTCACCGAAGAACTCTCCCGTCCACCCGGACAATGAGCGCACCTTCGGTTTGAACAAAGCCGTGTTATCCGTCCAGTGCCAGTGGATTCCCCTAACCCCGAAGTCAAAGTGGGGATGTGTTTCAAGGTCATCCCAGTAATGACCAGTGTCATCCTCTGGGCATCCTGCGAGGCAGATGCGCCTGTATCCCATCGCTATTGCTATGACCACTCCGAAGTTGCCGGACAGGTTGGGCTTGAAGTTGCGTATCAGTTTCCACACCCTGTCGGCGGGATCGCCTGCGGAGTGCGTGATAAAATCCCTGTGGTTCAGTTTCGCCTTGCGCAAGTCCCTGTAGATGTTCACCATGCCTATGTCGTAACATGCGGCGTGTGTGGCGTAGTACCCCTTCTTCATCGGGTAGTGGACTATGGCATCGTTGAGAAGCATCACGTCGGAGTGGACGTTCATAGTCCAGTACCGTTTCAGGTCTTCCCATACGCACCTGCCACAGCCGACCACCAACAGAGGCTTGTCGCCAGTGACCGTATGTGGTGGCGAGGCTCCTTCGCCAATGACTCCGTTGGAACACCATGTCTCCGCCATAAGATCTCCAATAAGTTGAAAGGGGGGCCGAAGCCCCCCATTGTCGTTAGTCCTGCACGTACCAGACGAACATCTTGATGGTGCCCGTCATAGCCTTGGTTCCCGTGGTGACTATCATGTACTCGTCCGCAGTGAGCGGTTCGCCGAGGTTGTCCAGCACGTTGAATGTTGCCGAACCTGCGGCGACCCCGACAGCGGTTGAGGTCATGTACTCGTCATCATCGGTTCCGTCTCCGACTTTGAGAGTGCCTCCCGTACTACCGAGGTCGTCAAACCAGACCTCGCCACGGATAATCCTTGCACCCTTTGGAACGAAGCACATGGAAATCGTGGAACCGGCAGTTATAGCCGAAGCCTCGTAAGAGTCGTAGGAACACTTCACCCTTGCCCCCCATTCGCCGGGGTCAAGCATTGTCCCTGCCTTCTCAAGAGTCCTGTGTACACCGTAGTAAGTACCCATCAGTTAATCCCCCTTCCCCTTTACGTGATTACTCGGAGCAAAGAATCTTGCCGACTGCGGTCTCGTTCATGCGAGTGGAACCCATAGTGAGAGAAGCCTGAACGAGTATTGCGTTCCCCTTCTGGGGTATCGGGTCGATGGCAACCTGAATGTCCTGACCCATACCGAGAAGCAGACCGCTCTTGTGCCAGTACAGGCACTCACGGTAGGTACTTCCATCGGTGGAGAGGCGGTTGCTCATGATGAACTTGAATCCGAGGAAGGTATCAACCTCACCGGAAACAAGAGCCTTCACGCTGTTGTAGTCCGAAGACGTGATGGCGGTTGCGGAAAGCAGTTCGCTCAACTGGAGCGGAGAAATGGCGATAAACCTGTCGTTCAGAGGAACATCCTTCTCGTCAAGGAGCCTCTTGGCGTAGCGGAGTTTTGCCACGTTCATCCCTGTTGCGCCGGAACCACTGTCACGAACAGTTACCGCCACGGTCATATTGTTGTCGTAACTGGTGGAGGTTGCGCCAGTCTCGCCTGTGTAGGCGGTGGCGAGTGCGGCGGCTACCACGGAATCGTCGATAGACCTGTTGAGAGCCATTACGTGGTTCATGGCATACTCGTTCATCGGGTTGTTGAGTATCCTGATGAGGTCTTCCTTGTCGATGTAGTCGGCAACGTACTTGTCAACCATCGACACCCGTCTCCTTGCATGGGGGGTATCGGTGATAACAAGGTCAGCGTGCCTTGTGGTCTTGGTCTGCGCTGTAGTCGCAGTTATCTGGTCAAAGAAACCGTACTTTGCGTTTACGGTCTCAACTCTTACCGCAGGCCGGAAAAGAGACTGACTCTGCTGAAACAGAATCTCAATGCCGGACTTATACTGTTGCACCATTGCTGTGGTTATCTGTGAACTCACTTTGAATCACTCCCAGTGAAAGATTTTGTGTCGCATCTTTCGCCAGGGTGTCCTCTTGGGAAGGGCCTGACTGCCGTTTTACGTCCGTGTTAGGACGGCCTGACTTTCGGCTAGCAACGGGCCTTTAGGGGAAAGGGTATCCGTGGTAAATGCCGTTAAATTGTATCCTTATCGAATGCACTTGTCAAAATCCAACCACTCCTTTCCTACTCTGTCGGGAACGCCTTCTCATGGAGGATGCGGAACTGCTCTACAGCCTCACGGTGTCCCGGTGACATCTTGTCGGTAAGTTTCTGTATAAAGGATGCGTCGCCCTTGAGCCTTGTAATCTCCGCCTGCGCTGATTCGACAACCGTGGTTGAATCGGGAAGGGCCTTCAGCGTGTCTTCCCCCATCATCTTGCCGAGCCTGTTGAAGAGTTTTACGATGCGTGGGTCGTTGCCCAACCCCTCATTGAGCAATTCCATCTGCTCTTCATCACACAGCGACCTTACCGCTCTCTTGGCGACTGCTACCTCCCTGTCAAAGGCTGTACCCCAATCCTTCTTGAGTGCTTCCACGCCCTCCGTGATCTCCGCCTGCCATGAGGACTGCATCTTCTCAACGGCTCTTTCTGTGGCCTGATTCCAGAATGACAGAAGCCCGTCAACCTGCTGTTGGTTGAGTCCGCTCCTGTGAGCCACATCCTTGAAGGACTTGAGGAAATCACCATCGGCGTTCTCCAACTCCACCTTGTATTCATCGGGAGTCTTCGGGCGACCAACGGCATCAAAGAAGGATTCCCATTCGGACGGGTCAGCGTCCTGCTTCGGGACTACAACCTTGTCCCTGCCTATCATCTTGACGGCGTTCACGAGACCCTTAGCCGCCTCTTCAACGGTCTTGTATTTCTGCACCGTTGGATCGTTCTTCAGTTCCTCCGGCAATGATTCGTACCAGGGGCTGTCAATCATTCGTCAATACCTCCGTTTGTATGTTTTCGTAACTGTCGCCAAGCATGTCTAGGATGTGCAACACCACCTCCTGAAATGCGATATTCCTGTCGGTATCCCGAAAGGACATGCCGTTGTATGGCGACTTACCCCACATGCAGTACTGCTTGATATCCTCAAGCACCCGCATTCCAGCCTCGCTTGTGAACGCTACATGGTAGTCAACCCTTAGGTCGTCTAATACACGTTTAGCCATTACATGCCTCCGGTGAGTTTATCCATGTCCATCTGTGATGCGTCCTTCCCTGCCTTTGCCGCATCCTTGGCAATAGCCGCAATCTGCGCCATCTGTTGCATATTCTGACGCTCCTGCCTTATCTGCGCCACCTGTTCGGGGTCACGTATGAGTTTCTGCGGCAACCCCGTAGTCCTCCCGATGTGCCGTGCTATCTCGTCCGTGTCGTAGTTATCGAGTATGTCGGGCACGGCTTCGGTAAACGGCCCCACCAATCCCATGGCCTTCTGTATCGCCATGATGTCGGAAGTCCTCTGCGCCCTTGCCATCGGTGACTCGTACTCAACCTTCACGTAACCCCCGGCCTGTGCTATCTGCGGAGGGGGAGGCGGTATCTTCCCACGGCGGAGGAGTATCCCGTACGCCCTCATTACCAGAGGCTCAAGGAACTCATGCTGTAGCCGTGAATAGGTCGGGCCGAGTATCCGCATGTTCTCCTCTACCCTCTGCATTACCTCCGTGGCTGTCATCCTGTCCGCACGTATCAAGTTGATGGCATCGTAGAAGAATGTGTCGTTGATGCTGTTCTTAACCTTCTCAAGCAGAGCGTCCGTGACGGGGATAGACCTTCCGTCCACTATGTAGAGCGGTTCAAGTTTCGCCGCACCCCTCGCCCTCTGGTTGATATGGGCAGGGGATGTGTTGACGGGGTTCAGATACGACTTGTACTCCATGTCGATGGGGGGGCGTATGATTATCTCCGCCGCTTCAAGGATGTCCTTGGTCATGGCGTTGGCGGTCTTTATGTCCGGCAACCCCTCCATGCCAGGGCCTCTTCCCCATATCTCTCCGCTAGCGGTAGCCCACCGTGTAACGTAGGCGGGGAACTCGTAGTACCCCGACTCCTTCAGCAGGTGCTTCCACTGTGTCGCTATCCACACGGAAGCGAACGGCTTGTCCAGTTTGTTGTACTTGTCGTAGTCATCCTTCGGGAACACGGCGTGTATGAGTTGTATCCCCTCTTCGGGCTTCTTCTCCGCAAGTTCACGTATCTTGTCGTTGCATGCCTCTTCCCCAAAGTATTTCAGCGTGTTCCTCGCCGACATCTCAAACTCCCTGTGAAGCACGTCGATGTACCCCTTGTGGTTCTCAAGGACGGCGCATTGTATCAGGGGGAGCGTGTGAAACACGAAGTCCGGCCCCTCGTCGCCGTCGTTCTCCTCGTGGAATAAAACCCCCGTCCCCAGAGAGGGAAGGTCAAGGTAGAACTCGTGCGCCTTCGTGTGGAAGTTGGAGTCGTTGATAGCGTCCATGATGAGTTCGGTCACATGCTCCACCCACATGAGTATGTTGTGATCTTCCATGAGGCTGAGCGGAGATATCTTCAAGGACAGCCACTTCTGCGAAGGGTTGGTGAGCATGGAGTGAAGGGATGCGGCAAGACGGGCATTGGCACGGGGAGCCGTGGAATCGTAAATCTCCCCCCTGCGCTTTGCCCCCTTGCTCTTGAAATAAACATTGTGCCGTGGAACTATCCTGTTTGAGATCTCGTCCCAATGGGATTCCCACGGCACACGCAGTTCCTTTATCCTTGCGTGCCTCTCTAACACTTTCAGCACTATCGGTTCATTCATACGCTACTCCCCCAACAGGGTCTTCTTCTTAACCGAAGCGAAACCCAAGTCCTTCCCGGCGGTGAGAATGGTCGATTCATACCCCTTCTTCTTCGCCGCCTTGCGCTTCGCCGCAGACTCCGCCGCAAGTTCTCTCCCTGCCGTATCCGGCTTGGCAGGCATCTGGGGTTCGGGCATCTTGGGCGCACTCTGCCCCAGCGCCGCCACCGCACTCCCTGCCCCCACAAGACCCTGTAACCACATCAATGCTGTTTCAGCCATTAAGCCTCACCACCTTCCGTAGTCTTCCTCCCCGAAGGGGTTGAAGTCACATACCGCCTTTACCTGCAACTCATCCTCCGCAACTGGAGGCACAACACCGAGGTTCGGATGGAACATGTTAGCCATGCAGTCGAGCATGTCGTCGTGCATGGTGATGCCGGGAGCGTATATCCCGTACTCGTTGTTGATGAAGTCCTGCACCACGTCCACCTCCACGCCCTCCCAGTTCCGGCGCACCACACTCTCCGGCAGGAGGATGCGCCCCTCACGGAACGGGGCAAAGAGCCACGCAATACGTTCAGCCTTCGCCACGGGAATGGATAGTTCCTGTATGTTGAATACGAAGTTCCGCTTCCTCTGGACATATTCGATATGCTCTATGTCGCTCTGCATGGCGTACTTCTCATACCCCACCAGCAGGGGCCTGTACTTGCGCACGAGGTTGAACAGTTCATCGGTGCGCTCATCGAGGTTCATCTTGTCCTTCACCATGTCGATGACCCTGTAAACCTCGTCACTGCCTAGACCGAAGACGACCATAGCCGTGTAGTCCCGCCCCTTCTTTTTGGATCCGGCAGGGTCAACCACGAGATACAGGTTCAGGTCGGTCAGGTTGTAACGCCCCGTGGCGGGGTCGGGATGCCAGTGCTTTATCCAGTCGAGGTTGAAGGATGACTCCATTGCCGCTGATGGGTTCAGGAGTATCTGACAGGCGAACGTCTGTGGCCCCATCGAAGCCCTCTTCTGCTCCAATGTCTCCCTGTTCCAGAAGAGTGGAGTCCCGTCGGGCAAAACCCCCGGACGGTGACGCAGTATTGCCGAATGCCTGTCGATGATGGTCTTGTAGGTATCCTGGAAACTCCACCGTGTGCCGATGTAGCGTATCCTTCCACCGGCGGAGGTAAGGTTCAACGAGTCCTCCCACGCCTTGGTGGTCTTGTTTATCATCTCCGCAGTTGTAACGGATTCCCTCGTCACAACGTCGTCATAGACCATGAGGTCGAAGTGCCGGCCTGTAGGCTGGTTGTCCACCAGACCCCACGCCTCTATGGTGGCTTCCTTGGGGTTCCCCTTGCGCTTAACTATGATGTTCTCCTGCGTCCAGACGGGAGCGTCCTTCCTTGGGTTCCTCCACAGCACATCGGGGAAGAGCATCTGCAACAACTCGTTCCCTTCCAGTTCACGCTTAATCTGTCCAAGGAAGTCCATCGATATCTCACGCTTGTGGGAGAAGATGCCCACGGTAAGTTCGGGATTCTGCAATATGTTCTGTATGGTGAGGCCGAAGGTGATGATAGAACTCTTCCCATGCTCTCGGCTCCACAGGTCTAAGTGCCCGTCGGGGTCTTTTTGTACTTCCCTGCACCTGTCGAAGTACCAGTTCTCGTTGAACTCGTCGTTGACGGGAACATCTATATCCGCGCGGTTAAGCACATGCACTAGTAAAAAAAAGAGGTCATCGAGGCACAACTGCCTCAAGACCTCCACCACTACCCTGCGGTTCTCATGCTCCAACGCCTCGGCTATCGCATCAAGGTAGAACCTGTTAGCCCGCCCCTTCGGTTTCAACCACGTCAGAGGCCCCACGGTACCGCTCCTCCAGTCTGTCCCTTATCGACATTGCGTAAGTCCTGACAAGTTTCACCCTGTCCTGTTCCTCTATTTCGTCCACCTTCGAGGCGACCTTGACCCGCAGGTCAATCAGTTTTGACAGACTCGAAGCGTCCTTTTCAGTCTTCTCGTTGCGGTTCTGTATGGTGCTTATGGCGGCATCTATGAACTTCAATGACTTCCTGTTCAGTGATGCCGTGTCGAATTCAGGGATGGAGTCGCCAAGGAGACCCATCGCCCCCAACTCGTCCACCATCCGTGCGTCCCACATGTACTTGACCGACCATCTCTTTATCGACACGTATGTCGGGGTCTTCCCCATGGAATGGAACACCCTGTTGATGTTCCTCTCCGGCCCCATGTCCCTGTAGCACTCGTAGTAGGGAATCACGTTCTCCGGCATGTCGGGGAACTTCTTCTTCATGAGAGTCCCTTTCTCAACGCCATGTCCGCCACGGCGAGATCGAACTCGTCGTCTATGTCAACACCCCTCCATGAGACCACGTAGGGAACCCACGGCTGTACGAAGGCGACCCCTCCGGCTTCCATGAAATCCGCCACCCTGTTGACATACACGCTCCCCGTCTGCTTGTAGAACTTAGGCAAAGACTGCCTTGGAGCGTTGAGATATTCCTCTCCGAAGTATGGCGTTATCCCGAACCCAGGCATCTCTATGAGGCTCTTCATGGGATGCTCGTCATGGGTGGAGATGGTGGAACATGAAGCGGCATCCTTGTTGATGCATGTCGCAAGGCATCCGTCTATCTCCGACACCCTTCTCATGGGACACGTAGGCTGTAGTATCACCACGTAGTCGTAGGCGAAGTCAAAGACGGAGAGCGCATGGAGCGCAACCTGCTCTATCTTCGCATCGTCCGTGGCGTACTCCTCCGGTCTCTCAACCACGGAACACCCAATCCCACGGGCAACCCCCGCAATGGACGAGTCCTCCGTTGACACCACTATGTCGTCAACGAACCTTGACTGCCTAGCCACCTTCACAGACCAGCCGAGAAGCGGAACCCCGGCGACCATGCGGATGTTCTTGTGCTTCAGCCCCTTGCTCCCGCCACGGGCAGGTATTACCGCCAGCACCTTGAGCCCCTCTATCAAGGCCAGTCCTCCCTTCCAACCTGCTGACTGCTATTCACCACATCGGCTCAACATATTGGTGGGGGCCAGGGGGCCACATGGCGGCCATCCTAAATGGTCGCACTGTGCACGTCACAGACGCCGTGGCCTTGTTCCCTCGCTTCCCCCATTTGGTGGAGGTGGGGAGAATTGAACTCCCGTTAGGTGTCCGCACTACGTGCCGAGACCTCTTCCCTGTCACCCCCGCTACCACATCGGCTCGACGTATTTGCCTATGTACCACGGTTCCTCTTCCCGCTTCGGTTGCCATCCATCGAACTGACAAGCATTACTTGACGGTTTCGCCTCTTCGGTATCTCCCAACTGTTCCTCCATCAACTCAAGCCCCGCAACCACGGGGTCAACACAATCCATTCACTTTCCCATTACTCTTTTGCCTTCCTCCCCGGCTTTTTCCTGACCTTCCCCGCAACCTTCTCATAACCAATCAACCATTCCCCGTAAAGGTCACTCTCCTCACGTATAGGACATTCCTCCGGCTTTATACCAAGACTCCCATCTACCTCCCCCAGACACCTAACGTAGTAACCACGCACCTCTTCAGGCAAAATTGATTCCCTCCATTCACCACCAATGTATAACTCTGTGATTTTTCATTGTGACAAGTGTGTGTGTATTCCACCACCACCGACCATCCCAATGGGGGAGGGTACCCCCCTGGCTAAAAACACCACCGATCTCCCCAGCAGAAGTGAACTAAAGCCTACCACTACTGAACTAACCACACTCAACACGGTGTAACATAAAACGCCTTATAAGACAGGAGGGTATTAGGGGTGTACTAAAGCGGGGTAGTTGGTACAGGAATGGTAGTAACTGGTACTAATGTTAGGTGAGGCTAACAATGTTAGTAGTGTGTGAACGTTTATTGCTCCCACCACAATCACCTACTTGTACTAATCACTCTTAAAGCCTTGGTATGACTGGTTTTCTCTCAATTGGTAGTCTATCAATCTCCCCGGTATGTACCAGCCTGTATTATATCACCAGTGATACCAGTGAATGTTATAATCACCAGGCCCCATCCCCGCCCTTATATGGTGATTGCTCCCTGACCTGCCCTATGACCCATGATTGCTCTCAATTACGCCGGTACAAACACTCCAGCCGGTACTAGTTACATGCCTTACAGGGCTTGTATCGTTGTGTTATTTACCCCGGTTAGCCCGGATTAGATCCAGCTCAGTAAAAGCGCATCAAAAAAGCCCGCAAGGTGTTAACCTCACGGGGCTGAATCGGTCTCAAGACACACTTGTCCTATCGTAAGCAAGTATACCACGGAAAGGGTAATATTTGGTCAACTTCGTTTCATTGTGGCAAAAGATGGGTCTTAAGTCCTATTGCAGGCACTAATATCGGCGAATAAATGGGTCTGTAGTCCTATTGTAATATAGTTTGTAGGGTGTATCTTGGTATCAGTGGATAGGTACTGAACAACATAAGGAGGGGTTAGGGATGGCGAAGTTGTACAGGGTAGTATTAAGTGAGGGATACCACAACTCGGATGATATCACAGTCAAAGTGCCTTATAGCAAGGCGATGGATGGTGTCACTAATGACAGGGAGATAATAGACTACCTTAACAATGTTATCTCCGATGGTCAGCGCAAGCGGTTAGAGCAACATTTTTGCGGCATCCAAGGTTGCACTTGTGGCTCATGGACACGGGCAACAGTAGGGGTCTTTAGGCCCGTCAATATCTAACACAAGCCCGAAACGGCCCTGCGGGGCCGTCTGCCGGTCATTCCGGCACTGATGAGGGCACAAACACAAGGAGGGGTTGACAGTGACACGGTTGGGCAAAATGGATACACGGGCTAAGGCGTTCTGCGATATGGTGATCAGCGAGGGATGCGGAGAATTTTCTGTTATCTGGAATAAGAGTAAAATGTGGGGCTCTTGCCCGTCAATCTTAAACCATCGTAATGAAAAAATGGCTTATGCTGGCGGGTGCGGATACGACAAAGAATCTGCGGTCATGGTCAAACTACTTCGCTTTTTGCTCCCCGAGGGTGAAGACTTGAGTAGTAGTGGAGCGGGATTTAATACCCTTGCGAGAGAATTAGATCAACACGGCTGGACACTTGAGAGAACATACACGGGCAAAACAGAAGACGGCTATAAAATCACTCGCAAAGACAGTTAACTCCCACCAGGGCCGGCCAGTTACGGCTAGCCGGTCTTACAATGTTATCTCCGATGGTCAGCGCAAGCGGTTAGAGCAACATTTTTGCGGCATCCAAGGTTGCACTTGTGGCTCATGGACACGGGCAACAGTAGAGGTCTTTAAGCCTACCAATATTTAACGAGCCCGAAACGGCCTTCGGGCCGTCTGGTGGTAAAGCCACCACTGATGAGGGCAAGAAACTATTTCTTGGAGGTGTACGGAGATGAAAAGGACTGTAAACGTTTACGATTTTAGGCAGGCTTTCAAGGACTGGGACAGGAATGACAGTTTTACATACGAGGGACTCGGGGCACTTTTCGAGTACTTTGAAGGACTCGAAGAGGACACCGGCGAAGAGATGGAACTTGACGTTATCGGTATTTGTTGCGATTTTAGCGAATACGAGAACATTAAAGAGTTTCAGGAAAACTACGGCGACGAATACCAGACGATGGAGGACATCGAAGAACGAACAACGGTTATCCCCGTTGATGGCGACAGGTTTATAATCCAGCAGTTCTAATGGCAAGGTGGTTTAATGCGCTGGACACCTGCAACACTCGACCGGGAGGCTGGAAAACTCGGCCTCCTGGTCACGCCGGAACAAGGAGTTGTGATATAATCTAGGCATATCGGCTGTTCACTTTCGCCGGAGGGATTTTTACCCTTCCGGCTTTTTTGTTGCCTGGATCCCCATAATCGCCCCAGTGACAGACAAGGGCTACAGTGTAACAGGGGAGTCTATCAAGGCAAGGTTAAAGGCGGTCAGGTTAAGACAGGTTAGAGGCTTGCCGGGGTATCGAGCGCAAGCATAGGGCAATCGTTGGGCTACTACCGTTTCCGCTTCCGGGCAGTTGAAGCATAGGGCACTATCACGGGGGGATCGTCGAAAC
>ERZ1026792.932-NODE-932-length-20892-cov-2.778136_pt1 | contig 20892 bp, 18 predicted proteins | sample MGYA00520884_ERZ1026792 | MGnify/ENA primary metagenome ERZ1026792 (study PRJEB33270, sample SAMEA104284473) | anaerobic digester metagenome | biome: Anaerobic digester microbiome; feature: mesophilic sludge digester; material: Anaerobic digester biomass | place... | reverse complement strand
AGGTTATCGGCTGACCCCAGCAGGTCAAACAGATTTAGCACCATCAAAATAGCCTCACGGTCGAGGGGGCTTTGGGCTAAGCTGTGCAAGAAATCAGCTGGCAATGCCAAATTTTTGGTTTGATCACGCTCAAAACCCAGTGGTGTTTTGCTTACACTCATGCGCCTTCTATCATGCAGGGATATTACCCTTGTATAAATCGTGGAACATTGCCAGTGGTTCAATGAATACTAATTCAATGCCGCTGTGAACTGGTCCATTACGATGTTTGGCAACCGATAATTTGGCTTTATTTCGATCAGGGTTGTCTTTTTCGGTTAGATGAGGCCGGTTAATAAACATGACAATATCAGCATCCTGCTCCAAGCTGCCCGATTCACGCAAGTCGGAAAGCACCGGGTTTTTATCTTGGCGGCTTTCGATCGCGCGGGAAAGCTGCGCGGCTGCCAGGACGGGGATATCCAAGTCCCGCGCCAATCCTTTAAGGGCACGTGAGATATACGAAACCTCCTGCACGCGGTTTTCGGTGCGCACCCCGCCAGACATCAATTGTAAATAATCCACAATAACGAGATCCAGTCCTTGCTCTTTCAGGCGCATACACTTGGTATGCAATTGCATGGGGGTGATGGCAGGGGTGTCATCCACGTAGATGTGCGCTTCGCTGAGCAGCTCCAAGGCATGCATAGCCAAATCCATCTCGCTGTTACTCATGCGTGCAGACCTCAATTTTTGTGAGTCTATGCCTGTCAACTGGGCTAAAAGGCGTTCGAGCACTTGTTCTGCCGACATTTCAAGTGAAAATATCGCTACGTTACGTTTAAGTTCCAAGCCGACATATCGGGCAATACCGGTTAAAAAACCCGTCTTTCCCATGCCTGGCCTGCCAGCAACGATAATAAAATCCGAGCGGTGCAGTCCATCAAGTACAGCATCTATTGACTTTAAGCCTGTACCCAAGCCGCTTAACTCGCCTGTGTGCATGCTTTTTTCAGAAAGCCGTTCGATGAAGTCCCGAACCACATTACTAACCGGGACTAGACCGCTTTTATAGCGGCTCTCACTGATTCCGAACACCGATTGCTCTGCCATTTCAATGGTCGTATCGATGTCAAAATCTTTACGGTAAGCCAACTTGGCAATGTCATTGGCAGAAGCGAGCAGGCGGCGGCGGATGGCTAAATCGTTTATGCTTTTGGCATAATATTCAGCGTGCAAAGATGATGGCACGCGATTTGCTAAACCAGCGAGATAATCAATGCCACCTGTGTCATCAGCGTGATTTTGGGCAATGAGTTCATTGTGAATCGCAAGCGCATCAATAATATGCTCAGTCGCATACAGATGTTGGATCGCTTCCCAAATATATTGATGGCTCTTATAGTAGAAATCACTTGCCTCAACGATTTGGGAAACATCCAAATAAACATCTTGATTAATCAGGACTGCGCCTATCAGCGCTTCTTCCATCTCCCGATCAAACAGCTGCCCGGGAAGTAAATCGCCCTCACTGCTCATATATTGATCTTGATCACTCATCCCTGCTCCTAACCCTGACGTGGCATGTGCTTAGAACACGGTAATAGGATACTACTGGGGGCTAAGATCTTCACTATCCCCTTGATCCTCTTCTGGGCTACTGCCTTCGTCCTCATCCTCGGATTTTTCCGGTTTTTGCTTGCCCAATTGATCCAAGAAATCCTCAAACACTGAAAGGTCACCAGGAAGCTCAGCACTTTCGCTGCCTTCTTCCAACTCTTCGGAGGTTTCAGGTTCAGGTCGGATGCCGGCTCGTTCCAACACATCTTCATCCACAAATATTGGCACACCTGTGCGGACCACAAGCGCAATCGCATCCGATGGGCGGCAATCAATCCGTTTTTGGGCGCCATCCTGCTCGATGATTAAGTTGGCGTAATAGGTATCCGACTCCAGAGCAGTGATTTCTACCGCAATCAAGCGGGCATCCAATGAGCTGATCAAATTCTTCATCAGGTCATGCGTCAATGGACGCGCCGTTTCGATCTTTTGCAAGGCAATCGTGATGGATTCGAACTCAAAGAGACCTATCCAAATCGGCAGGTACAGGTCGTCTTCTTTATCTTTCAGCACCACAATGCGGTCTTGATTGATCAGGCTGACTCTTACACTGTTGATGACACACTCTCTCATTTTGCCCATATTCACTCACTTAACTTTGATGACAGCTGAAATTAGAATTTGATTCTAACACGGCATTGAATACTGTAATCCTATTTTACCCTGTATTTCAGCGCCCTTCGGGATTAATGAAAAGGTAATCGTCTACAAAGTAAGGTGAACGCTTGTTTTGCTTACACTAATTTTTTATGATACTGACATACAGCAATCCAAAATGATGGAAAGTTCGGCTCGATTGTTAATGACCAAAGATTAATTGTGAGATGGTGGTTTTTTTACCCTTTTTCGTCTTGGCTTCAGTTTTTTTAAGCTATAATATGAGCGCAAGCTTAAACAAAGTTTTTCGTTTTGCTAACAGGGTTTTAATTACTTGTTTCGCCAACTCAAGGCGCGCTAATGTGTTTACCTTACAATTGGTTTAGTCATTGACTTTACCGCACCAGCTCGTAAATGAGGTATTTTGTTAGCAAATAATCAAGTAAAAGTTTTATGCATCGAAGGTAAAAGAAATCATAATTATGCCTTCGCCGATGAACTCGCCAAGCGGGGTTATCGGGTGAAATCTGCCAAAAACGGGACTGCGGGCTTAAATTTGCTTCTAGATTTCACCCCATCGATCGTTATCATAAACGCTGCCTCGTTGCGCACAGATGGCTCCCGCATTATCAAGCGCTTTCGCAATTGCTTGCCAAAATGCCCAATTGTTTTGATTCTCCCTGATCATGCTGATTTCGCTGAGAACCCCGAAGTCAACATTGTCCTTCAGCTGCCTTTCACCGTTCAAAAGCTGATCAACCGCATGCGCCTCTTTCAGCACAATAGTGAGGAAAATATCTGCACGGTTGGACCGTTGCAGCTCAATACGGCTTCAAATTTAGTTACCTATAATGGTAAAGAAACTTCCCTCACACCTCGGCTCACTCAGCTCTTACTTGAGTTGATGAAAAAACCTGGTGAGGTAGTGCCCCGCGACATCCTTTTTCAGCGTGTGTGGGAAACCAACTATATCGGCGATACGCGTACTTTAGATGTGCACATCAGCTGGCTGCGGCGCGCACTCGAGGAAGATCCACACAACCCGAAACTGATCCTCACGGTACGTTCGATCGGTTATAAGCTCGATTTATAACGCACCTTATTCCTATATTTTTATCCGAACTCCATCATTGTGTTTTTAATTTTTATTACTCGCAATAAAAAAGGCTGCCAGCCTTAGCTGCAGCCTCTAAAAAGTCGCTTTTCCTTATGGAATCCCAGTAACGAGAGCCAACAAAATCCCGCCGGCTATCACACTGCCTAACTGCCCAGCAGTATTAGAGCCCATCGCGTGCATGAGGATGAAGTTGGAAGGATCTTCTTCCAATGCCATCTTTGCCGAGAGCCTGCCAGCCATGGGAAATGCGCTAATCCCGCAAGCCCCAATCAGCGGGTTGACCTTGCCATGCGTAATCACTGCCATCAGCTTGCCAAAAAGTAATCCCGCTACAGTGTCAATCACAAAAGCAAGCAGCCCTAGCCCTAAAATGGCTAACGTGCTCCAATTCAAAAAGCTTTCAGCAGTCATTGTGGAGCCAATAGCTAATCCTAAAAAGAGCGTGGCGATGTTAATGAGCTCATTTTGCACCATTTTACTCAGGCGCTCGACCACAAGCGCCTCGCGCAGCAGGTTGCCGAGCATAAGTGCTGCCATCAACGGCGCCGCATCAGGAGCCACCAGCGCCACTAAGAGTGTGACTAGGATGGGAAAAATGATTAACGTCAAGCGGGAAACAGGTTTGGGGCTGTACTCCATGCGGATGAGGCGTTCTCTGCGGGTGGTCATCAGTTTCATAATTGGAGGCTGAATGATGGGGATCAGGCTCATATAGGAATAAGCTGCAACAGCGATAGGCGCCACGATTTCCGGAGCTAACTTTGTGCCCACGAATATTGCCGTTGGGCCGTCAATTGCGCCAATCACCCCAATGGAAGCAGCCTGATTGAGCGGAAAGCCTAAGGCTAAAGCCAGCAGCAAAGTGCCATAAATCCCAAACTGACCTGCCGCGCCTAAGAGCACCATGCTGGGTTGTGAGAGCAGCGGGCTAAAGTCTATCATTGCACCGACGCCGATAAAAATCAGCAGCGGGAAAAGCTCCGTACTAATGCCAGCGTCGTAAATAACTTTCATAAAACCGACCTGGTTAGACATGCCCAAGTTCGCCATCAAGCAGCCAAACCCAATCGGCAGCAACAGCACCGGTTCGTATTCTTTAACAATAGCTAAAAATATTAAAATCAGCCCAACGAGGATCATTACGGCATTACCCCAAGTGAATGCTGCAAAACCTTTGGAGAGTTCGGTAATTAGGTTGGTCAAATCCATGTGGGCATTCCTTTAGCCTTCGTAGGTGAACATCAACTGGTTGTGCTGTACTTGGTCGCCGGTTTTTATGTGCACTTCCGCAATCGTGCCATCTCTGCCTGCGCGAATCACATTTTTCATCTTCATGGCTTCTAATGTGCAAAGCGGTTGCCCAGCCTTGACCGCATCGCCCGGTTTCACTTCAATGGCTACAATCACACCTGGCAAAGGTGAGCGAACTTCTTGCAAATTGATAGCGGTTTGGGTTGGAGCAGCCGTTGTTTTTGCCGCAGAAACCGCTGCAGGAACAGACTGTGCCTGTACGGGCTGTGGTGCCTCTTCTTCAGGCCAAACCTCAAAGACCTGCCCATCAACTTCGGCTTTGACCGGTCTAGAATGTAAATCTTCAATTTTTACCGAATAAGTTTTCCCTGCGATGGTTACGTTGATATTCATCCTCTCCGTCCTCTCATCCCTTGGTTGATTTGCTGCAGGCGACCCGTGAGCAGCCATTGGCTCGTTGGAGTCGTTCCAGCCTTCAGCTCCGGCTGCCTGCTAATCTGCTCTTGTGCAAGGGCGAATGCCACCGCTGCAGCGGCTGCTTCGGCTTTGTAATCAGTTTCAGTTGGAGGCACTGCGGGCTGCTCAACGGCTTCTACTTCTGGTGGTTTGGTGCGGGTGGTGAGTAAAACGAGGAGTGCCATAATCCCCCAGAGCGCTAAAATCATTAAAAACACCAAACCCATGCCTATCCCAGCGATTGCTAAACCTTGTAACAAGATATTCGTCATGATTTACTGCCTTAGACGGGCATATTGCCGTGTTTGCGCGCTGTGGTACTTTCCACCTTATTCGCCAACACATCCAGCGCTTCGATGAGTTTCTGGCGTGTTTGTGCCGGCTCGATGACCTCATCGATATAGCCGGCATGCGCTGCAGCATAAGGGTTCAGGTATTTCTGGCGGTATTCTTCTTCCAAGCGCTTGCGCTCGGCTTGTGGATCTGGCGCTGCACTGATTTCTTTACGGTAAAGAATATTGACCGCACCCTCCGCGCCCATCACCGCGATTTCTGCGCTTGGCCAAGCGTAGGTGATATCTGTACCTAAGTATTTACTGCTCATCACCACATACGCACCACCGTAGGCTTTGCGCGTTACCACGCTCACCTTGGGTACCGTGGCGTTAGCGTAAGCATAAAGCACCTTGGCGCCGTGGCGAATCACGCCGCGATGTTCCTGATCAACGCCAGGCAAGAAACCAGGCGAATCTACAAAGGTAACAATTGGCAGGTTAAAGGCGTCACATAAACGCACCATACGGCTGATCTTATCGGCGGAGTCGATGTCCATCACGCCAGCCATGGACTCGGGTTCCTGCGAGATAATTCCGACAGGCTTTCCATCTAAGCGTGCCAAACCCACAATCGCGTTGGGGGCAAAGCCAGCTTGCAGCTCGAGGAAGGATCCAATATCGACAATTTGCGGAATGGCGGTGTGCATGCTGTACGCTTCCTGGGGGTCCAGTGGCACCAAGCTGTTAAGCGCTTCCGCTCGCCGATATGGGTCATCCTCAGGCGTCACTTGCGGGGCTTGATCGACATTATTCGAGGGGAGATAACTGAGCACCTTCCGGCAAAGCGCGAGCGCATCCTTTTCAGTCGGGCTGACCAAATGTGCCGTGCCGCTGATGCCTAAATGCACATCCGCACCACCTAAGGATTCAAAATCGACATCTTCTCCGGTTACGGTTTTGATCACCTGCGGACCAGTCAGGAACATGTAGGATTGCTTTTGCACCATGATGATCAGGTCGGTAAGCGCCGGGGAATAAGCTGCTCCGCCGGCGCAAGGTCCCATAATCAGGCTGATTTGCGGCACCACGCCGGAATACTGCGCGTTGCGTCGAAAGATTTCAGCATATCCGCCTAAGCTCTTGACGCCTTCCTGAATACGCGCGCCGCCGGAGTCAATCAAACCGACGATCGGGCAGCCATTCTTGGCGGCTAAATCCATCACCCGGCAGATCTTGCGGCTGTGCATTTCGCCCAAGGCGCCGCCTTGGACGGTAAAATCCTGGGCATAGACGTATACCGTACGTCCATCAATCTTGCCATAACCGGTTACGACGCCATCACCCAGGGTACGCTCGGCTTGGGGGTCATTTTGCTGCACCACCAGGCTTTCAAGTTCTCTAAAAGTGCCAGGATCCAGCAGTAAGTCCAGGCGCTCGCGGGCAGTGAGATAGCCTTTGGCATGCTGTCTATCGATGCGCTCTTGCCCGCCACCGAGTTTGGCTTGTGCTTGAATTTGTTTGAGTTTTTCTAATCGAGGGTCTTCAGACATGCATCTCCTTAATGATTATTAAAAAATATGCCGCATTGCAGGTGAGTGTCAATGGGCAAGTCATGCGACCATTGTAACATTTTTAACAAAAAATGGTGGTTTTTGATGGCGCCTTTCATCTTTGCATCAGCCGCTTTGATCAGTTAGGGCAAAGACGCGTAGTAAAGCTCATTCCCAAATGCTAAGAAGACTAAGCGGTTAGTGGAAACATTAAACGCTGTAGCCACCTTTTTGGGCAGGCTGCCGCTTTCAACATCCGCGCGCAAAATGCGATTGAGGTTAAGGCGCAGGCTAAATTGATACAGCTCAGCTTTATCTGCTTCCAGGTAGTAAAGCGAGGGGTCCGGTGGCGGGGAATAAGCCAGCTGAGAAAAGTGCAAGCTGCCAAAATCGAGCTGAGAAGCCGCACTTGTGCGCCCATCGATGTAAGGGTAGGGGTCATCACAGCTGACCAAACCCGTCACGTTAGAAGCTAAACAGTGCATGGTGTGTCCGTCTTCAAATAATACAAATAGCTCGTCGCCGCTTCCCGCAGCTGCCACTGCGGTAGAAAGATCTATGGTCATATCCTCAAAGTACGAATCCGGCGGTTCAGTGTAGTTCATGCTTGTTCCGCGGTAAATCCACAGTGCATTTTTAGCTGGGTCGAGCACAAACAGCCGACCAGAATCATAAAACGCGCTCTGCACCTTTCCCCAGCCAGAATCCGGCGGGAGCAGGCTGATAGCCACGGGGTCTTTCTTGGGCTGGCAAAACAACCCATTGCCTTCTGTATCCAGTGTAAATAAAGGTGCCTTGGCAGCATTATTAATCGGTACAGACATAACCTCGACTAATTTGCCAACCTGAATGCCATCCACAACGCCTGGAGCACATTTAAATTCCAAATCTAAGTTATAGATCGAGCCTGAAGGCGACATGTGCAACACCGCGCCAGAAGCCTGATCGAGCAAGTACAGCTCGTTTCCAACGCTTACCAGGCGGCTTATTTGTAAACTGGGCAGCTGAGAAGCCGCATAAGCAGCTGTGTAATGCAAGCGCACAGCCCCATCCAAGCGGTCCAGCGCGTTCTGTGCTTGCACGCGCAAAGCGCGCAGCTCATTGGTTTGGCGGTAATCCTCAGCTTGATCCAGCCAATTCATTACCTGGTTCCAACCTTCCCGCTGCTGGGTGCTGTCGCTCATCAGGGCTGCGTTTTCCGCGGCAGCTTGTGCTTGCGCCATCAGGTATTGGTATTGATTCTCTTTGCCCTGGGTAATGTAGATGATCGAGGCAATTGCGACTACCAGCAGTGGTATGACGATCGCTAAGAGCAGCTTAGTGCCTGAGGAAAGGCTCTCGCGCTTCGGCTCCACGCCTTCTCGTGGAGTCTTTTTCCCACCAAATAATTTACCCAGGCTGTCGCCTGCTTGGTTCATTTTGGCGGCACCTTCGGCTAACTTGGTGTAAGCTGCTTGCTCGCGCACTTTTCGTGCAGCTCTGTTTTCCTTACGCTTACGTGGTTGGCTTTCAGGGATCTGCTCGCTGTAAGTCAAGCCCTGCGGCATGGAAACCTGCTCTTCTGGCGAATATTCCCCAGGCGCAGTCAGTGGAATCTCTGTCGTTACTTCTGGTTCCTCGCGCAAGGGGGTTGACTCTGCAGCTTCTGGAATCTCTGGTGGCTCTACGGGTTCTTCTGCTTGGGGTTCGGCTTCAGGAACTTCCGCCAATGCTGCTTGCGAAGATTCTTCAACATCACTTTCCGCAAATTCCTGCGGGGCTGATTCAGCTGCTTTGGCTTGTTCTTCGGTAAGCGACTCATCAAGTTGGGAGGTTAATTCCAGACGGCGCAGCACACCCGCTCCGGGTTTAGCTTCCACCAAGGCAAGCGGTGCTGGCGGGTTTTCTTCAGCCATAATGTGCTCCTGGATAGCCCTAACATCCGTGCCAAGGCTGGTAAGCGCGCCTTCTTGCCAGGCAGCTGGGAACTCCGCAGAAAAGAGGATCAGAGCATGTTCTCCGAGGGCTTCTTGAAAAAAGCGCAGCTGTGGTATTTGCGTAAGCCCCATGCCGCGCGGGTCGAGATCCGGATCAAAAAAAAGCCGCGAGTTGCCATCTTGCAGCAGAAGCACTTGACTAAGCCCCGACTGAGCCACAAAAAGGGTATCATGATGAATCACAGCAAGCGAAAGTGCGGCAGAATGGGGTTCAGCTTCCTCGGGCAGCTTAAGATTGGCTTCGCTGAGGCTGCTATTGAGCGCGTTGATCACGGCACGCATGGCTGCGGTGACCGATCCAGAGGTTTTATAAAATATACTCGTGACACGTTCTAACCAAGATTGAAGCGTTTCTGGGGTTATCGGCGCGCCGCTTTTTTGGGTGATCAGGAGCATCACACTATCATCTTCCCGCCCTCGGGCACAGCGCTTCGCCGAGGCTGCAGCGTGAAAGCCAGGGATGAGTTCGCCATGGAGAAGATAAAGGTCTAAATCATGCTTCATAAATGCGCCTCGAGTAAAACTAACAGTGGTCTTGCCAAAAATTTCTCATGGGATTTTTCCCTGTGGGTATTATACAATACATAACGATACTAAAAAGGTATAATCTTGCCCGATGGATTTTTCATTGATACAAGACACAACAGGCTGGGACGCCCTTGCCTCTGAATGGAATGAACTCTACGACAAAAGCTACGCGAAAGTTCCCTTTCTACGCTGGGGCTATCTGCGCAGCTGGTGGCAGACGCTCGGCGGCGGCGAGTGGAAGCCCGAGCAAACCCAGTTAGCCATTATTACTGCCCGCGAGGCAGGTCAGTTAGTTGGGCTTGCTCCACTTTTTCTCTCCTCTAAAGAGGGTTTTGAGCCGGCGCTGCGCTTCTTGGGCTCAGTCGAGGTCTCCGATTATTTGGATTTCATTGCCCTGCCTGAACGTCTGGAGGCATTCCTCGTCGAGCTGCTCGATTTCGTCTCCACTTGCCAAGCCCTGCCAGCCAAAGCTTTGGATCTCTATAACCTAATGGAGAGTTCACCTACTCAAAGTGCGCTAAAGGGGGCATGCGCCCAAACTGGCTGGTCTTTTAGCACAGCACATTTGATGCCCGCCCCGTATATTACTCTGGCAGAGAGCTTCGAAACGTATTTAGGCACGTTGGATAAAAAGCAGCGCCACGAGATCCGCCGTAAACTGCGCAATGCCGAAGCCCGCCACCAAACTGGCTGGTACACTGTGAATGAAAAGGACGCCTTAACTGCAGAGATGGATGCCTTCATCGCTATGATGCACAATGACCATCGTAAAGTCGAATTTCTGCAGAACCCTGCCATGCTGCAATACCTGCACGATTTTGCCAAAGCTGCCTTCGAAGACGAGTTACTGCGGCTCTCCTTTTTAACTTTCGATAACCACAAGGCGGCTGCTTTTCTCAGCCTTGTGACCCAACAAAAATTATGGGTATACAATTCCGCATGGGAGCCAGCTTTCGCTTCTTCTTCTCCCGGTTGGGTACTTTTAGCTAAGGAAATTGAATGGGCTATCGCCCAAGGCATCCGCGAGGTGGATATGATGCGTGGGGATGAAGATTACAAGTACAAGTTTGGCGCCAAAGACCGCTATATTATGCACACACGCTGTGCCCCACAGACGGGGAATTAGCTTCCTAAAAACAAACCTCTTATACTCGCCGGTCTCCCGAGTGTGCACCCTACTCGTAAGGTACCATGCCAGAACAAAATATACTTTTATCGAAAAAATTAATACACTTCCTATAATCTCTAATTGAAAATTAACCATCCGCATGGTATCATTATTGCGTGGAAATTAGCACTCTCAGCTCGAGAGTGCTAATTAGAAACGGAACTATGGAAGAATTAACTGAACGCCAAAAAATATTACTCTCGTTGATCGTGCATGAGCACACGCAAACGGCTAAGCCAGTTGGCTCTGCCACGCTGGTTAGGCAATATAGCCTGCCGATCAGCTCTGCCACCATTCGCAACGAGATGACAGCGATGGAAGAGATGGGCTACTTGCGCCAACCGCACACTTCCGCTGGACGCGTTCCAACGGAAAAAGGGTACCGTTTTTTTGTGAGTAACCTTTTGCAGCAGCCGATGCTACCGGTTGCCACGCGTAATACCATCACACACCAGTTTTATCAAGCGCAGCAACAATTAGACGAATGGTTGCGCCTAGCTGCTTCAGTGCTGGCTAACCACGCCCAAGCCGCCTCGATTGTTACCGCTCCGCATAGCAAGAAGGTGGCTTTCAAACACTTGGAACTCATCTCCACACGTGCCTCGCAGGTGCTGATGGTGTTGGTTTTAGTGGGTGGAGAAATTCGTCAGCAGATTTTCTCATTAGATGAGATCGTCTCTCAGGAAAAGCTTTCCAGCTTAGCCGCTGAGCTTAACGCCCATTGCCAAAATTGCACCTTGACCCAGCTCGAAAAGTTAGATTTGGACTTGGATGACGTAGGGAACACCGTTCTTGGAGTGATTAAAGACCAGATGCGGCTCTCCGAGCGCCTCGTTATCGGAGAGATTTATATGGACGGTTTGACCAACGTTTTAGCTGAGCCTGAATTTGCGGATACAGAGCAGGCACTCTCGGCACTTTCGATATTTGAGGAACGCAACAAGTTGGATGATTTGCTTTCGCGTAGCTTCCTTGGCGATGAAATTGGAGGCGTTCAGGTGCTGATCGGCGGTGAAGGCACCTGGGAGGAATTACGCCAATGCTCGCTTATCCTCAGCCACTATGGGATTCAAGACCAGCTCACCGGTACGCTTGGCATCCTCGGACCGATGCGAATGCCCTACGGACAAGCAATCTCAACAGTGCGCTTTGTAGCGAATTTGCTTTCAGACTTGGTCGCAGAGAACTTGATTGAATAATACGAAATATTTGTAATAATGAGTGAGGTAATAGAAATATGGACGAACCAAAAAAACACGAAGAAGAAAAAATAACCCAAGCAGATAAAGCCTTCGAAGAAGACATGAGCAGCTCGGAAAACGAATTAGAGATGCTAAAGACTGAAAATGAGCAGCTCAGAATGCAGTCGGCAGAATACTTAGACAGTTTACAGCGCGAACGCGCGAGCTTCGCCAATTACAGGCGCCGGGTGGACCAGGAAAACCTGCAGATCTACGATATTGCCTTTGGCGACTTGGTCAAAATTTTCTTGCCAGTGGTCGACGACTTAGAGCGCGCCCTCAAGCAAAAACCAGAAATACCCGAGGTTGACCCATGGTATCAGGGTATTGAGTTGACCTTGCAGAAACTGTACAAAACACTGGAAAGCAAAGGTGTGCAGAAGTTAGACGTTAACCCGGGGGATCAGTTTGACCCATCTATTCACGAAGCTGTCTCCCACGAAGATCATCCAGACTTTAGCGATGGACAAGTCGTGGAAGTGCTGCAAAACGGTTATAAACTTAAAGATCGCATTATTCGGCCGGCACTTGTCCGCGTCGCAAAATAGGAGCAATACATGTCTAAGATTATCGGGATCGATTTAGGAACAACCAACTCCGTTGCTGCTGTTATGATCGGCGGCGAACCTGTTGTTATCCCCTCAGCCGAAGGTGAACGCCTAGTCCCTTCGGTGGTTGCAGTTAATAAAAACGGCGAGCGCTTAGTTGGGCGCGTGGCGCGCAACCAAGCCATTGTGAACCCGGAAAATACGATTTTTTCCATCAAGCGCTTTATGGGGCGCAAGTACGATGACCCTGAAGTACAACGTGCTCGCTCAAAGGTTCCCTACCGTATTACCAAAGCCCCCAATGGAGACGTGCGCGTGGTCATGGGTGAGCAGGAATACACCCCGCCTGAGATTTCCGCTATGATCTTAGCCAAGATCAAGCGTGACGCTGAAGCTTACTTAGGCGAACCGGTGACACAGGCTGTGATTACTGTGCCGGCTTATTTCAATGATGCCCAACGTAACGCCACAAAAGACGCTGGTAAGATTGCGGGTTTGGAAGTGCTACGCATCATCAACGAACCTACGGCATCTTCCTTAGCCTATGGCTTAGACAAACGTAAAAACGAAATCATTGCCGTGTATGACTTAGGCGGTGGCACTTTTGATATTTCCATCTTGGAAGTAGGCGATGGTCTTTTCCAAGTTAAATCCACGAGTGGTGATACTTTCTTGGGCGGAGATGACTTCGATCAACGCATCATTGATTATTTGGCTGATGAGTTTAAGCGCGAGAATGGCATCGACATACGCCAAGACCGCCAAGCTCTACAGCGTCTTAAAGAAGCAGCTGAACGGGCTAAAATTGAGCTTTCCTCAACCATGCAAGCTGAGATCAACTTGCCCTATATTACCGCGGACGCATCTGGACCCAAGCACCTCGTGACGACCTTGACGCGCGCAAAAGTCGAACAACTGACTGAGGACTTGGTGGAGAGAACCATGAAGCCTGTTGCCCAAGCTTTAGCTGATGCCAACCTGAAAAGCAGCGAAATCAACGAGGTAGTTATGGTTGGCGGCATGACGCGCATGCCTATTGTGCAGGAAGCGGTGCGTAAGCAGTTCGGCAAAGAGCCGCATAAAGGCGTAAATCCTGATGAGGTCGTGGCAGTGGGGGCTGCTATCCAAGCAGGCGTGCTTGGTGGTGAGGTGAAGGACATCTTATTGCTGGATGTGACCCCGTTGACGCTCTCCATCGAAACTTTAGGCGGGATTGCCACCCCGTTGATTAAGCGCAATACTACCATCCCGACCCGGGAGAGCCAGGTGTTTTCCACCGCTTCGGATAACCAAACCCAGGTGGAAATCCACGTGCTGCAGGGCGAGCGCCCTATGGCAGCCGATAACAAATCTCTGGGCAAGTTCACTTTGGACGGTATTCCCCCTGCTCCACGCGGCGTGCCCCAAATTGAAGTTACTTTTGATATTAACGCCAATGGCATCCTCGAGGTGACCGCCAAAGATAAAGCCACCGGCAGATCCCAAAACATTACGATTACGGCTTCTTCCGGGCTTAGCGAGGAAGAAGTAGAAGAAATGCGGCGCCAAGCCGAGGCTCATGCAGAGGAAGATCAACGCCGACGTGACCTGATTGAAGCGCGCAACACGGCTGATAATGCCATTTACAGTGCAGAGAAAACCCTGCGGGATCTGGGTGATAAAGTCCCAGAGGATGTGAAAGCCAATGTTGAAACAGCCATCGCCAGGGTACAATCCGTCCACGACCATGACGATCCAGCTGAGATCAACCGCGAAGTGGAAGCGCTCATGCAGGCACTCCAAGCCGTTGGTCAGGCGGCTTATTCACAGCCACAAGACCAGCAGCCCGAACAAAACCCCGGCAGCGATCAGACCCCGCCTGATGATGACGTTGTGGATGGCGACTTTCAACAGGATTAAGGATAAAAAGGAGTTCAACATCAACTTGGAGTTAACCAAGGATGTTGAACTCTTTGTTCGATTTTAGGAATTATGGCAACAAAACGAGATTATTATGAAGTCCTGGGGATCCCAAAATCTGCCAACCAGGATGAAATTAAAAATGCTTTCCGCACACTAGCGCGCAAATACCATCCGGACGTTAATAAAGAACCGGATGCCGAAGAGAGGTTCAAAGAAATCAACGAAGCGTATGGCGTGCTCAGCGACCCTGAAAAACGGGCTGCTTATGACCGCTACGGTCCCGAGGGGGTCAACTTTCAGGGTATGCCAGACTTTACCAGTATGGACCTCTCCGATATACTCGAGGGCTTATTTGGTTTTGGCGGCTTTGGAGGTATGGGCGGCTACAGCCGGCGAACGCGGAATGCACCCAGACGTGGCGCCGACCTAAGCTCCAAAATTCGGATTAGTTTTGAAGAAGCCGCCTTTGGCGCTGAAAAAGAAATTGATATTACCCGGGATGAAAAATGCCCCACCTGTGGCGGCAGCGGCGCTGAACCGGGTACACGACCAGTTACCTGCCCCACTTGCAAGGGTAGCGGTGAAGTACGCCGCGTACAACAAACCTTCTTAGGTTCAATGGTGCAGGTACAAACATGCCCCACTTGCAACGGTCGCGGAGAAGTAATCGAGCACCCTTGCCATACCTGCCGCGGAAGCGGGTTAGTCCGCCGCACGAGCAAGCGTAAAGTCAGCATCCCAGCCGGTGTGGATAATGGCAACCAGATCCGTATTATGGGCGAAGGACAGCCCGGCGTTAATGGCGGACCAAGCGGTAATTTTTACCTTGAGTTGGAAGTGGAACCGCATCCATACTTTCGGCGGAGCGGTAATGACGTCTTGTTAGACGTCGATATTAACGTTGCCCAGGCAGCCCTTGGTGACGAGATCACCGTTCCGACTTTAGATGGCGAGGAAAAATTACGCATTCCCCCGGGCACTCAACCCGGGAAAGTGTTCAAACTGCGCAACAAAGGCATCCCCGTGTTGAATCGCAACAGCAGAGGTGACCAATTAGTCACCGTCAATGTGCAAATCCCTACCCAGCTGACCGAGGAGCAAAAGGCTTTGTTGGAAAATCTAGGGAAGACCATGGGAACCGAAATTAAGATCCAAGAACGCAGCTTCTTGGATAAACTCAAGGACATGCTTGGTGGCTGAAGCCATGCACGCCTGGCTGGAAGTCTCACTCACCTGCAATGGTGAGTTAGCCGAAGCAGCTGCGGAAGTTTTTTCCCGCTTTGCACCTGATGGCGTGGTGATCGAGGCTGTTACCCGATATGACCCAGAGCAGCACGAGCAGGTGCCAACAGGCGATGTCCGCGTTGCAGCCTATCTGCCCCAAGATGAAGCTTTAGAGCGCACGCGCTTGCAGCTCGAAGAGGCTTTTTGGCATCTGCAGCAAATTGAGAGTTTTCCAGACCTTCAATTCAAGTCTGTTGAAGATCAGGATTGGATGGCGGTATGGAAGCAGCATTATCAGCCGCTCAAGATCGGCAAAAAATGGCTGGTACTGCCTGCCTGGATAAAATCAGATCCTTCTGAAACCCGCACGATTGTGCGCATTGATCCGGCTATGGCTTTCGGGACAGGCACACACCCAACCACCCAGCTTTGTTTGCTGGCTATTGAGGACCATCTTGCACCCCATCAAGCTGTCATCGACTTGGGGTGTGGATCGGGCATTTTAGCCATTGCAGCGCTCAAAGCGGGTGCCTCGTTTGCTTTGGCGCTGGATACAGACCCCCTGGCGGTGCAAGCTACACAGCGGAATGCCCAACTGAATGACGTCCAAGCTAACCTCCAGGTTGCCCAAGGCTCTCTGGTGGATATCCTTGCTGGAAACTTTGCCTTAGAACAGGCACCGCTTGTTCTTGCAAACATCTTAGCGCCTGTACTTGTAAGCCTTTTCCAGCAGGGATTAGCCCAACTGCTTCAGCCAGGCGGAAGATTAGTCCTCTCTGGGATTTTGGAACGCCAAGCCAATGAGGTTCTTTCTGCAGGGCGAGAAGCCGGCTTAGAGCTGATTCAGCGTTACCAAATGGAGGACTGGATCGCACTCGTTATGGGATAAGCTCAACAGCATGTACATGAGACCTCGTAAGCCTATCAATCTGAGGAAAGATAGGCTTTTTTATTCTGTTTTCTAAGCAAATAGAGTCTCTATTTCACCCTTCAGGTATAATAAAGGTAGAGGATAGAAAGGAGGTAGCAATGGCTATTATCACTATTTCCCGCGAGCTGGGTAGCGGCGGTGGCTTGATAACCCAAATGATCGTCAACACGCTCAACTACCGTCAGGCAGATAAAGAGCTCATCGGAAAAATCATGCTCAAATATGGGGTGCTCACCTTCCATGAGGTTTATGACTCGGTGCATACCCTTTGGTCGCGCTTAGATAGCCGCGACAAACAAGTCGTCAACTTACTTAACGAAACCATCAAAGCGTTTGCCAAACGGGATAACACGCTGATTATCGGGCGCGGCGGTTTTGTAGTCCTCAAGGATTATCAAAATGTGCTCAATGTATTACTGCGCGCGCCTTTCGAATATCGCGTGCGCAATGCCATGCAAACTGAGCAGATCAATGACATCCTCGAAGCCGAAAAAGCTGTGCGGCAAAGCGATGAAGTGCGGCAGAGTTTCCTGCAAACTTTTTATAATGTTGACCCCAATGATGCGCGAGGTTTTAACTTGGTGATCGATACCAGCCGCGTTCCGCTCAACATGGCGGGCCGCTGGATCATGGAAGGAGCTAAGGCGATCGACGCCCGCAGCATCAAACCAGAATTAAGCTCGCTTCAAGCTGAGGTTGACCCTGTCTTGCTCAAGACGATTGAAGAAGTGCTGGCGGAAACGAAGTGAGCTAAAATATTTAAGAAAACAGCGCGGCAAGATAGATCGACAAAAGTCCAAGGATCACGAAAACTTCGCCAATGATGGCAACACGATTGCCAATGAATTTTTGTTTAGCGATTTCGGAAGTGATTTGAATTTCGGAAGCAAGTTGAGCGATACTTTCCTCTGCGGTGAGATTGGCTATTAAAATCTTGCTTTCTTCTTCACTGCGGCCTGCATAATCACTAAAAAACAATGTGCCAGGTTTTAATGATTTGTTCATTCGTGGAAAAATAACATAAATTGTTGCACCAAAAACAGTAAGAATTCCACAAGACAAAAAGATTAGAGAAATAACCACGATTGCCCTTGGATAATGGGATGAATTTAGAAATAATAGTTTTAGAAATTCAGATTTATCAAATAGTGTCGTAATAACGATACTGCTCAGTGATAATAGAATTGTAGCTTTTGTATCAGAAAAACGAATAGCTTCATCATTTCGTTCTAAAGCCAATTTCGCAAGTTCAATATTTTCCTTTAGTTCAGATTCCATCAAATTCCTCTGCTCATTCACATCTAGAAGTAAAAAAAAAAGCCATCAAAAAAAGTTATGGCTCTAAATCGATAAAGCTTTGAAGTAAGATTGTCAGTTTTTCCACCGCTTCACAAACAAAGCGGTAATCCGCTCGAGCTAAAAGCTTGCTGAAATTGGCAGTGGCATTCGCTACCGGCACGCGCTTTTCATCTGTGCCGCTCACTTGCCAATAAAGTTGTGCATTAGTCCAATCTGGATGTTCCTCAAACAGTTGTATAGCCAGACCCTGTTGCACCGTGCGGCTTTCCACCTTCTGCATCACAAAATACAAATACGTTTCGAGCGCTAAGTTTACAGCACTGTCTTCGCTCCCGTGTAAGTTATAGCGGAAATCCCTTTTAGAAATTATCTTGAGCACCTCTGAAAGCGGTTCGCGTTTGAGTTCATCAAGGGCATCAGAAGCCCGCCAGATAGCCGGCCCATTGATCCTTTCTGAATCCGCCGAGATCGCGTCCTCAATCCCTCCCACACCAAAGCCGACATAAAACCCGAGCTGGTGCGCATGTGCTTGTCGATGCAGCCACCGAAAAGCCTGATATCCAGACTGAATACTGCCAAAGACCGCAAAAAGTTCATCCCCCGCCCTTGGAGTAAATGGGATCAGGTTGTCCGTTTGCATGCGCGCATTAAGGGCTTGAGCAATCTCCGGCAGCAATGCTGCTTTCCTTGTCCCCCGTGAACCAATCACATCTGCACGTAAACAAACGTAGGCAGTCACATTCATTACATTCTTCCTGGCAAGGCTTTACAAAGTATTACCCTTGCTTGATAAATAATACCTGATATTTCGGTATTTTGTCAAGACTACTGATTTATCAGGTATTATTCAGCCAATACCGGTTCTTCGGGCAAGCTCATGAGAATACCGGTCTACCCGCCATTTTTCTCCACTGCTACTCCCGAGGCTCCTCTTCATCCTCCCCGCTTCCTAAGGCTTTCTCTTTCTGCTGGTCCGCACTCAAGCGCGGAGGCTGCCCGCCACGCAGGTGCACTTGGTCAAACCACTCGGGCTTGATGGCAAGCTCATTCCCACTCAGCAATCCAAAGATGCCTTCTTGTGGGTCGGGTACAGCCGGCTTGTAAGGCGCTATCAGGCTCTCATCCGGCTCCTGGTAATCATCCGGCTCGGCATAAGCCGAAATGTAGCCCTCAAAGTTGCGCAGGACGACCTTATCACTTGAGGCGGAAAGCACATAATTGGGCATCACTGGGACCTTCCCGCCGCCACCCGGCGCATCAATCACATAGGTCGGCACGCACAAGCCAGAAGTATGCCCGCGCAAGGCTTCCATAATCTCCAAGCCCTTAGCCACCGTGGTGCGGAAGTGCCCGGCACCTTCAACCAAGTCGCACTGATAAATGTAGTAGGGGCGCACGCGGATGCGCACCAAGTCTTGCACTAGCTTTCGCATCAGGTACGGGTCGTCATTGACGCCAGCCAGCAGCACAGATTGATTGCCTAACGGGATACCCGCGCGGGTCAGCTTATCGCAAGCCTCTGCCAACTCTGCCGTAATCTCGTTGGGGTGGTTCACGTGAATGTTGAGCCATAACGGATGAAAGCGCTGCAGCAAATCACAAAGGGCATCATCGACGCGCTGGGGCATAAACACCGGCACGCGTGAGCCGATGCGGATGATCTCCACATGCGGGATTTCCCGCAAAGCTGTCAGCACACGCTCTAGCATCTTGGGCGCCATTGTGAGTGGGTCGCCGCCAGAAATGAGCACATCGCGGATCTGCGGCGTGCGGCGGATATAATCAAGCTGGGCATCAAAATCGCGGCTGGAAATTGCTTGGTGCGGGTCGCCAACCAAGCGCGAGCGCGTGCAGTAGCGGCAGTAACTGGCACACTGGTTCGTCACCAGCATCAGCACGCGGTCTGGGTAGCGGTGCACCAGCCCTGGTACTGGCGAGTGCTTATCCTCCGCCAACGAGTCTTCCATCATACCCGTGAAGGGCAGGATTTCTTTTTCGGTGGGGATAACCTGCCGGCGGATCGGATCCAGCGGGTTAGCAGGGTCGATCAACGAGGCAAAATAGGGCGTGATTTCTACGCGGAAGAGCCCGGGCGTGCTAAGGGCTTTGCGCTCGCTCTCGGTGAGGGGGAAGAGCTGCTCGAAATCTGCGACGGTATTGAGGCGGTGGCTGAGCTGCCAATGCCAATCGTTCCATTGCTCATCAGGAATATCCTGGAAAACTGGCGCGCGCTTGGATGGGAATGGGGTGTTGGGCATATCCTCTCCTAATTTTGTGTGTAGTGATGCAATTGTAACTTAAAAGGGGACAGCTCGGTTCGCCCGCAGTACTCTGATCGCGCCGGTCTTCCCCGGGTTGATGTCCGGGACGCCGGGGCGCGCATCCGGCTCATCTCCGACGGTGACGTGGCGGGCGCGATCTCGGCGTGCCGGCCCAATTCCGGCACCGACATGCTGGCCGGTATCGACGGCGTCCTCGCGCTTTCAGCGGCAGACGGCCTCGACTTGGCATCAACTGCCAGCATCGTAACGGACTCCATCGCCGCCTTCGGCTTGCAGGCGTCGGATACGGCACGCTTCGCAGACGTTCTCGCGAAAGCCGCAGCCGCAACCAACGTAGACGTAGCCCAAATGGGCGAGACATTCACATACGTAGCGCCAATAGCCGGAGCCATGGGATACACCATCGAGGACATGAGTACCGCCATCGGACTGATGGCAAACGCCTCGGTAAAAGGAAGCATGGCAGGAACAGCACTCAAGACAGCGATCAGCAACATGGTAACACCAACAGACGAACAAGCGGCCCTCATGAAGGAGCTCGGCGTAAGCATGACAGACAGCGCAGGCAACGCGAACACATTCATGACCGTAATGCGGGATTTGCGCGGAGGCTTCTCAAAACTGAGCGCAACCGAAAAGACGGCAGCAGCATCAACCTTGTTCGGCAGCTACGCCATGAGCGGTATGCTGGCCATTATGAACGCGACAGACGACAGCTTCTACAGCCTTGCAGAGGCAATCGAGAACAGCGAAGGCACTGCGCAGCAGATGGCCGACGTCATGCTGGACAACGTGGCCGGTTCATTCACCCTACTAAAAAGCGCTTTGGACGGCGTCAAAATCTCTCTCGGAACAAGACTCGCTCCATACCTGCGGGAATTTGCATCATGGCTCACAAACAAGATGCCAGCAATCGAGAAAGCCGTCGGAGGAGTGATGGACTACGTC
>ERZ1026792.930-NODE-930-length-20921-cov-4.063239_pt1 | contig 20921 bp, 19 predicted proteins | sample MGYA00520884_ERZ1026792 | MGnify/ENA primary metagenome ERZ1026792 (study PRJEB33270, sample SAMEA104284473) | anaerobic digester metagenome | biome: Anaerobic digester microbiome; feature: mesophilic sludge digester; material: Anaerobic digester biomass | place... | reverse complement strand
AAAGAATATAATAGTTGACACTCTCGAAGATGATATATGGAAACTACTTGATGAAATGAATAAAACAGAAGGTCAACCATTAAAAATTTTAGAAAGAATACTAAGTCAAAGAGTTGATCCAAAGTATATATTTCCTATGATAGCAAGAAACATGAGATTAATTACTATGACTAAATATCTACTAGATCACCACTACAAATATCCTGAAATAGCTTCAATAGTGAGAGTTCCTCCATTTACAGTTAAAACACTGGTTGAAGCAAGTGATAAATATGATTGGGACAAGATTATGAGTAAATATGAGAAACTCTGTAATCTTGATTATGAGATAAAAATAGGAAGAATAGACCCCAAGCTTGGGCTTACTCTATTTTGTACAACAGTATAAGGAAACTTGTTGACATGATATATATATTCTCATAAACTTTATATACGTATATCAATACGTTAAGAAAACTTTAAATGGAACCTACAGACAGGAAAACTAAAACAACATTAAAAAATTTAATGATAATAGGAGCAATTCTCATAGTAGTATTAATCGTAGTGCTAGTATACTTTTTCGTAATTAAGAAAGATGAAACAGAAACTACACAACCAATAACCCAAATGACATGTGGTTGTTACATAATAGATCCTGCAGTTGTAAATGATTGTGGTGATCCTAAAAGAGCATTCATCTTCAACCTAAATACTGTTTCAGCAGATCAGGTATGTAATGCAAAATGTGATATTAATGATATAGCAGATAATCTCCTTAACTCTACAACTCCTAAGGAATCACTAAAAACATGCCCTGTGAGAAGCATATCAGATACAAGATGTGAAAATCTCATACTTAGAGATCAGGATGGAAAGATAATAACAGGGAGAGTTAAACCTACAGATGAAATAAATGCAGAAGCAACTTTTGATAAATCAACTTATGTAGACTATATATTTAAAGTAAACAGTGAGGATAGCACACCTGATAAAGTTGATGGGAATAAAATAACAAAGAAAATTACACCTCCCCCAGCGGTTACCTCTATTGAGATAGTCGCAACAGCAAAGGATTCTCAAGGTGAACAAATAAACTCAATGATATGTAGAAGAATTCTAGATGTTGAAACAAGTGGAACAACAGCAGTAACTGGAATGACAGCTATAACAGAACAGCAATCTGACGGAAAAACAAAAATATCTCAAATAAGCATATCTGTTGGTCAACTTAATAGTGAAAATATAAAGATTAGATTCTCATTTGAACCTGAATTTACAACACTAACTGCAATAGATGGAATAATAGTAGATTCTACAAAAGGTACAATTGAAATGTCAAAACTTGACCTGTATGATCCAAATAATTTTAGCAATGACTCATTTAATATCCTTAATGATCATTTAGGAGAGCTTAAAATAACTGCAGAGGTATTTGTAAATGAATCTAGTATAGGGTCTGCAAGTACAACTGTAACATTTATAGATACTTCACCAGAAGAAACACCACCAGAAGAACCACAGCCTCTTCCTGACTCAGAAAAGTCTAACTTTAGTGCAACAAAAGCAGTAGGACAAACATGTGTACAAAGGACAGAGGGTACAAACTCTGCAACATATACAATTACTGTAAAAAATAACAGAGATGCACAAGATCAAATAGCTTCTGTAAAAGACAAATTACCTCTTGGGTTTGTATACACAATTAACAGTTCAATAGTAAATGGAACAGCTATTGTAGATACTGATATGGTAAAAATTACAACCGTGGGTGATACTCAAGAAATAGTGTGGGAACCCTCTGCACCATGGAGCATACCAGCAGGAGGAACATTAACAATAGTATTCCAAGCAACAGCAGGAGCTAAATCATTAACAGGACAAAACTTAAATGAGGTAATTGTAAACCCTGTTCAAATACCATTAGACCCCTCCACTCTAAGATCTCAAGTATACATAGTTGTAGCACAAGATTGTGCTAATATTACCGATGAAGAAAAAGAAATACCACAGACAGGAATATTTGACAGCTTCATTGGAAGGGTTGTAGTTGGGATATTCATAATTATAATTGGGTGGATAATATATGTAAGACCAGAAGGAACACTCCTTACTGAAAAAATTGTTACATCAAAAGCATACGATGACTTTGAATTTAGAAAGAGTAAGATAACAAATCCAAAGAAATACTTTGAAGAAAAAGTCTTAAGAAAAAACTCTAAAGGGAATCGATAGAAAACTGTAAAGGAAGCCCATCTTTACCATAAATTACATCATTTGAAACTATAACAAAATAGTATTTTTTAGTACTTACTAAGTTTTGGATAGTTACTTTATGTTCGTTACTTTTTATCTCATTTTCTAAATCTACTGCAACCATATCTAATCCACCTACCTCTTTTCCATACAAAACATATGCAGAGCATTTCTCCTTACTTTTCCATGAGATGATAACAGAGCTTGGAGATTTCCCTTTCTCAATCTCAATGTTATAAGGAGTACATCCCTCTACATATACAGAGTCTTGCGAAGCAGATGATTTAATCACAAACAGTGAAATAACTGAAATAAATACTATTAATACAACAATTGTTATCACCCATTTATTCTTCATACTCTTTTACAATTATATAATCAGTTAAAGTGTAACTATTACTACTGCCATATGCCGTTATTTCCACTTTATAAGTTCCGACATCAGTAATACTTGGAACACCTGCAATGCCAATATCATCTATTACTTTAAGCCAAGGTGCACCATCAACCGCTATTATAACATTATCTAAACTGCATCCTGCTATCATAGGGTAAAAAGAATACTCCTCCCCAACATATGCAACTCTTGGTATCTCATTAATTATATATGGCACACATCCCCTCTCCTGTACACTTACCCCCTTAACTTCTTCCTCTTTCTTAGAAGCTAGATATATGCAGGAAGCAATAGTAGCCGTAGGAATAAGTATGCAGAAGGTGATGAGTAGTACTTTTTTAGTATTTATCATATCTATTAACAAGTGTATCAATAAAATCTCCTGTTTACAAACATTCCAGTTATATATATAATACAACACAGTTATCAATGATTTAATAATATATTTTTACATATCATGCCAAATCTAAAAACATCAATAAAAGACCTAAGAAGTACAAAAAGAAAAACTGTTTACAACGACAGATTAAGAAAAAGAATTAAAAGGTCGGAAAAGAATTTTAAAGATAATATAAAAGAAGGAGATAAAGAAAGGGCAGAAGCATCCTTAAAACAAACTTATAAGGTTCTTGACAAAGCAGCTAAGAAAAATGTTATAAAAAAGGGTAAGGCAAGTCGAAAAAAATCAAGACTTGCAAGTCAACTTAATAAACTGTCCAAAGATAATGTCAAAACTACTCAAAAGAGCGCTTAAAAGTTCCATATTTCCTGCAATACTAATGATTGCAGCTAAAACATTGGGAATTTTTATCGTTTCTATAAAATACGGATATACTGTAGAGATAGGTAATGATGTTGGAGGAGTATTTTCAACTCAGCTATATTTTGATAATCCTCAAACTGCATACTTCGTTAACTCAATATCAGATTTAATCATGCTTCTTGCAATAGCACTCCCTACTGCATATCAAGTAATTAAGGTAGTTCTTTTTCAGAGTACATTTACTAACCCAAGAACAATAGTTAAGATAGCACAATTTAACATCTTAAAATGGGTAACAAAAGATGATACAAACTTTGTTCAAATCTTTGTATGGTGTATATTCCTTTGGCTTTGCAGTGGAGTAGTAATTAAAAATGCACTTCAAGGAGATACCTATACATGGATTGCATATCTTGCAGGGGTATTTTCACTTCTCTGCGGATTAGGTATACTAAAAGCATTTGAAATAGAAATAAATAGAGTATATCCTGATAGTAAGAAATATTACTAATGAAAAATAATAAACTTAAAAAAACTCTTTCTTTAGTTATTGAACCAATAGCATTGGGATTACTTGCACTTCTTTTTATAATCCCTACCATAACAGTAATGAATTTAAAACCCCTTGCTAAAAAGATTAAAGATGTTGATGTCCTTGGTTTAAGTCAAAATGCACAGGTAGAAATAACTCTTGTAGGAGGAACACATCAAATATTTAGTCAGGAAAAACTTGAACAAGAAGAAGATGGAACATATAAATACACTACAATTATCACAAGCAGAGATGCAAACAGATACTCCAAACCTATACTTGAAATAAAAAATGGAAAATCATCAAGTGTAAAACTAGAGGTATATGGATATACAGACCTTCCTACACATTCGGACATTTCTTTAATAATTAATGACCAGATATACAGAATTCAAAATCCTGAGGGGAATACAATAACACAAAGAATTCTTCTGGAACCTAACCAGAAATACATAGTATATCTTGCCATTGAAAACTTCTCAAATGTGAAGTTTAATGAAGACTTTACACTTGAGATAAAAGAGATTGAGTAATATATAGTATCCTTTTGTATTGTAAATATAATATAATTACCCATATTATGGGTAATACAGATTTAAATAAAATAAGAAATTTCTCAATAATTGCACATATAGATCATGGAAAATCTACACTAGCAGACAGGATATTAGAGTTGTGTAATGTTAATATATCCAGAGATAAAAGAAAGTCTAGAATACTTGATAGATTAGAATTAGAACAAGAGAAAGGAATTACAATAAAACTTCAAGCATGTACAATGAACTGGAATGGGTATGAACTCAATCTTATAGATACTCCAGGTCATGTTGACTTTTCGTATGAAGTATCACGCTCACTTGCTGCATGTGAAGGAGCAATACTTCTTGTTGATGCTTCTCAAGGTATACAGGCACAAACAATATCAAATGCACAAAAAGCAATGGAGTTAGGATTAAAATTAATCCCTGCAATAAACAAAATAGATTTACCCAATATAAATATAAAAGAAAGAGAAGATGAACTTGTACAACTTCTTGGTTTTAAAAGAGAAGATATTCTTAAAGTATCAGGAAAAACAGGAGAAGGAGTAAAAGAACTGCTTAATGCAGTAATTGATAAATGCCCTCCTCCACAAGGTGATTCTAATAAACCCCTTAAAGCATTAATATTTGACTCTTTCTATGATGAGCATAAAGGGGTGGTCGTCGCTGTAAGAATATTTGATGGAAGAATAAAGTACATTCCAAACAAAACCAAAGAGTTATATATCCTTCAGATGAAGACATCCTTTAAACCAACAGAAATAGGAATATTTACTCCAACAATGAAAGAAGCAAATGAGCTATGTGCTGGAGATGTGGGATATATAGCTACTGGATTTAAAGATATAACAATGTTTACAGTAGGAGATACAATATCAGATAGCATGAATACATTACCACTTCCAGGGTATAAAGTACCAAAACCAAATGTATATGCTACTTTCTTTCCTACTGATATTGACCAGTACGAATCTTTAAAAATAGGACTAAGCAAATTAAGTATGAATGATGCTGCACTTACATTCTCTGAACAAAGATCCAATCTTCTTGGTACAGGGTTTAGATGTGGATTCTTAGGTCTTCTACATATGGAAATAATACAAGAAAGATTAGAAGAGGAGTACGATGTAAGTTTAATAATTACAGCACCAACAGTAGAGTATAAAGTGATAAAAACAGATGGTACAAAAATTGACATACAGACACCACAAGAATTACCAGACCCCTCTGAAATTACTCAAATACTTGAACCATGGGTAAGACTTAAAATCATGACACCAAGCAAATATATAGGAGCAATAATGGAAATGTGCCAGTACAAAAGAGGAGAGTATGTCAATACAACATATCTACCTACTTTCTCAGACAAAATACAAACAAAAGATCAGTATATCATCCTAGAATATGATATCCCTCTAGCATCATTAGTATCCAATTTTTTTGATATGCTAAAAAACAAATCAAGCGGATATGCCTCTATGGAGTATGAGTTTATAGATTTCTTCCCAGTAGACCTTGTTAAAGTTTCAATACTTGTTAACCATGAGGAAATTCCAGCATTAAGTTTTCTTGAGACAAAAGAGAATGCACAAACAAAAGCAGCAAAACTACTAGAAGTTATGAAAGAAGAAATACCAAGACAACAGTTCCCTATTCCTCTTCAAGCAGCAATAGGAGGTAAAATAATAGCAAGAGAGGATGTGAAAGGATACAGAAAAGATGTTACTGCTAAACTGTATGGAGGAGACTATACAAGAAAATTAAAACTTCTTGAAAAACAAAAGAAAGGTAAAAAAAGATTAAAACAGATAGGACAAGTAAATATTCCTCAAGAAGCATTTTTAAGTATATTGAAAATATAATGATTGAAAGATTAACACTTCAAAATTTTAGAAAGTTTAAAAACAAAACCTTTGAGTTTAATAAAAACACAGTTATTCTTTACGGTCATAATGCACAAGGTAAAAGCTCTGTACTTGAAGCTATATATTTAATCAGTACAGGAGTATCTCCATGGGCATCATCGAATGAGTATATTAACTTAAACCAAAATAGCCAGACACATGCACGTATAGAAACAATAGAAAATGGAAAATCATATGTATATTTTAAAAATAAAGATAAAAGAGTATTAAAAATAGAAGGGAAGAATACAAGTGCTAGAAAATTTTTTGAGAACAGATCTGCAAATATATTTAACCCTGAACAAATAGACCTGTTAATGATATCTCCTTCTGAAAGAAGAAACTTCCTTGATAATATAATATTGAAATATGACTATGAGTATGAAACACTTCTAAAAGATTTTCACAAAATATTAAGACAAAGAAATGCATATTTAAAAAAACTCTCAAAGCTCTTTTATGATAAAGGAATAATTGCTGTAAATGACCCTCAGTTAAACTTTTGGAGTAATCATTTCTGTCTTACATCTGCACATATACTTAAGAGCAGAATACTTTTAACAAAAGAATTATCTCTAAATGAATATGAGGTAAAGTATAAAACAAAAATAGATTTTGATAAAAGAAAAATAAACAATGTTGAATATCTTAAAGAGTGTATAGAGAGAGATTTAGAGTCTAGTAAGAAGAGGGACATAGCAACAGGATATACAAATATAGGACCACATAGAGATGATTGGGATATATTTAATGATAAAGATATTAAGAAATTTGGGTCAAGAGGAGAGAAAAGGTTAGCAATAGGGAATTTAATCTTTGAAATACAGAATATTGTATACAGAAAGACATCAAGTTACCCTATCCTCCTTCTTGATGATATTGCTTCAGAATTAGATATAGTCAATATTAAAAAAATACTACCTAAGAAAATATTAAACAAACAACAGACCTTTATTACAACAATTGATTTTAAGCATTTACCAAAAGAAATTATAAAAGATGCACAATTAATACATCTAGATGAAAAGTAATATAATATCTCCACTATTTCTTTTAATTCTGATAAACTAGATATACGGAATATGAGACAGCATGCTATACCACAAAACATTTTAGATGTTGAATTTAAGATTTTTACTAAGTTCACACTTAAAGAATTTGCTTACTTAGGAATAGGTGTAGGCATAGGAGGAGTATTTTTGTACTTTACAACTAAGGGACAGTTCCCTGGTATTGTAGGTGTTCCCCTGTTTATTCTCTTCTCAAGCATAGGGGTGTTCTTTGCACTTGTTCCAATAAATGATCAGCCTGCTGACAAGTTCATATCTAATTTCTTCTATGCAGTAAATCGTCCTACTCAAAGGGTATGGCTTAACAAAGAGTTAAAAGATGAAAGAACTAAACCTGCAATTCAACCTGAAAAGAAAAAACAAAAAATATTTGGGGGATCTAAAATTGATCAAACAGGACAGGAGGTATATACTGAAAGTTCAGAGAAGAAGCAACCTGTACAACAAACTGTAGAGCAAGTAATTCCTTCTGCACAAGTTTCTACTAATGAGAAAATAATAATAAATGAAGAAAATATATCTAAGTATCAATTTAAAATTCAAAGTGTAGATAAACTACCTGGAAATATTAATCTGTGGTTATGTACAAAAGACAATCAGCCTATTCCTAATGTCCAGACATATTTAAAAGACAAAGATGGAAAACTCCTTTATGCAAACAAAACAGGAAAGAATGGATACTTTCTTACTAATAAGGAGTATCCTGAAGGAATATATAATATTGAATTTGAAGGAGCACCCTTTACAATACCTCCCATAAGTATTGTACTTACAAAAAATATGGGTAAATTACCTTATAGAATAGAAGTAAAATAATGGACGCAAATGCAAGAGCAAGAACAACAGCATCAACACAAGATCACCTTGAAATAAAGGATATTGTAGATGATTTAGTAATTACTAAAAGCGGAACTGTAGCAATGGTAATCCAAACATCAGCAATTAACTTTGATCTTTTAGCTGAATATGAGCAGGATAGTAAAATATTTGCATTTGCAGGACTTCTTAATTCTTTAAACTTCCACATACAGATATTAATAAGAACAAGAAGAATAGATATTTCTAATTATGTAGACTATCTTAAAAATCAAGAGAAAGCCGATATGACACCAGGACTAAAAAAACAGCTAAACATATATACACAATTTATTCAGAGATTAATTATTGAAAATGATGTACTTGATAAAAACTTCTTTCTAGTTATCCCTTACAACCCTGGAGGAAGTATGCCTACTGCTAACATATTAAAATCCAAAAAGTCTAAACAAGAAATTGAACAGAATATGCAAATGAAACAGAGTCAACTTTTAGAAAAAGCAAAAATATTTCTCTTTCCTAAAAGAGACCATATACTCAAACAGCTAAATAGAATGGGTTTGGGAGGAAAACAGCTTACAACAAAAGAATTAATTACAGAGTTTTACACTATATATAATCCAGAAGAAGAAAGAGGAGAATAATATGGCAGAAGATAATAAATATCAATCAAAAACAATAGAAGAATTAAAAGAAAAGGAAAGCTCTCTTACTGAGAATAAGTTTGCCACATTTACACAGGATTTAGCTAAAGACTTAGAACAGATTCAAGAGAAAAAAAATAATGAAAATAATCAACTAAACCAGAAAGAAAGATACAATGATCCTGTTGATGAAAAGAAAAAAGAGGTAAAAAAGAATCCAATCCTTAAATTCTTAGATAATTTTATTCCTGAAGAGCAGAAAACTAAATCTCAGACAGCTGCACAACAACAACCAGTAGAAAGCAAAGTTAGTGAAACTAAATATGAAGGTTTAACACTTCAAGATATAATAGCTCCAATTGATATTGAGGTTGACTTTAATCATTTACAAATGGGTGATTACTACTTCAGAACTTTCTTTATTAGCGGGTATCCCAGATTTGTTGGTCCAAACTGGCTTTCTCCAATTATCAATTTTGAGCACTCCCTGCGAATAAGTACATTCTACTACCCTGTTGATTCTAAAATAATAATGGAAAAATTAAAGAAAAAGATTGCAGAAATGGAAGCAACAATATATACACAAATGGAAGAAAGAAAAGTTATTGATGCTTCTTTAAAGGTAGCCCTATCTGATGCCCAGCAGCTTCAAGATTCAATTGCAGAGGGAACTGAGAAATTCTTTCATTTTGCTATGTATATAACAATATATGCACCTAATAAAGACTTACTTGAAAAATACAGTCGTAATGTAGTATCTACTTTAGCTGCAATAGGGGTAACTGCAAAACCTGCAACACTTCAACAAGAGCCAGGCTTTATTAGTACACAGCCATTAGGATTAGACAAGCTGTATGTAACAAGAAATATGGATACAACCTCTCTTGCTACTACATTTCCATTTGTTACATCTGAACTTACAATGGATCATGGAATTATGTATGGAATAAATATGCATAACAAGAGTCTAGTTATTTTTGATAGATTTGAACTTGAAAATGCTAATTCTGTTGTATTTGCAAAATCTGGTGCAGGTAAAAGCTATTTTGTAAAACTTGAGGCATTAAGAAGCTTAATGCTTGGAACTGATATTATCATTATAGACCCTGAAAGAGAGTATGAAGATCTTTCAAGAGCTGTAGGAGGTTCATATATATCCTTCTCACAAGACAAAGGGGATAAAATGAATCCATTTGAGCTCTCAGGAGTATATGAAGAAGGTGAAGATGAGTTAAGAATAAAGATACAATCTCTCATTGGATTCTTTAAGATAATGTTTGATGGACTAAGCAATACTGAAATATCTATACTTGATAGAGCATTAATTCTTACATACAGAGAAAAAGGTATAACATATGATCCTGCAACACAAAAGAACCCTCCTCCTATGCTTGAAGATTTATATAAAGTATTAAAGGGAATGGCAGAAGAAGAAGCTCATGACATGGCAAGAAGAATGGAAAGATTTATCATTGGAAGTGGTGCTGGTGTATTTAATGAGGCTACAAACTTTGAAATAAATAATTCTTTTACAGTATTTAGTGTAAGAGATCTTCAGGAAGAACTAAAACCTTTATCAATGTATCTTATGCTTGACTTTATATGGACTGTAATAAGAAAAGAAAAAAAGAGAAGACTTCTCATAGTTGATGAGGCATGGTATATGATGCAAAGAAAAGATTCTGCAGAGTTTATGTACTCCATAGCTAAGAGAGCAAGAAAATACTACCTCGGACTTACAACAATAACACAAGATGTTGCAGACTTTATGCATAATGATTTAGGTAAAGCAATAATTCAAAATGCATCAATGTCTATGCTGATGATGCAAAGCCCTTCTGCTGTGGAAGCAATTCAAGAGGTATTTCATCTTTCTGATGGAGAGAAAGCTTTCTTGCTAAACTGTGAAAAAGGTCAAGGATTATTCTTTGCAGGTCAAAACCATGTAGCAATGCAGGTCATATCAAGTGTGCAAGAGAACACCCTTATCACCTCAGATCCAAGAGAGCTTGAGAGAATGAGATTAATGGGTGAAAGAGAGAAAAGCATCGAAGAGCTTTCTGCAATATTTGAGCCTCCTGCAACTCAAATGTCTGTATCTACAGAAACACCAAAGAATAAAGATCTGATAGAAAGAGCTGTAGGAAAGAGGAGAGAAGATATTAAAGAAATAAAAGAAGAAAGGGAGAAATATCAAGAGGAGTTAAAGAAACGATTAGAAGAACAAGATAGACAACTAAACCCTGATAAATATAACTCACAAAAAAGTATGGGACAATTAATTGAAGAAAATACTGTTCCAGGGCAAGTAATGAAAGAGAGAAAAGAAATTCAAAAAGGTAAAATGCATATTACCCCACAAGGAGTAATATCTGATGAAAATGAAGAACAACCAAAACAACAATAACAAAACAATATATCAATATAATGTAACTGCTAATTCGGACATTAACTATACTAATATTCCCAAGATGAATAACAATGGGAATGGTACCCCCAACCCTCCAATACAAAAACAACCGTTTGAACCTGCACTAAAGAGAGCACAGATGGCATTAAAGCTGGTAAATCCTTTTAAAGGTGTTTAACTTAAAGGACCTTGATCAGGAAGAACATACTGTTTGAGATTATCAGGTGTAATTACAATAGGAATACTCTTTCCACTCACAATTTCCCTTGCTGCACTTCTAAGTAGTGTTGCAATATTCCTTTCAAGCTGACGTATACCTGCATCAAAACCAACTGGTCTTATAATCAAAGGCCATACATCTTCAGATATTTGAATGTATTCAGGAGGCAATCCCATAGATGCTAATGTTCTAGGAAGTATATATGATTTAGCAATAATCTCTTTCTCTTGATCACTATAACTTGTAAAACGAATAACCTCGAGTCTATCAAGCAATGCAGCAGATAGCCCTCCTAAGTTATTTGCAGTACATATAAAGAATACTTGAGATAAATCGACAGGATAGTCAATATAATGATCTACAAATGTAGAGTTTTGCTCAGGATCAAGTATCTCAAGCAGTGCAGCCATCATATCATTCTGAACACCTTTGTTCTGACTTGATTTTTCAATTTCATCTATAAGAATAACAGGATTCATAGTACCAGCTCTTACTAAAGACTTTATAATCTGCCCAGGTTCCGCATCAGGCTCATGTCTAGGAACACCTCTAAGTGTCCTTACATCTCCTACTGCACCAAGAGATATTCTTGCAAACTTCCTTCCCATTGCTTTTGCTATTGATTGTGCAATAGATGTTTTTCCAACACCCTGAAGACCTACAAAAAGTAAGGTAGGTATTTGTGGTGAATTATCTGTAACATTCCCACCTCTAGCTCTTTGCATATTTTTCAATTGCATTACTGCAAGATAATCTAGAATCATCTCCTTTATAGTATCCATACCATAATGAGTAGAATCCATCATTCTTCTCGCATTTTCTATATCCAGATTATCCTTAGATACAACTCCCCATGGGATTCTTGTAATCCAATCAACATATTTATCTACACTCTCAAACTCAGAGCTATAATTACCAAGCCTAGCCATTCTCTCAAGCCTTTGGATAGTTTTCATCGTCTGCTCTTTTAGCTCAATAGGGGCATTGGAGGATGCCAATTTATTCTGAAGCTCAACTATCTCAGACATTACATTATCATTTACTGTTGTGTAATCCATATCAAAATATATCACATATACTATGAGGATTCTTGACCTATAACATCAAATAATATACTTACTTCAAACCACTTAAAACAGCCTCCTTAACAGCATTAGCAGCATACTTCATATCAGACTCATTATTATATATTCCTAAACTAAATCTTAATGTAGGACCAATCTTAAATCTATCATGCAGTGGTTGTGCACAATGGAAACCCTCTCTAAAACAAATTCTCTTTTTATTAAGTAAATCTACAATACCTTCTCCATCTTTCTTTGTTTGAATACTTTTTACATCTTTACACCCTCTAAATCTGAAACCTTTTATAGTAAATGCAATACTCCCATATTTCTGAGAAATATCATCAGGACCAAAATGAACAAACCAATCTATTCCATTAAACTCATTTAAAAAATACCCTATTAACCCCTGTTCATGATTAATTATCATATCCCACCCCCCAACCATATCTACACGACCCTTAAGCCACTCAATTGCAGCACCCAAACCAATTCCTCCTGCAATATCAGGAGTACCAGCCTCAAATCTCCATGGCAGTTCATTGTATTCAAAACCCTTTTTCGTAACTAAAGAAACCATCTCTCCACCACCCATCCATGGAACAAGGTCTTCAAGATATTTCATATTTACATACACAGCACCACTTCCTGTAGGCCCATACACCTTATGTCCAGAAAATACTAATGCATCGCAACCCAAACTTTTAACATCAACAGGTACTCTAGCAATGCTTTGTGCAGCATCAAGCATTGTAAAAGCATCTACCTTCTTAGCAATCTTAAATATCTCCTCTACATCATTCTTAACACCCAATACATTTGAAATATGAACAACAGATACAATCTTTATCTTCTCCCCCTCCTTTTTAACTAAATCCTTAAACCAATTTAAATCTAATGTGTAATCATCTTTTACAGGTATATACTCTATTCTAAACTTTATCTCTTTTTGCAACAGCATCCATGGAATAATATTACTGTGATGCTCCATCTCTGTAATTACAACAATATCCCCATCAGAAAGAAGCTTTCTTCCTACAGTATTAACAAGAAAATTTAATCCTTCGGTACTGTTTCTTACAAAAAATATCTCTTTATATGAATCTGAATTTATAAAATCAGAAACAGTTTCGTGAGCCTCTTGCCAAAGATTAGTAGCATTAATAGAAAGGTCATATGGACCCCTATGAATATTAGCATTCTCCTGCTCATAATACTGATTAATCCTATCTATAACCTCTTGAGGTTTCTGAGTGGTAGCAGCACTATCAAGATATACAAGTCCCTTACCTAAGAATTTATCTTTTAGAATAGGGAACTCTTTTCTAATATCTTCAAACATATTAATTACATTGTTTAATTTAAAAATTCTTCCATATTTTACTCGCTTGTACTGTCAAATCACCAACATACTTACTATTTAAACTTTTACTACCATATGGCTTCTCGCAAGGAGTATCAAGCTCCTCAAAAGCGATTTGTGCAATCTTCATACCTGCATATATTCTAATAGGAAGAGGAGAAAGATTAACCATTTCTAGTGTTAATCTTAATTTGTTTCCTGGATCTAAAAATCCAGCAGTAGCATGTATAATTAACCCTATTCTTGCAAGAGAGCTCTTTCCTTCAAGTCTTCCAACATGTTTACTATCTACTCCCGTTATCTCAATGACATTAGCAAGTACAAGCTGGTGTGGTTCTATTACAAATCCGCTATCACTTATCTGTGTTCTAATCATTAATTCATCAACAGGTTTCTTAACATCAATAATATTATTTTCATCAGTATTAAAATACATAATATTTTTATCAAGATGTAAATCATATGATGCAGGCTGAAGACTATCTTGTGAGAATGGAGATATACTTATCTCTCCTGTATTAATTTTTTCCTTAATGCTTTTATCTGAAAGTATCATATTTAAAACTTTTAATTTAACTTCTATCAATAAACTGAACCTTAGATGCAGGGTCAGGCATTTCTATCTTCTTAAGTAAAGAATACCACATGCTATCATTACTATTTAATAACTCTAACCATTTATGTACTAGTGCTCTGTATGCAATATGACCTCCTCTTGCACTTCGTAAATTAATTGTATACTGCAGGTCATCAATAGAAGCATAGAAACAGTATCTAGTTGCATGAGCATGAGGAAGAAGATATTTAGTAAACTCCTGAGAGTACTCCTCAGACACAACTTTAAGGGAATCATTTCTCCATCTCTTTATCATATTATATGTCCCTATTAAAGCTTTCTCATACTCTTTCTTTAATTCGGACATCTCAGGTATATCAAGATAATTACATAGGAAGAAGCAATCCTTGCTATCTCTATTTAACTCATTATCCATATCTATTTCATCATGCAAAAGTGGTATAAATCTCTCAAAACTTCTATGCCTATTTAAATCCTTTAATGTACATAATGCAGACATACCCTCTATCTTAATTGAACCACTCTGTCCAAGATTGCCTATAAGGTTGTGCTGATTATGATTCTTAAAAAGAACTTCACCAATATATTCAGAATCTTCATCATCAAATTCAAGCTCATTCTCACTACCCAATGGATTTATTAATAGCTCATAATGAGTAAAAAGGTCTTCTACTGCATTATCGTTATAACTAACAGTACATGAATCACTCTCACTTCCTTTATTAATATATTGCCTTTGTGCTGAAACCTTTTTCCTAAGATACTCTAGTATCTCTTTGGTAGAGTCCTTTCTTGAATAATTAGCCTCAGTGTGCCTTACAAGACCATCAGCTTCCCTAATATACCCATCTATATTTACATCAGAATCTCCAAGCAAGTTATATATCAACTTTCCCACCTCTCTATCTACAATACTATCCCCTGCATTAAGATATGATATTAACTCAGACCAGTTTCTTGCAGACATAACTGCTGCCATACTTGTCTGCAGTCCATACGGAAGTAGATATCTTGCACAATCAAAACTTCTTGCTTGTAATACAGACTTCTCTTCTTTAATATCCTCATTAATATTAAAATACTCCTTAAATATCTCCTTTGTCTTTTTTAACAAAACAGAGTAATCATCCATCTGTTTTAAGATTATATTTTCATACTCTTTCCTAATCTCTTGGTTATTACAAATCTCCTTAGGAATTTTAATATACTTAGGTTCTTCAAAATTCTGATATCTTGTAGACCTTTCCTGACCTGATATTACAGAATTAAGATAGAATATTTTCATTGCAGAAAGCATTGGAATATTTTCAATACATACAAAGAGCTGAGCCATATCACCTACAGATTTATGACCATATCCATGAAATATCGCTTCTAGTCTTTGTGCAGCATCAGTATTATTCTTAATAATATCAGATGCAATATCAACTATACTGTCAGAAGATCTACTATACCTTGCACCAAGGTATGCATTAATTGAGGGCTGTTTTTGATTAATATTCTGAAGAAGAGTACAAACCTTAAATTGATTCCAGTCAGCTTCAGACTCTATACTCGCTATTTGTATATCTTTTCTAAATGTTCCTTTCATATTCCTGGTATATTAAATTTTTTACTAAAATCTCTCACCTCATCTTTAATTCTCTTAAGATTATCCTCAGAGCTATCATTAAGTGCCCTGTATATATACTCTGAGATTTGGAACATATCTTTTTCTTTCATGCCTCTTGTAGTAACAGCAGCACTCCCTATCCTTACACCTGATGGATCCCATGGTTTTCTTTCATCAAATGGTATTGCATTTTTGTTTAATGTAATATTTACAGATTCTAGAATATCAGAAACCTCTTTACCACTCTTTCCTATACTCTTAATCGTATCTACTAAAAACATATGATTATCAGTACCACCAGATATAATATTAAACCCTTTATCTGCCAAAGAAGATACTAAAGCTTTTGCATTATTAATTACTTGTTTTGCATATTCCTTAAACTCATCACTTTGAGCTTCTTTTAAGGCAACAGCTATGCCTGCCGTAATATGATTATGAGGACCTCCCTGAAGCCCTGGAAATACTGCTTTATCTATTAACTCTCCATACTCTTCCTTGCACATAATTATAGCTCCTCTTGGGCCTCTGAGAGTCTTATGAGTAGTTGTTGTAACTACATCTGCAATACCTACAGGAGAAGGATACAGTCCTGCTGCAATAAGTCCTGCAACATGAGATATATCAGCAACAAGTATTGCACCAACCTCATCGGCTATTTTTCTAAACTCATTCCAATCAACTATTCTTGAATATGCACTAAATCCGCTCCATATGAGTTTTGGTTTATGCTCCAAAGCTATTCTTCTTACATCATCATAATCAATATATCCCTCTTTATTCACCCAATAACTTACTGAATCAAAATATTTCCCACTTATAGATACCTTAAAACCATGCGTGAGATGTCCTCCTGCCGAAAGATCCATACCCATTGTTCTATCTCCAGGTTTAAGGAATGCAAAGTGTACAGCTAAATTAGCAGGTGAACCTGAATATGGCTGAACATTTACATGTTCTGCACCAAAAAGTTCTTTTGCCCTTTTAATACATTCTTCCTCTATCTTATCAATGTACTCATTTCCTCCATAATATCTTTTATGCGGATATCCTTCTGAATATTTATTTGTAAGTATACTACCCATTGCTTTAAGTACATCTTCACTTACATAATTCTCAGAAGCAATTAGCTCTATTCCTTCCTTTTGTCTTTTAGCTTCCTCCTGTATATATTCAAATATTTCATCTTTATACATTTCTTTTGTACATCTCAATTAAATTATCAAACAAACATGCTATTGTCATAGGACCAACTCCTCCAGGTACAGGAGTAATATATCCTGCAATATCTTTTACACTATTAAAATCAACATCTCCAACTAACTTACCCTCACTATTTCTATTTGTTCCAACATCAATTACAACAATTCCTTTTTTAACATATTCAGAATTAATATATTCAGGCCTTCCTATACTCGATACAAGTATATCTGCATCTTTACATATATCTTTTAAATTTTGTGTATGTGAATGACATATGGTTACAGTAGCATTCTTGTTTTGAAGCATTGCTGCAATGGGTAGTCCTGATATATCTCCTCTACCAATAACAACTGCTCTTTTCCCTTCAATTTGTACATCATAGTTATCCAACAATTTAATTACTCCTTTAGCAGTAGCAGGTGGTATTGCAGATGAATCATTTTTAAAGAGTTTTCCTAAATTAGTAGATGTAAGTCCATCAACATCTTTAGAAGGGAGTATACTTTCTAATACTTCACTTTCATTAATATGTTCTGGCATTGGTAGTTGTACCATTATTCCATCAACTTCATTCTCATTATTAAGCTCTTTAATGAGTTTAATTAATTGAGCTTGTAAAATTTCTTTATCAAATGTATGTATATTTACTAATATTCTTAAATCTAATGCTTTTTTCTCTTTCATACTTACATACATCTGACTAGCATAATCATCTCCTACAAGCATTATATCTATTCTTGGTGCTCTTTTACCTTCTTGAAGATATTTCTGGATTTCTGTTTTTAGATTCTGTAACATCACAGATGATGTATATTTACCGTCTAATATTTCCATTTATGTATATTTAAAAATATGTCCTATGTATTTTACTCCATATCTCTTACTGCTGTAACTATACCCCTTCTTGTATTTGATCCTACAGGCCAGCATGTCATTAAAGTAAGAGTATCCTGCTCCATATATTTACCTAAATATTTTATCTCCTCTGGTTTAACTACCTTAAACTCTACCACCTTGTATTTATATATCTTTCCTTTATAGCTTACATATATCAAATCGTCTTTTTGTAATTCTCCTAAAAGATAGAAGTAGACATTGTACTTTCTTCTTTCATAGAAATTAACAGTAGAGTGTGCAAAAAGAAATACATTACCATGTTCATCTGGTAGTGCAGACCCTTTTGCATGTGCTACTCCATATACAAGAGCATTTCTGTACTCCTCATAGTTATTAATATCCACATCCTTTATTACCTTCGCATTTGCTTTTATCTTAGGTATATATATTCCAAAATCACTGTTTACAAATACAATCTCTGTATCTTCATCTATCTTCTCAGTGATATTTTGTTCATTTTCTGTAATTTCTACTTTAATTTCCTTAGGTGGTTTAGGTGAAAAACGATAATCAAAATATGATGACAAAAATGGCTGATATGTAAAAAACAGTATAATTAAACCAACAAGGAGAAGCAGGATACCTGTGTATTTCAGGTATCCTGTTTTTTTCTTTTTACTTTTTTCTTCTGATGTAGTTGTAGATTCCACTTCCTAATGCTACCACAATTACTGATATAATGAGATATTTGTATTTATCCCATATACTTTCTTCTGTTTCTTTTTCTTCTGTTTTAGTTTCGTCTTTCGTATCAGTTTCTGCTTTCTCTTCCTGCTGTGCAGTAGTCTCTTCCCCTGCTACTTCTCCTGTACTCGTTGTTTCCTGCTCCTGCTGTGTAGTAGTTTCTTCTCCTGCTACTTCTTCACTTTCCTGTGATGTTGATGTTTGTGTCTGTTCTACAACTGTAACAACATTGTCAGTAACAAGAGCAGATACATTACTGTACTCATCTACTGCTCTTACTGCATAGTAATATTCTTTTGAGCAGTCAGCTGGTGTATCAGTATATGTTGATAATACATTTGGTGTAACAGTAAGATATGGTTTTGTAATTAGTGTTGTATCATCTGCATAGAATGATTTCTGATTATCAGATCTAAATATCTGTACTTTTGATGTTGATGATTTGAATTTCAGAGTATATGTACATACTGCTTTCGCTTTTGAATATTCTGTTACTGGAGATGGTTTGTCTGCTACTTTTACAGTAATCACTTCTGATTCTGCTCCTCCATCAGTAGTTGATGCTATGGCTCTAAAGTAGTATGTTCCACTTCCTGTAACTATACTTTGATCTACCTTACAATCTCCACTGTTTGTTGTTTTAGATATATCAAAATTAGAGAAGTTTACTCCATCAAGAGAGTACTGGCATTGTACAGTTATTGGTTTTACTGGTATTGAGAGTGCTACATATGTAATATTAAACTCTCTATCAGTTAGACCTGTTTTAGGTTGTTCTAGTCTAACACTTACTTTTGCAACTGGTACTTGAGCATATGTTTGAACTGGTTTTACTAATGTAAAGATTCCAAAGAGTAATACAGTAGATAGGAGTATTGTATTTAGTTTTCTCTTTTTACCAAATACAAAGAGTAATATTCCTAATATCATAGATATTATTGCTCCTAATGTTATATATGTTTCTGCTCCTGTTTTAGGTAATGTAAGTGTAGTAGATGCTCCTAATACTTCTCCTCCTTCTTCTATTGGTTCTACTACTAATACATTTGTTCCTACGAAGTTGTCTCCAAGGGTATCTGTATGAAGATATTCTGATGGGTCATAACTAATACCTAAGACATCTCCACTATCTTTTTCTGCTAAGAGAGAGTCTCCTTGTACAAATGCAATATCTTTGTATGTTCCTGGTTCATTAAGGAGATTAATTTTAGCAGTATATGTTAATGTTACTATTTCTCCTTCTTTCATATCTCCTAGTATCCAGGTTGCTAATCCTTCATTGTATTCAGGTTCTGTAGTAATACTTCCTTTGATATTTCCTCTTACAGATGAGTTAGCTGTCCATGTACCAGGCATATATTCAAATCCTTTTGGTAATATATCTGTTACTTTAATATTGTTAATTAGGTATGTTCCTTTTTCATCTTCATCAGATGGTGCACTTACTATTATTGTATACAGAACTGTACTTCCAGTTAGTAATCCTTCAACAGGGCTATTATTATCTTTAGTTATTTGTAATTGAGGTTCAACTTCCATATTCTTACAAATAATTTCTAAATCTTGTCCATTATTTAACCTAAATTGATTATCTTCTATTAATTCCGCTGTTTCATCAGATATAATGTAACATCCTTCAAAACTATATCCATCAGTCACAACCTCATTTAATGAATAGTCTCCTGCATCCATATCTATATATGTAGCTATACTTGGATTCACCACTTCATCACTTATATCTTTAGCTGTTAAGGGGTCCTCATTTAGGTATACACTGAATATTGAGGAAGAGTATATATCTTTATACACTCCTAAATAGTTAGCCACATCTTTTTTAATAGTTATGGAACCGGATTGATCGTCATTGGTAATTGTACAGGTTATATTCTGACCTTCATTAAGAGTAAACTTTGTAGTTAGTCCATCTACAGTTCCACAGTCCCATGTACCCTCTGTATATCCACCAAAGTCTATCTCTGAAAGAATGT
>ERZ1026792.928-NODE-928-length-20932-cov-3.894256_pt1 | contig 20932 bp, 18 predicted proteins | sample MGYA00520884_ERZ1026792 | MGnify/ENA primary metagenome ERZ1026792 (study PRJEB33270, sample SAMEA104284473) | anaerobic digester metagenome | biome: Anaerobic digester microbiome; feature: mesophilic sludge digester; material: Anaerobic digester biomass | place... | reverse complement strand
CAGTTAGGGACCGTTTTTATGAAATCACTCGCGATTGGCCCGAAGATTTTTCAGTTCTGCCTGAGAATATGAGAGGCATTTTGTTGAATTTATATCAACAGGCGGCAATGAAATTCGCTGCAAGCGAAAAGTATAACATGAAAGCCAAGTATGAAAAGTTCATAATGTCCTTTGAGATCCTCAAAAAGAGTATTGGAGACCAGAATATTTATGAAAATACTGTACATGAAGTTGTGTCCGGTATTAGGCAGCGTTTTCCTAAACGGGTTGAATTAACCGGAATGCTTGAAAGTTATATTGCCCGGCAATTTCTGCCAGGAAATAATTAATATTAAAGCCATTTGTAATTATTTTATTATTAAACCATGGAGAACAACTCGAGAAGGTACAACAATTGTAAAGAGGAATTCGTATCACTCCTGAACAGAATGGCCGGTGAATTCCCTGAAACTTTAACGGATGAACAACGGAACAGTCTGGCTGTTTCCTTTTTCAACATTTTGGATAGTCTAGAAAGGAATAAAGGGAATGCCATGCTAACCATAGGTAAATTTGGGATGGCTCTATTTGAAGTTTATGGTCTGGATTCTCGGTTGAAAGTTCTATTGGCGGAGAAACTGCTGGAAATTCTGGAAAATAATTACAGTTCATTTTATCAGGAACAAATTAGGGAGATACTGTTGACCCTGATTGACACGGCTTCAAATTTTCTGCTTGAATCCCGGCTTCTTAGAACACTCTCACAAGAAGATCTGTCAAAGCTTCCGTACCCCGGATATATTCCGGTGCATATTTTAGAGATTGAAAGAGTTCTGTCGTATGGTGATGAGGAATGCAGAGATGAGATTAATGAAATCATTGCCGGGATGAAGACTGCCGGCTAAATGCCTGATAGTTTGTCTTTTGTTCTCGTAACCCGGTATCTTAATAACCGTAAACTCTCCATCAGCTAATGGCTGGGACAATATCTGACCCTTTATTTCATCGCTTTCATTTTTTAACCTGGCCCCAAGAATAAATTCATATTGCCTGGATCTAAGATATTTGATGTTCGGTGTGGATAGTAACCCAGCATCTGCAATAACAATCGGCCTGGATAAATTAAATCGTTGCTGAAAATGCTCCAATACAGGAATAAGAGTATGACCTTCATACTTGTTCCCCTCAAAAATCTCGTAGCCGATAGGATAACCATTGGATGCTACCAACAACCCAAGAAGAATCTGGGGATTCTGGGCTTTGCCATCTTTTGAAAACCCGGATATCCGTAAATCATCTTCATCTGAGGACTCAAAGTATAATGTGGTCATGTCATAAAATACCACTGATATCTTTCCAGCTAATACGGATTTCGTGTAATCAAATGCTATCTGCTCCACCTGTCTCTTTAAACTTCTATGGAGCGTGTCCATAAACCGATATACTTTGCTAATGTCAATGGAGATGCCTTTGTATCTCTTAAGGTAGTCAACTGTTTTAAGTTTACTCCCGGGAGCAATCAGACGTGCGTGATCACCAAATGCCTAAAAAGATCCTGCTCTATTGCTCCAAAGCCAATATCATCAAAAATCTTCCCAAATACTTTCTCAGGACCTTCAACTTGAACCTGGCTGGTTTTTACCCGCTTTAGATTTCTTACAAATTCTTTGGTGCTGTCACTCCAGAAGTCAATACTGGTCTGACCGATAAGGGTAGGTATTATTGTATAGGCCTTTTTTCGCAGATAGGCAATCTCATCCGGATCGGAAGAAGATCCAACAGTCTTGGCTACACGATAGCTTTTACTGCTCATATCGATAATCTGTACGCTTATCGTACCGCTCTTGTTCTTTTTTCCCCGGACAAACATATCCACAAGATGGAGGGACTCCCTTGTTATGGAGAGCCTGAATCGGGGGATCAGAAAATATACTAAGACCAAGTCTGTCTTTCCTCATGATCAGGCAGCCCTCAAGACAGTTTATCTGGCAATTGCCAATACTGAGAAAAAATGGACCTTGCCCATTCGGGATTGGAGTATAATCCTACAGCAATTTTTGATTAAATCTGAAGATAGATGCAGAATTTGAATACAGGCGTTTACACAAAGTATTCTAAAGACCTCATACATACTTATTAATTTCTATTTTACACCTATTCCTTCAAGCATTCCGATTTCTATTGGTTGTTTTTTATAGTACAATTCCCAAGTTTTATCAATGTCTTCGAGCCATTCTTGGTATGTTTTTGATTTGGATATCTGAAAGTTATGCATATTAAGTAAAACTGACAGTACAATCTGTGATATATCTCTCATTAATAAAACGTCCTCTCTATTTACTTCAATTCCTGAGTGTACATATTTATTCCTCAGTTCATAGAGTTTACTTACCGTTTGATATTGAATTTCATGTGTCTTCTTTGATTGATACCAAGTTATAGCCGCAATACGGTTTTTCAATGTGTTTGATTTATCCGTGTACCTTTTTAAAATTGTATCCAAAGCAATCCACATACTCATGAACGCTTCTTCCACTCTTTCCTGATATAGTAATCTCATACCATTACCTAACAAACGTCTATAGGTTAGAATTAAAGAATGGAAGTCCTCAGACATTATAGAAATGGCTTTGTAATAATGTTGCAGTTGCTTGTTAACCTCTTGAATACTGCGTTGTGTTTCGACTGAATAAGCGAGCATAGTATGGGTCAATGGTATCACCCATCCATTTTTTTTGTAGCCTTTAATATTTGAATAGACTGCTATTCTAAATGCATCCTCAGTTGAAAATGAAAGATTAAATAGTTGAGTAAAATCTGCCCCCCCGAAAATTAATGAGTCCAATAACTCATCATGTAAATCTGAAAAGAAGGATTCAAACCACTGGATTGTTAAGGCTTCAAAATACAAATCACATATAATATTAACCTCTTCAACATTACGAAACTTTTTATATACCAATTCAGTTACATCCAAAATTGGCACTCCCTTTATCAGTCTTCTGAAACTTAATACTTTCGATAGATTATCCTCATCGCCAGCATGATATTTCTCCCAATAATCTGAAACTGTTTCGTTTCTTATTGTGGTACGCAAGGTTGTTATATCCAATTTCCCTATATCATAGTTCCGTAAATGTAAGACTTCATTCGAATCATATTCAATTGCTATCGGATATTCCAGATGAAGATTGCATTTAGTAAACATAGATGAGGAAAACTTTTTCCATGCTCTATCAGTAATTCCAGATTTGTCACGGAGATTAACGAATATGTATGTAAATACATTAATTATTCTTTCAGAATATTTATGACCGTTTGTATGGAGAATCTCTTTAAATTCATTTATATAATCCTCATACTTATAATTATTCACTTCAATGGGGAATGAGATTTTATATATTGAGTGAGGTCTTGTGAATTTTTGACCTATCGTGTTTTCTCCTCCCAAACATGAATCAAGACTTTTAACTATATATCCTTCTTGTATTCTTTCTCCTTTAATAATTTTCCTTAAGTAATTATAATTCATTATTTTATAATATTTAAAGAGTGAAATCCGACATTCAAATAATACCTTGCAAATCACTAGTGCCCACTAAAAAATCATAAAAGTTCTTTGAAAATATTGATTGTTAGGTAATTATATGGATTTATAGAGTCAACAGACTTGAATTTATATCTTTGCTAACTATTTGATTAGCATATGTATAATTTTAAGTATGTTTTCTCTCAATTGGTTTCATTTCTTGATAGAAATCATTTCAACTATCTTGTAAGAAAGTATGACGGAGACAATTACGTGAAGCTTTTCTCCTGCTGGAATCAATTACTAGTCATGATATTCGGCCAATTATCCAATAGAGAAAGCCTTCGTGATGTAACCCTTGCAACACAAGCTCATGCATCGAAAGCATTCCATCTTGGTTTCGGTAAAGCTCCTACTAAGAGAAACCTTTCTAAAGCAAACAAGAACCAGACTATCGCATATTCGAAGAGTTCGCATATCGTGTCATAGCGGAAGCCAGATCTTGTCGAGCTGAAGATATCTTCATGCTAGGTGGCAATGTTTACGCTTTCGATTCCACTACGATAGAACTATGCTTGGAGACTTTCAAGTGGGCTCTGTTTCGCAAGAATCAGGGCAAAGGAGGAATAAAGATTCATACATTGTTTGATGTTGAAACTTCAATTCCAACGTTCTTTCATATCACCGAAGCGAGAGTACACGACATGAATGCAATGGATGTAATACCGTATGAGAAAAGCTCATTTTACATCTTTGATCGCAGTTACAACGACTTCAAAAGGCTATATGCCATTGAAAGTATCGGTGCCTATTTCGTTGTCAGAGGCAAGAAAAACAATGATTTCAAGCCTATGAAATGGAAACGCCGTTTCTCTCCGGACTCCGGCATCCTATCCGATGCCATCAGCTATATGGACGGGCAGCTTACCATGGGAAAATACCCTGATAAAATCAGACGAGTCATCTACTGGGACGACGTGAACAAGAAAAAATTTATCTTCTTCACAAACGCTTTTGATGAGGACGAAAGATTGGATATAAGCCCGATGATGGTTGCGGAGTTGTACCATAACAGATGGCAAATTGAGCTTTTCTTCAAGTGGCTGAAGCAACATCTTAAGATTAAAAAATTCTGGGGTGAGACCGAGAATGCTGTCAGAATCCAAATTTACTCCGCAATTATAGCCTATTGTATGATGGCAATAGTACAGAAAAAAATGAATGTCGACAGATCAATCTATGAGATGCTGCAAATTGCAAGTGTCTCACTTACAGATAGAACCTACTTAAGAGATCTCTTTGCAAAACCTAACTACAATATTGTCAATGAACTAAATGGTTCAAGTGAACCTACTTTGTTTTAATTGTTAAACTTTATAATAATCGTCCACAACTTTTAGTGGACACGTATGTATTAATAGCATAAAATTCATACATCAAATCAAGATTTACCCCTCCCTTGTTCTCATCCTCAATGATAATTTCAAAAGCATTTAGCGCAGATCGGAATTTTTCTCATAAGTAAAACTCATTCAGTTTTAATCTTTGCATACAACTGTTTACAAAAGATAAAGTCTAATTGTATTCGCCAGGTCTTCTAGCTCGTATTCCTCAATTGTCATGTCAAGCCTGAAACCTCCATCGGGTAGTTCATAGTCTTCATAATTCAAGTCAACACCTTCTTTCTCGTATGTAAACGGCCCGTTCATTATAAGCAGATCATGCGCCATCAGCCATGCCAGGTAAATAAACGGCCTTACATACCTTTCAAACTCTTTCTTGTTTTTAAGAAACTCTTTTGCATATTCAGGCTTGTATTTACTTTCTACCCAGTCGCGGATTATTTTGCGGGGAATCTTCTTAATGTCAAATACCGGCAAGTTCCTTACTCTTTCACGCCTTGTTTCTATCTCCTTCTCCTTTTCAGCCATAAGCGGGTTCCTGTCCGTGAAGGTTTCCTCCGAGATGAACTTCATAAGGTCGCCGGCAAAAAACTCCGCCTTTGCTAAAAGTTCCGGAGTCACTTGGGGAGCCAGCTCAGCGGCATTTCTGAAACTGATTTCATCACCTTCCCTGATAGGTTCCAGGACGGAGAAATCCGAAAAGATGCTGATAAACATTGTCTTTTTTATACCTGTTGAGATATCTGACAGATACTTCTCGCGAGTAGAGTGATTTTCAAGGGAATCAATAATCTCTATACCGAAATGCATTGCAATGTCTTCAAGTTTCAGGATATAATTATTACCCTTTACCCTGTAATCCATGAGATGATCCTTCATTAGCCAGGTCTCCACAAGGTTAAGCGAGTTGAGGGTAATCGCGAGCCTGAAAAGGAATTCCTTCATATCGTCCCTGGTGAAGATTCTGTTGAAACCTGTGGCCAGCATGCACCACAGAATGGCGTAAGAAGATTCCGGCGGATGTCCGTGGTATTCAAAATAATCAACCGGCATACCCTTTGTAAAGGTCAGGTCTATTACGATATCATTTAAGTTGCTTTGATCCTGTCCCATCATTTTACCTGATAATTTTAAAATTCAACAATTACAAAATCCTGTCTTCAGGCCAATAGAGCCCAAAAGGGTCATTTATGATATTATCAATCAGCAGAATACAAGTAATAAGCCTCATCCTCCTTTTCGGTAAATTCCTTTTTTCGTTCATCGTTGTTTTCATATTTCAGACAACATAGCTGTCAGTTCACCTGTGAGTTAAATCTCTTGTCGAACCTGATGAGTTCGTATTCTTTCACATTGAACCTGTCATCATTACTGAAGATGACACACTGGATCATCGACTTGTTCTCCCTGAACAAGACTGCCTTTACCATGGCATCCTTGACATCTACGTCCAACAGAACGATACACGGCATCAACCTGTCATTGTCTTCATGGTCGACCAGGCAGTAATTGCCATAATGTTTGATGCCCTGCTTTTCCAGCATGGCATAGCATAAAATGGCATGTTTGGCCCAGTTTTCTTCAGACAAATCATCAGCCGAGATAAAAATAAAGGCTTCCTGGACCTTGTCACGACGCATTACCTGTTCAAAATCGTTCCAGGTAATAACCTTGAAATCAGACGAATTCTTGTTCCGAATTGCAAGCGAATATTTCTCCATAACTAGTGTGTTAATTATTAATAAATAACCCTTTCAGCAGGGTATAGCATCTTTCAAATTGTGTTCCTATCCTTTAGCCCTGTAATTCATCAGGCGGTCCTTCATAATCCGGGTTTCCACCAGCCCCATTGAATTCAACGCTATCGGAAGACGGAACAAAACTCCCTCAACTATACTCATCAACTTAAAACAGAAACTCAGCCAGTTTATGGTTCGTACTGGTTCTGATCCAATTGCTGAGAAGAAGTGTATTGTATTACATTTATTTATCATTCCAATTGGTAAGCCGGGCTATTTTCTCAATGCTGTAGAACGTATGCATCAAATCAAGATTTACCCCTCCCTTGTTCTCATCTTCAATGGTAATTTCAAAAGCATTAAGAGGCAGGTCGGAATTTTTCTCATCGATCATGCTCAACCCGTTCTCATCTTTGTAGACGAAACCGTTGGACCAGAGCCATGCCAGATAAACAATCCTGTATTCGTGGTCAGACAGTACACTGCATTTATAAATCGAATTGAAATGTTCAATCAATTTCTTCTTCTGATCGTCGCTAAGGCTGTCAATGACATAATCGAGCGTATTTATCCTTTCGGAGCTGTAAACGTTCTTTATCTCAGCCGCAAAGAACTTCCCGGCAGATTCAGCTTTCATCATGTTTCTGAATTTGTCTTCCGGCACATCAAAATACCTGTAAAGGCCACCCTTTACAAATTCAATATCCAGGTGCTTCTTTTTTGCATCATAACTTGCTGAAGCGATGTTGGAGGATTTTACTTTTTCACGTTTCATATCTTGAAAATTATTGATCATTCCGGGTTTAGTTCTAATTGTTGCTGTTTAGTCCGCTTCCTGTAGTTCCCCTCTGAAGGCTTTATCAAGATCATCTATTTCGTTCTTATCAGGTAATGAAGTATAAATTCCGGTATCACTACCCTTCCGTACGCCGCGGAGAAATACATAGATAATCCCACCAAAATGCTTCTCATAATCAAAGTCTGAGATCCTGCTTTTCAGCCATCGTATAAGGGCAACTGTATATATCTTGTACTGGAGATGATAATTACTGCCTGTCATTGCCGTCTCCATGCCGGCCATGTCGTAATTGTCAACGCTGTTTCCCAGGTGGTTCGACTTCCAGTCGAGAATGTAGTACTTGCCGTTATGCCTGAAAATCAAATCTATGGAGCCGGTCATTAGCCCTTCAATGTCGATCTCGCCGCCAAGCTTTGTATCTTCAGTCAGCAATTCATTTATTACTGTCTTGTTTACCCTGTCAACAGAAAAATAAAATTCCATTTCAGGCAGCTTATCGTCTTTGCTTATATCTCCAAGCTTAAATTCCGAACCATTCAGTGAGATCCTCGCGTTCATTACATGTTCAAGCAACATTTTGAACAAGGGCAGTTTTTCCTCACTTATCAGGTTAGACCAATACACCGATGCATCGAGAAGGGTCTGGTCCCAGCCATTGGGGTTATTAAATTCGAGATGCTCGAATAATGCATGTAAAGCTGTGCCTACATTCGCACCGCGGCCCAGGTCCTGGAAAATGAACTGGTCATAGTTTTCCGGCGATCCAAGTTCAGTCTTTTCAAAAGGTGCTGTATAGTGGGCCTTGCTGAGCGCACTGTAGCTGTGAATGCCGAAGGTTTTTTTGACAATTAGTTTATCAGGAACAGGCTTTGACCAGAACACATTCATGTCTCCTTCTTGTTTGTATTCCCCCTCAATTGTACCTGTGTTATTTTCTGAAAGGTCTTTTATCTCAATGAGATCAGATTGTCCGTTATACCTGTCAAGTATGGCTGAAAGGGACGAAATAATGGGACCATCTTTATCAGCACGTGGAATCAGAGAAATGTAACATTTATAAACAGCCCGGGTAAGTGCGACATAAACCAGCCTTCTGTTCTCCTGCTCTTTTTGCAGGTCAAAGAGCTTCCTGTCCGCTTCTCCGATATCAGGCAGATTTAAAGTAAACAAGTATTCACCATTCTTCTTAAATTCATTGAGTTGTCCCCTGGATAAAAAGTTTCTTTTAGGGATCATTGACAGACAAGGAGCAAAAACGATCTTATATTCCAGCCCCTTTGCCTTATGGATTGTGGAGATCTGAACAGCATTCTCATCACTTTCAATCCGCTGTTCAAAATCATCGTCACTGTTCTCCCTGTTTCGGTCCAGCCAGACCAGCAGTTCAGATGGTGAATACTTGTATTTTTTTTCTGCGGCATGAAGCAGTTCAGACACCTGAATTATATTTGTCATCACCCTCTGTCCACCCACATCTTTCATGCACCTTGACCTCACGTCATAGAAATCGAGGAATGAGGCAATCATGATGTAAATTCCATCTTCATTCAATGTCTTCCTTAGTTCCATAAAAACCTCAATATGCTTTTCATCATCAAGAGTCTTCAGGCTTAAGGAGTCAAATCCGGCATATGATGAATTAAGAACACGGCATATATCACCCCTGGTCGGAGACAACACCGCCACGATAAGGTTTCTTACCATGGTGGACTCTTTCGACTTCAAAACCAATGCATCATCCCTTCTGACAGCCGGGATGTTGAATTTATTCAATTCAGCCTTAATACTGTCCCCCTCCCTGTTTTCCCTGACCAGTATGCCTATATCGCCGGGTTTGACCTTATCCCCTTTTATTTTCACATCTTCGCTCAGTAGCCTGTATACCTCTTCAGCCACCATGCGGAGATTGATTTTTTCATTATTACTGTCAAATCTCCAGATGGTAACCGGCTTGACCTTGTCTCCATTGACAGTCATTGTTCCGAGGTCGCCTGCTCCTGATTTTACTTCAATATAATGGATCTCTTCATCCTCAAACATGTTAAAATCATCTGATGGGTCAAGAAGTTTATTCAATGCTTCAACCATGTCGCTTGTCGCCCGGAAGTTCTTATCCATCGTAAAAATAAATCCGCCGACATCTTCCTTCGCTTTTTTATAGGTGTCAAGGTCTGCACCCCTCCATGCATATATCGATTGCTTGGGATCGCCGATATAGAAAATCACAGGTTTGTCATCATCTTTGCCTGCATTTTCAGCAAAGACTTTTTTGAATATCTCATACTGGTGTTTGTCTGTATCCTGGAACTCGTCAATGAAGACGGCACAGTACTTTTTGGCCAGTTTCCTTATGAAGTCTTTATTCTCCAGAGCGTCATAGATTGTACGTATCTGATCATCATAGGATATAATCGCTTTCTCCTGCTTTATCTTCTTGATAGTCTCCTTTGCAGAATTGATGAATGTTGTGTATAAAGCATCACGGACTTGTCTGTAAGTTTCCCCGAGTTCTCTTCCATCCGGCTCATATAAAAATGCGAATTCTGAAGTGTATTTTTTTGCCAGGCAGCATTCCTGAATAAAAACCGGGAAAAACTGCTCCGGACTTTCCCTGTGGGTTGCGAGTTTCGCATTCTTCCTTATTTTGGTATTCCTGACAGCATCGAAATGGTCAAGGACACTCTTTTTTAATTTTTCCGTGATCTCAGTTAGTCTTTTTAGTTCATCCTTTAAGACGTACTGCGAATCCATATCGATATCCAGAAATTTCCCGCCAGAGATAGATTTCCGGAGGATTTCAGTCATTTTGTCAAATTTCAGGTATCCGTTTATCTCCCTGAACCAGTCATAATCCTCAATTGTGTTAACAACTTCACGTCTGAACGAATTGACAAGTTCCTCGAAAAGAAAAGTATCATCCTTTACGATTTCGAAGTTGAATGACTGATTTGTCTCAAAGGTGAATTCATTTATTGTTTTTTGACAGAAGCTGTGAATTGTCATCACGGAAAGATTATCCAGACTTTGTACCGCTTTTTTCAGACGAGCCTTTTTTTCTTCATCAGGCTCTCCAACTGCCTCTTTGATTTTAGCCTCTTTTATTTCCCCGCCATTTACAAATTTTTCAGCCTGTCTGACAAACTTTCTGATACGTGATTCAAGCTCTGCTGCAGCGGATTTTGTAAATGTGACCATCAATATTTTGTCAACAGGAATATCCTTTTTCAGTAAAAGACGAAGCACCAGCAGTGCAATTGAATATGTCTTTCCTGTACCTGCGCTGGCTTCAATTAGCTTTGAGCCCTCCAGACCGATGGTTTCAACCTCGAATATCTTCTGTTCCTTCATTCTGATCGGTATTAAGCCTTAACAACAAGGCAATGTTTTTAAACTCTTCAAAATCATTTTCATCAAAATTCTTGAAATATCCCTCCTCCAAAAGAGCAGACAGGTATTTATCCGGCTCAATTGGAGGTTTGTTGAATATGTTACCCTTAGCATTCGATTCAATTAACTTGAGTATGCTTTCAATGCTTATCCCTTCATTTTTTGACGGAGGTTTTGTTGACTCAACAGTAAACTTCAATGGAGCCTGAGTGCCCTTGATAAAATAGGAAAGAAGTTTTTTAATCTCTGTCTTGCTTTCTTCCGGTTTCATAACAGGCATTTCCTTGACTTTTCCTTTTTTCTCAATGATTTTTGAAGAACTGATTTCTCCCTGTGTACAAAGCATAAGCGTTCTCAGGTATGCCCTTACCTTATGAACAGGTCTATCTGAAAAGGCCAGGGTAATAAACATATCCCCGAAGACTCCTTCAATAGTGCCGGTAAACCTGACATTTTCAATATTGAAATCAATCAAGACAGGTTTTTCTTCCTTGCTTTCTGTAAGAGAGAGATAAATGCTCTTTATGTCAGAGATGTCCTCAAGAATTTCATCACTGACCAATCTTCCAAGATTTTTAAGGGGCAGATTACCTTCTTTAATGGATTTTTCAATATATGATTGAATGTTTTCATCCTTTGCATGAATCAGATCGTTCCTGATATGCCATTTCTCCAGATGACCTAATCCGAACAATTCAGTTTCGGGAAGTGTTTGTTCATCTTCTTCATGGTAGATTCCAAGTATATTATTGAAATACCATTTTGGCGGATGCTCAAAGAACTTTACAAATGAATACACGGATATTTCATCAAATTCCTTCGGGTCAGGTTCTTTCGGATTAAATCCTGTTGTTTTTTCCCCATAGAGAAAGGTGAAATGTCTGTCGTCGGCATTCATGTTGTATTGCGAGCTGAAGCCATACAGCGGATGCCGGCTCAGAATTGATCCACAACCGACATATTCCAGCAGAGTATCCACAACAATTGATGGAGGAATCTCAGTATTATCCTTAACATTTTGTCCTATAAAGCTCAGATAAAGTTTCTCCCGGGCAGATAAAACCGTATCGAGGAAGAGGTACTTGTCAGTCTCTTTCTTATTCCTGTCACCTTCCTGATATTCAACCCCCAGAAGGTCAAATCCCATGAAATAATCTTCGCGCGGGAAAGCATCATTATCCAAGCCCAGAAAACATATCACCTTAAAAGGAATTCCCCGAACCGGGACTGGAGCCGACACCGTAACGTTTCCGGTATTCAGATTGATCTCACCTGTTTCGGTAAACAGTTTTGCATTTAATTCATCAAGGAAAACCGGGAAAGGAACTTTTTCTTCAAAATCCTGAGAAGTGATATAAGACAGAGCCCTGGAAATTGAAGCTAACTCCTCCCTGTCTGTTTTTGAAAAATCATCATAGTAAATCATTTTCTCAATCACTTCGTTGAAGAGAAAATCCTTCCACTCTATCATCGTCCGGATTATTTCCTCACTGTCAATTAACGATTCCAGGGTTTCAACAAAAGCCTTTAGTAGCAGAAGATCGTGACTTTGAGAAGCTTCTGCATCCCTGAAAGGGAAAACAGTCAAATCCTCACCGGCAAGGAATTCATTATCAGTAAGCATGGCATAACCAAGGATTATTTTCTCCAATCCATATTTCCAGCTTACATATCGGGAATCATCTTCTGCCCGGTTTTCACGTCCGAATCTTATATTTGCTTTTCTCACCACAGACCGGATGTAGTCACAGTCACTTATCCTGAACTTCTGCTTTATCCTCCTTTGTTCGAGCAGGCTTATAACCTTTTCGGAGGTGAAATCTTTTTCGCTGAACTTTAGAATCTTCTCAATGGCGGACACGATTGTATCTTCACTATTATTTGAAGTGCCTGAAATCCAGTATGGAATTTTTACAGGAAGGTTTTTGAATATAGCCTTAATAAAGGGGGAATACTTGTTAATATCGGTCGTCATTACCAGTACGTCACCCGGATTTAATGATCTGTCTTTATCAAACAAATCAAGAAGATAGTTATACAGGCATTCAACCTCCCTTGCCGGTGTAAAACATGAATTAATCTGCAGCGAGCCGTCGTCAATAAAATCAAGCTTGTTTGAATTATTCAGGATCTGGTTCTGAAGCTTTATCAGTGATGTTTCACCAACATTCTTTACCGCATGAAATTTAAATTTGCCCAGTTTCTCTTCAACCATACTAATGAGCTCTGATGCTTTGGAACCATAACTCAGCAGCAGTTCATTCTGAAAATTCATATTGTCAGTGGGAAGGCAGATATAAAAATCAACCTGAGTTATTTCAGATAGTGTCCTGAAGAACTCGAGATGAAATCCTGTGAAAATACTGATTCCAAACAAGGAGATCCTTTTAAACCTGCTTTTTACAAGATCAGTGTTTTCCTGCATTTTTTCAATCAGTAAATCCCTGCTCTTTTCCCTTGATTCAATGTTTAAATTCTTCCAAAGCCATTGCTGCCATCTTTCTGATTCAGCAGGTAAACCGGCCAGCTTATCATCTGACCAGAGTCTGATCATATCTGCACGGTACAACTGATACTGATCGAAAAGATCGGCAATCCTGGCGGCAAGTTGTATTCTTCTGATTTCACTGTCTCTATAATATTGTGCGACATCAGGAAAACCGTCTTTAAAATTTTCATGATCCAGTAATTTATAGACCTTATGCCTGATAATATCTTTGTTATTCTTCGGTCTTTTCCCGAACAACAGCAGGTGTATTTCATTCATTACAGAATCCTGGTTCATTATACTGAAATTCGCAAAAACGCCGTTTATTCTTGAGATTTCAGTTTTAAGCCAGGCACTCATTCCTGCCGTTTGAGTCACGATTATTTCCCTGTCGAAAATGTCCTCTCCAGTCTGGGCGATATTATCGCACAACTTCTGGCATAGGTATTCAGGATGGTTTGAACTGTATATCATTTTTTACAAATTTTCGTTCTGAAAGCGTTGTTCAAGTCCGGACGCACGGGACACTGTCATTTCAATGCATTTGTGAAGGGAATCCCCGGTCGTCATTACCACTACTTTTTCCTTTGCGCGTGTGATCCCGGTATAGAGCAGTTCCCTGGTCAACAGCTTTTCTCCCTGCTTTTCAGGCAGCAACACAAATACATTTTCAAATTCCGATCCCTGGCTCTTGTGGACTGTCATTGCAAAGACAGTATCATAATGATTCAGATAACCTGCAGGTATATTCCTTATTTCACCTTCGGTGGTTTCAAACCATGCAAGAAATGTGTCACCTTCCTTTCTGATCAGGCCAACATCTCCATTGAAGACTCTCAGGTTATAGTCATTTTTAGTGATGATTACAGGCTGGTTATGATAAAATCCTTCTCTTGGATTAAATCTTTCATTGTCCCTGATTATCGACCTGAGGTATTTCTCAACTGCTTTATTGACTTCTGCCACACTATAGTCATTTTCCCTTGTTACACAGAGGAATCTGACTTTGTTAAGACTTGCCAGGGCCTCCTTTACTGACTCTTTATAAATGTATTCCTGATAGAGGGACGCATATTGCCTGAAATACTCTGACTTCAGGACTTTTTCCCTGAAAAGGTTTTCCTTCTTATTATCCGATTCCAGTATCACTATCGTGACTTTTTCATCACCTGAATATGAATCTGCACCGCTGAATCTTCCTTCAATAACTTCCCTGCTGAGCCTGCCTATTCCCTTATCGGGATCAAACCGCCAGTTTTTAACCTTTGTATCAACCTTGCCATTAAGGACAGCTGATTTTTCAGCACGGCACAGATCACCAAACACCGATCCGGCTTCGACTGAAGCCAGCTGGTCCTTGTCTCCGATGAGCCACAGATTGGTGTTTCCATCAACGGCATTCAGCAGTTTTGCCATCAGTGATCCGTCAACCATTGAACATTCATCAACGATAAGCATATCGAAAGGCAGCCTGTTTTTTTCATCGTAATTAAAGAAGACACTGTCCTTTTTGAAACCTAAAAGTCTGTGTATTGTCTGGGCCTTCAGGTCTGTGATTTTTGCCTTAACAGCTTCTTCAATCTTATCTGCCTGTTTTCCGGCAAATTCCTTCAATGCCTCATTCATTCTGGCGGAAGCCTTTCCTGTAGGAGCTGCAAGAGCTACTCTCAGGCCAGGATTTCTCGTGAATTCCTCAACCAGGCGTGAGCCTATGCTGAATGTTTTACCGGTGCCCGGTCCGCCGGTGATAATATGAAAATTCTTACCGAGCCTTTTGATATTGTCGATTATCTGAGTTTCATACTGGTAGTATCTGTGGAGGTATGCCTTCTTTCCCTGAATGATAAATGGCTTCAATTCCCCTGAGGAGTGGCTAACGTATTTTCCCTGATTGCACTGCTTTTCAAACTCTTCTGCAGACGGCCAGAAAATCGTATATTCGTCTTTATAGCCAGGCCTGGCTTTTTGCTTTTCAAGAAGATACGGAAGATCTTCCTTGTAGTTTTCAATGTCAATGCATATATTGCCTTCTGCCAGCTTTGATGAAAGAGCATAGGCAAGGCCTTCGCATCCCCTGAAATACTCAGCAAACACCCTGTGGACATCTATCGCTTCTGCCATATTTTGTTGGTTATCGGTAATTTATTGATATTTAATGTTTTTAGTCCGGGAAAGTTTACTCATGCTCATCTGTCTCTTTATGATAAGCTCCATTTTCATCCTCACTTTCGCCGGTCATACTGTCTTCGGAGTTCCCGGCTTCTTTGCCAAACAGTTCTTCGATCATACTTTCGGGCATGCCCAGAATCCTTGCCACGTAAGCATTCGTTATGGGACCAGACACGTTTTCCTGATCCTTTTTCGGGTTTTTCAGGGTTTTTTCCCTGTTCAGTTCTTTTTCATCCATATTATTGACTCTCAGTTTTTTTGTAACGTTTGGATCAGTGGTTTCAGTATATCGTTCAAGGTAAATCATGCATTTTTTCAATAATGAAACGGTCGGAATCGCTTTTCCGGTCCTTCAAGGGCCTGAACAGCGGAACCATTTCTTCAATCTGCTGCATATCAATATTAAATTTAAGGTTGTATCCTCCGTCCTCAGTTTCATAGTCGAGGTAATCGCGGGTGAATTCCTCTTTTCCGGCCCGGGGACGGCCTTCATCGGTGGTGAAATGACTGGCCCACATCCAGGCCAGGAAAATCATCGGCCTGAGCTGCCTGTCGATGCTGTCGGCCTTGCCGGGGTTCTCAAGGATTTTTTCCCGGGGACCACCACCCTTCCACACCTTGTCCATGCAGGCACTTAAAATTTCCCCGGGTATATTGCTAAGGTCAAAGTCATGGAGGGCATCTATCATTTCCCTGCGCCTTGCCAGCTCTTTCTTCTTCCTCCTAAGGGTCCTGCCGGCATCGCGGAACAAACCCGGCGGCATGAATTTCATGACGTCGCCGGCAAAGAAAGCGGCCTTCCCGGTCAGTTCCAGAGTCAGCTCGGGTCCATAGACCAGATGGTCGACAATCAGCCTGGTACCGTCAATCCTCAGTTGGGGAAAGTCATCCGCATATCCTGCCATCAGCGGGAAGTTCATTGACCACTTCACCCTGTTCATGTACCTGTCCCGGGGAGTGACATCCAGGTAATGATCGTAGGCTTCGAGACCGCAGTGCATGGCCAGGTCATCAATGGTGAGGGTGTACTCCCTTCCCCTGAACCAGTAATTGAAAAGGGTACCATCCATGAGCCAGTCCTCTACGAGGCCCCTGATATGGAACAGTATTGGAAGCCGGAAGAGGAACTCGTGCATGTCGTCCCTTGAAAAGAGCCTGGCAACCTCCGTCCGTGCCATGCACCAGGCAATGGCCCGTGTTGAAGGCATCGGCTCCTTAAAGTCTTCGAAGTACTGATGCGGCTTACCGCTTATGTATTTTACATTCAGACATGTTATTTTCATAGTATGAAGATTTTAAAGCTCAGGGTTTCACCTTATTCTCAGAATTAAATCCCCGTTCCGGATTATCTCAAGCGTAATGCCTGCAAGGCGCATGGCCAGGTAAGCAAGCGTCAGGAAAAACAGGATTTTGAAGGGAAGGCTTACAATTACCCTGTGTATCCTGGAAGCCAGGGTGCCGATGATTACTGCCGACCGCATCGGCTTTCCTCCATCGTCCGATCCGGGATAAGCTTCCTGGCTTTCCTCCACCAGCTTCCTGATGGCTTCTATCATGGCTTTTTTGTCTGATGAGCTCATGGCAATGATGTTTTATGTTGATAAAGTCGGACAGAATACTGTTTCTGTCTGGAATATTGCTGCACAAACCGGATACTGACAACCGGTATGGACGGGACCGGGGCGTCCTGTCCGTTAATTTCAATGCAATGATACGGACCTGATCCTCAACCTATTTGAGGAGAGGATTTTTAATCACATTTTTTTGAAAAACAGGGCTTTCAGATATCATAATAGTATCATGATAATATCAAAAAGATATAGAAACGATATTATAATTATATTAATACGATATTAAAATGATATCATTATGATATCACAGCCGGCATTTCGGTATTAGTCACGGCTTTCAGAATTCATTTCCTGAAAGCGTCGTTTCATTCCACAGTCCCAACTTCCTTTTCCTGGCTTTTCGCGCCAGTTCCACAAATGTTTCTGCATATCTCACGTTTGGCGGAGTGGTCATGACAGAGGCATAGCCGTTCCTTACCATGCTGGCATTTACAAAGGTGCCATCCTCGAGATACACATAAGCCAGTGTACGGCCGTAGCGATCGAGAGTGTCAATATCATATTCGAGCCTTACCCTTTTCCCGGCTATCAGGCCGGTCAGGTAGCGGGTTGATTCCTCCCCGAAAGCAGATTTCACCCTGTTCCTGCTGTTCCTGGTCTCGGGTGCATCAATGCCTGTTAGTCTTATCTTGATCCCCTTTTCGCTTCCGTCGTCAATCCAGAAAGTGTCGCCATCGACTATCCTTGAAACAGGATAAAAAACAGCGTTCTCGCCGGACTTCCTGTTGCGCTGGGCATTAAGCGGCAGGATCATCATTAAAACAGCAAATAGCATTATAAGCTTCTGGCTCATTTTTTCCCCATTGTTTATACTATTCAAACGTTTTGCACAGGCTTTTATGCTTGATCAATTCCATAAGATTTCGTTCGCCACTGCAGCAACCGGCTGCCAGAAATTTAATACCCGACCCTCTTTCTCCCTGAAAATCCGTGATCCTTGCTGCAGTTGTCAGTCAGGGTTTCATAAAGGCTGATTTTCCGGTTCAGCACCCTCGACAGAAGTGCCTGACGAACCTGCACTTCAATCTCGCCTCCCGTTATGCCGAACTGTGCTCCAAGTTTTGAAGCCTCTTCATCCGACAGTTCAGGGAGCCTGCTCTTCCAGATCCTCTTTCTCACGCCGGCGTCGGGCATCGGGAACTCTATCCTGAAGGTGAACCGTCTCTCAAAGGCTTTGTCGAGGTTGCAGCTAAGGTTGGTGGTGGCGATAAGTATACCCTCAAAATTCTCCAGGGACTGAAGGAGGATGTTCTGGATGGTGTTTACCGCATGGTCGGCGGCGGAAGATCTGCTTCCGAGGGTTGACCTTCCTGTGAAAAGTCCGTCAGCCTCGTTGATGAAGAGTATAGGTTCTGTTTGTGAACTCTTCAGAAGGGCGGAATAGTCGACGAATATCTTCTTCACGGCTTTTTCACTGTCGCCGAACCATTTGCTTTTGGTCTCGCTCAGGTCGACCATCATGATGTCCCTTCCCGTTTTTCTGGCAGCCTGGTAGACAGCCTCGGTTTTTCCGGTGCCGGGAGCGCCGAAGAAGATGGCGGTGACTCCTCCGCTCAGGTTGTTGTTCTTGAGTTCCCTGCGGTACGACCTGAATTTTGTCACCCCGAGAGCCTTTGTGAGCGAAGCGATCTTGTCTCCGGCATCACTGCTGAAGAAAAGCTTTTTCTCCGGGATGGTCTTTGCAGAAATAAGACCTGAGTTCTCGGTTTCGTTGACAAGAAGGGCGGGGTAATCGGTGTAAAGCTGCCTGGTGGTGTGCTGCGACAGGAACACCATCTTCTCGCCGTCGAATTCGGATGTTGAAAGCTTAAGGAGGTTTTTCCTTATCAGCTCATGCTTTCCGGAACAGACAAGCTGTGTAAAGTCGAGTTGTTCACCAAGATCCTCGAAAACAGCATCTGAGAATCCCGATATGTTTATTACATACCTTCTCTTCATTCTTACGAAGCTGAATACAAACACCGTAAGCTTGCTCACCGTATGTTCGAGCGAGTCGTCGACAAAGGAGACGAAAGGCAGATGGCGGTTGTTTGAGATAAGGAATTCCGTTTCGGCAAAAAGCTGGGAGGTAGTAAGCTGCGACTCCGATCTGTCATCCACCAGGTCGGATATCTGCCTGAGGAAACCCGGGAGGTCGTATTTTGATGTGGATTCCAGTATCGACCTGTCAGCCTTCCTCAAAGCTTCAATGACGTGGTGGGGAACTGAGAAGGACATGTCGGTGTAAGTGTGCTTTCTGCCCCTTTTCCTGAAGCTTTTATGAAGGTAACCCTTTTTCTCAAGTGCTTCAAATTCATTCATACAGTTGATAAGTCTAAGGACACTGCATCTGAGATGTTTCGACAATGTCTCGAGGGTGACTGTCCTCTGGAGGCTCAGTTCTGTAAAACAGGAAAAGAAGACCGCCTGGACGGGAGATATCCCGAGAAAGGAAGCTATCTCTTCCACATCGGATCCCGATTCGATCACTTCCCTGAATGACAGTTCACTTCCGGAAGCGGCTGAAGAGACATGCTCCAGCCGGCCCAGAAGATTCCGGTCAAAAAAGTTTCCACTATCCATGCTCTGAAATTTGAGACAAATAAAAACTGTCACTCTGCATTGTATTTGCGGAGTCGATTGGAAAAAGGGCGTCATTTACTTACTGTTTGCCGTTTATGCCTGGCGAAGAGCTCTTTCCCAGATTTCCCTGACTTCCGCGGCAAGGTTTTCGGGCGAAATGACTTTTACCTTGTCGCCGAAGCGGAGGATGCAGTCCTTGATGAATTCGGGTGTTACCTTGACATGAATTTTTATAGTCAATCCTTCAGTTTCGCTGTCATCAATTATCTGTTGTGAGCGGTGGAGGGGGAGCGATTTGATGTAGGGGGCTTCATCTTCGGTGAAATGAAGCACGACATCCTGCGATTTGACTCCAAAGGCGAATACACCCACAGAATCATAAAGCACCCTGAATATCTCGTCGTAAAAGTCCGGATCCTGGATGAATTCATTGTCAGTCACGGCAAGATTGCTTATCCTGTCGAGGCCGAAAATCTTCGGGGAACCATTCTCCTTGCCGATCACATACCACCTGTTACGATGCTCCTTCAGGATATATGGCCGGAGAATTCTTTGTGTGGGCTGATCCGATTCGAACCTGCAATGGGTGAATCTTATTTCCTTCTTATTGTAAATGGCTTCATAGATATCCGAGAGAATGTGCTTACCTGTAAAGCCTTTCGTATATTCAAACAATATATACTTATTGATCTTGTCGTTTGGATACTGGTCCATCAGGTTGAATTGATTTGCCAATCTGTCGATGGATTCCTGCAGCATCCTGAATTCCTCAGCCTGTCCGAATATCTCCAGCTTGTGAACGAGCATCCTGATCATCCTGACATCCTCAGGCGACAGAGGAATGTCAAACTCCCATTCCTCAGTATAGCGGTAGCACCGCTGTGTCCTGTCGTATTCGATGGGAGCGCCCCTTTCATTTTTCAGGAAGCAGAGATCCTTTTCGATAGTGGATAAGGAAACATTGTAGCCCTGATCCTCAAGCTCTTCCCTGAGATTCTCGAGGGTGGGGAATCCATATTTGTATTTGTTTCGCTTTATCTGCGAATGGATTATCAGGTACCTGACATAGGCGTTCTTATTCTTTGGCATGGTAGTTAATCTGTTTCCTGAAAAACTGTTGCTATACTTATACATAAAGTGAACGGAATCAGGTCGCTGAAATTACATGGGATATCCGATATTACCAGTGTCCGACTAAAAAATAAGAGGGCTACTCCCCGGATCCCGGTTTATCGGGACCCAATGT
>ERZ1026792.926-NODE-926-length-20982-cov-4.245984_pt1 | contig 20982 bp, 12 predicted proteins | sample MGYA00520884_ERZ1026792 | MGnify/ENA primary metagenome ERZ1026792 (study PRJEB33270, sample SAMEA104284473) | anaerobic digester metagenome | biome: Anaerobic digester microbiome; feature: mesophilic sludge digester; material: Anaerobic digester biomass | place... | reverse complement strand
GCGCTTTCCACGATGGGACTCGGGTTCGGGACTTCATCGCCTACTACGGCGACGGAGCGGGCATGAGCTGCGCTTTCTCCGACAACGGCTTTGCCTGGGACGCTGAGAAAAAAGTCACCGGCATCGCGGCCAACGGCTATCACGTGGTCTGCGCGCTGGAGGCCGCTGACCGGCTGCGCATCCTCTACTGGAACCCGGACGTTCCCAACCAGCCCTATGCCATGGCCGGTCTGCGCACAGCGGTCTGTGATCCGTCGGTTGCCCCCGCCGCGTTCACGGGCGACACCCCGTGTTCCGGTGACCTGGTGACCGAGGGAAGCGTCCAGGTCTGGAACCGCGGTCATTACGGGCCATCATTTCTCTGGTACAACCCGCTGCCCACCTCGGTCGAAGGAAGACCGTTCACCTGGCGCTACGCCATGTATTTCATCGCCTCGACCGGCGGCAACGACAGCCTCGGTCTGGCCTGCTCCAATGACGCGGTCGTATGGAAGTTGTTCGGGAACGGCCCGATCCTCTCCGGCTTGATCGACCCGCAGCCTTGGGAAGGCGTGAACGGCTACGTCTCCGCCGCCCACGTCGAGCGGCTTCCCGACGGGAGATGGTGGATGCTCTACTCCGGGGGCTCCGCGGGAAACGCCGGAATCGGCTATGCATGGTCCTGGGACCGTGTCCACTGGCGCAAGGCGGAGATCAACCCCGTGTTCAAGAACGGCAGCGGGCCATTCCTCGAGCGCTGCTACACGCCGAGCCTGGTCCGGGACGCCGACGGCTCGCTGCTCCTTTACCGCGCGGCCAAGGACGCGACCGCCTACCGGACCTTCGTTTCCCGTCTGCGGGCACCGGCCCTCGGATGGCGTGACCTGCTCGGCCCGGACCGGCTCGGTCAGGGTCTCACTGCGCGTGAATCTGTCCGGCGTGGCGTCGGCACCCAAGCCGAGCGCGACGCAGCCATCCCCGCCCCGTCCATGGGCGACGAGTGGTTCAACACCGACCTCGCGGGCGGCGGAAAGTGGGAAAAACACACCGGGACGATCTGGAAGCAGACCTGATTCCCGGAACACCTCACTTTTCTTCGGCTGCCGGGAAATCCCGTAATCCCGCGTGTTTCCGCAGGTTACGCTTCCATGTACATAACCCATTGGAATCAAAGGGGTTATGTGTCGAATTCGCCTTGCTTTCTGTTCGGAAAGAAGCCTGTATGTGTGTGAACACAAGAGCCAGTCCCTTGCCGGGAACGGGCTTACAGAACGCAAGGAGAGACCATGGACTTACGCCGGATCAGCTTCGGAATCGAGATCGAGACGGTCAAACGGACGCGCGAGCGGGTGGCCCAGGCGATCCAGTCGGTGGTGGGCGGCCAGGTCCGCCACATCGGCAGCCCGGGCAGCTTCGACCCCTGGGAAGTCACCGACGACCATGGACGGGTCTGGAAAGTGGTATCCGACGGCTCGCTCATCAATGTGCCGGTCCACCTGCGGGCCGAGGTGGTGAGCCCCGTCCTGTCTTACGAGGACATCCCCGTCCTCCAGGAAGTCGTCCGGGCCCTGCGGGCCTGCGGAGCCAAGGTGGACGACCGTTGCGGCATCCACGTCCACGTCGACGCCACAGCCTTTGACGGCCGGACCCTCGCGAACCTCGCCAAGATCGTCTACAAACAGGAATCGCTCATCCTCACCGCCCTGGGCGTAAACGAGACCCGCCGCCGGAGCTACAGCAAGCCGGTGAGCGACGACCTCATCGCCCAGATCGAGCGCCGTCGTCCCAGGACCAGGGACCAGCTCAACCACATCTGGTACGGCTACCACAACCGGCAGCCCCAGCACTACGACAGCACCCGCTACCACGGGGTGAACCTGCACAACGTCTGGTACCGCGGCACGGTCGAGTTCCGCTGGTTCGAGGGGACGCTCCACGCGGGCAAGGTGAAAGCCTACATCCAACTGGTCTTGGCCGTGGCGGCCAAAGCTCTCAACGGCCGGGCCGCCTCGAGCCGCAAGCGGTCCTTCGACCCGCAGAGCGCCCGGTACGACTTCCGGGTCTTCCTGCTTCACCTGGGGCTCATCGGCGACGAGTTCAAGACCGCGCGCAAGCATCTGATCGCCGCCCTGCCGGGGGACTCGGCCTTCAAACGGGGCAGAGTGAAACCAGACGAACAACCCGCTCCAAAGGCGGAACCCCTCACGGAGGCCGGGCTCGAAACCCGGCCTCCGGCGTTTTCGGGGGACGAGACCGGGGGGATGCAAGGAGGCGCGTCATGAGAGTGCTGATTCGAAACACCACCCTCGACGGGCGGCCGCTGGAAGGCGACGGCGAGGTCTTCAGCGGGGCGACGGTGACCGACGTGGTCCTGGCCATGAAAGGGGCCACGCTCTTTTCCGACCAGCGGGACCTCGAGGACTACATCGACATGGTCCTGCGCAACGCCAAGATGCTGTCCGGCGTCGAGCTTACAGTCATGGGCGACACGCCCGAGGAAAAGGCCGCATCCTTCCTCGATGCGCTGATCAAACAAGGCCTGGCGGAGGTGCAGGACGACAAACCGGCACGGATACCGATTCCCGCCCTGATCTGGCAAGGCATCGACGCGGTCCGGCTCTCGGGGCTGACCAACATGCTCGACCGGTCGGTCGTCGCCCGGCTTGCCGGAGAGCTCGGCTGGCCCGACGCCGCGCGCTGGATCGAGGAGCACCCGAAGGAGTATGCCGAGGGCGTCTTCCGCGGTTTTGTCGTCGATCCGCAGGAAGGGAAATCCTGATGTGCGGGCTCGCGGGCGTCATCTTCGGAAATAAGCGGCGACGCGCCGAGGAGTGGGAGTATCTCGCCTGGCTCTTCACCCGCCTGCTTGTATTGTGCGAGGAGCGCGGACCACACGCCACCGGCGCGGCGTGGCTCGATGCCGACGGCGGGCACCGGCTTTTCAAGCGCCCGGTGACGGCCGAGCGGTTCGTTACGGACAAGGCCTTCGCCGAACTCCTTGCCTCTATGGACAACCGCGCCACGCTCCTGCTCGGCCATACCCGGTGGCGCACCCGAGGGGACGAACAGGTCAACAGCAACAACCACCCCATCCGCGCCGGGGAGGTGATCGGCACCCACAACGGCACCATCTACAACGCCGACTACCTCTTCCGGCGCTGGAAGCTGCGGCGCTTCGCCGAGGTGGACAGCGAGATTCTGTTCCGCCTGGCCGCGAACGCCGCGCGGGACGGGGCTATGGATATCGAGCGGTTCAAAGCCCGGCTCCGACGCTGTCGGGGTCAGATCACCGCCGTCATCGCCTGCCGGACCGATCCGGAAACCGTCTTTGTGCTCAAGGGGAACCGGCCGCTTGAACTGCGCTGGCATCCCCGCCGCAAGGCGGTTCTCTACGCTTCGGACCCCGCGTACCTCGACGCCGTGCTGGCGGAGGAAAAAGGCTGGCGTGAGATTGCGGTCCCGCCCATGAGCCTGGTGGTGTTCCGGCGCGAGGACCTGGCCGGGTACTCGGTGGAACCGTTCGAGTTCGTCGCCCAGGAAAGAAAGGGCGCGGAGCTATGACAGACACTCCAATGAACCCCATGAACCAGGCAATGAACCCAACAGAACCCTTGAAGCCGAACACAAGCGGAATGCTGAGGCTCTTCGTCTACGGGACCCTGAAGCGCGGTTTCTGGAACCACGACCGCTTCTGCCGGGGAGTCCTGGCGGTGGAGGACGCCTTGGTCCGCGGCCGCCTCTTCGAGACATCCTCCGGAATCCCGGTCCTGCAGGTCCCGGAGGAGGACATCCTTGCCGTCGGGACCACCAATCCACTCGCCGACGTGGCCACACAAGCGCACGTGACGGCCCGCGTGTCCAATCCCGAGCCAACCCGCGACCGGCTCCCAAAGAAGGGCACAGGCGCGCCCTGGGACTCCGTGTACGGGGAGCTTCTGACCTTCGACGATCCCGAGAGCCGCCTCCCGGCCATCGACCGGCTGGAGGGGTTTCATCCCGGCGCTCCCTGCCTCTACCGCCGCGTCCTGGTACCCGTCCGGATAAACGGAACCGTGCTCCCGGCCTGGCTCTACGTGGGTGAGGACCCGAGCTCCGGCAGTCTAAAGCCGTTAGGCAAGTCCATCTGGGCTCGATAGATTTGGCTCGGTCAAATTCGGTTAAATCGGTAAAATAACCGGACAAACTGCTTGACACTGGACCTCCATCTGATATATTGTAACCGTGTTTGTCCTGGTTTATTGGGACGTAAACGCCGAAGGTTGGAACGTGGAACACCGATCAACCAAACGAAAGAGGCTGTTGCGAGGCAACCGATGAAGCCAACAGTGAGCGGGGTCGAATGATGGAAGACCGATGGCTCTCCGTGGATGAGATTGCTGACCATCTCGGCATCAAGCGGGATACGGTCTACAAGTGGATTAGCGAACGGCAGATGCCGGGTCACAAGATTGGTCGGCTATGGAAGTTCGACAGGAAAGAAGTGGACGCGTGGGTGAAGTCCGGCGCAGCCGGCGAAAAGGACAATGAAGACTCCAACCCGACAAAGGACAGGTCGAGATAAAGATGCCGGATAAAGGGAACAAAGGTCATCGACAACGATTGCGGGATCGCTTCACGAGTGGAGAGGAAGGCTCCCGCTCAGAGGAAGCCCTGCTGGAGCTTCTATTGACCTATGCAATCCCGCAAAAGGATGTTCAGCCTCTTGCTGAGCGCCTGCTTTCGGATCACGGCAGTCTCTCTTCCCTGCTGGAGGCCCCGATGGAATCCCTTTGTCAGTCCGACGGTATTAAGGAAAACAGCGCGGTCCTTCTTAAACTGGTTGACTGGATTCGCCAGCATTATGGCCCCAAACGGCCCGGCAAAGAAACACTCAAGCCACCGAGGCAAACCACGCTGTTCGAGACGATTTCCCCAGAGTTGGAGCAGGCGTCTTCGGCGGTCGCTGAACCGCGCCGGGAAAAGGCAATCCAGAGGTACGGCAAGGAGATGTTCGGCAAGGCCGTGCTCAAGGAGGCCATTCAAATCCTTCCCAGCCTTCCGGATAGCGAGTCGCTGGACGAAATACGCTCCTTCCTCCGCGCCAAGCTCCATTTCAGCGCAGAACAGACCCGGCAACGATACGCCAATTACATCATACGCAGGATGTTCCCGAATGGTTACGCGGACGCCCCTTTGCGTTTATTCGCCAAGGCTTTCCCGGATGCCCAGGAACTTCGGGATGTCTGCTTCTACCGTTTTCTGCAAAATGAGCCGCTCGAGGTGGAGATCATCGAGGACCTTATTCTTCCCAATCTTGGCGCCGGCCGATTGAGCCGCGAGCGCATCCGAAAACGCCTTGCCGAAAAGTTTCCCGAGGCCAAAAGTATTGTTGATTGCGGCAAGGCCATCGTGGACGCTCTTACCGCGGGAGGGATTGTCAAAGCCGACCGGACCAAAATCAGCTTCGCCTATCGTGAGATTCCCGTGGCATCCTTTGCTTTTATTCTGCACAGCGAGTTCCCGGAACCGGGCATGTACGACATCCGCAAGCTCGATGAGAACCGCATGATTCGAGCCATGCTCTGGAATCCGGAGCGGCTCCTCCATGCCCTCTATGAGCTGCGCAACCAGGGGCTTATCAGCAAGATCTCGGAAATCGATAACATTCGCCAGTTTACAACCAAACACACGCTCGCCGGAGTGGTCGAGCAGATCGTCTCCGGAGGTAAAAAGGTATGAAGTCCACCGAGATCATCGAAGCCATTCGTCAGAAGCTCACGGTGCCCGGTGGGCGTCATCTATACGGCGTTTTGGGCACCTACCGTCAGCTTGAGGGTTTCGCCAAGAAATTGCATCAGGCCAAGACCACGGACGGGGCCCCCTTCCCGAAACCCGTCAACGTGAACCGGGGCATCCTGGATGCCATACCGGACGAGGAGTTCAAGCAGCTCGCGGAGAATGAGGCCAAACGACCCGAACCCACCGCAGCGCATGTGGCCAAGGCCTTCGAGCGGTTCCTGCGCGCCAATCTCACCGGCAAGGGTATCCTGGTCCTGTCCAACCTGGAGATGCTCTTTGCCTATCACATTGAGCTGAACCTGCTTCGAACTATGGCGGCGGACGAGGACCGAGTGCTGCTCCTCTTGCCCGGCAGGAGGTCGCGCGGTCGGATCATCATGTTTCATGAAATGGACGAGGGCGACTACACGCTGCCCACGAACCTGATAGCCGAAAACCACCTGTGGGAGATTAGGGAATAGCCATGGCCAAAAAATACGATCCGCAAGCTGGCAGTCTCTTCAAGAAGGAAGTTCCCAAGATGCCGGAGGGCTACTACTCCGGCGACAAGCCGAATCCGAATCTGCGGGCGTTCGTCGAGCAGCATATCAAGGAGCGGCCCTATGATCCCGAGACCGACGACTATGACGTGCCCGCCTTCGACAAGCCCATTGAGACCACCAAGGCCACGGCAATATATAACATGCATACCTACTGGTCGAAGAAGCCGCATGACGCCATCCGCCAGTACATCCGGCACTATACTAAACCCGGCGATCTGGTGCTCGATCCCTTTTGCGGTTCCGGCGGCACGGCCCTGGCTGCTCTCATGGAAGGTCGCAAGGCCATCGCCATCGACCGTAGCCCAGCGGCGACCTTTATCACCAAGAACTACTGCACGCCGGTCGATGTAGACGAACTTCAAAAGGCTTTCGAGGAACTCAAACGCAAGGTCAAGCCGGAGATTGATTGGCTGTACGAAACAAAATGCGACCGCTGCGGCGGCAAGGCGACCACGGCCTACACAGTCTATTCCCAGGTCTTCCAGTGTCCACGGTGTTTGGAAAAGGTGCCGCTTTTTGACTGTGTGGAGGTCGAAGGCAGAACAGCCAAGGGCAAACCCAAGAAGATCAGCGCCTGCCCGCATTGCCACAAGAGGGGCATCATAGAGGAGATCAGCACACGGGGCAAGAAATTCGGCGCGGTGCCGGTCCTGGTGAGCTACCTCTGCGAAAACGGCTGCAAGCCGGCCCGGGGAGAGCGGCGGCACAATGATCCGGACATGAAGAAACGGATGTGTTTTGAAAAATATGACCTTGGGAAAATTCGGGAGATTGAGGCAAAAGAGATACCGCATTGGTATCCCCAAGATCGAATGATGCATACGCCAGAGGACCAGGAGTGCTGGGGTGTTTTATGGAGACCTTATCATGGAGATATTGCAAAGGTTCATGATTTTCACTTTAGCAGGGAATTATGGACCTTGTCAGCACTGAGAGATTTAACTTGTAAGTTAAAAATATCATCTGAAATAAAAGATGTAATGTTATTTACCCTTACATCGATGATGTTGAATGTCACGAAGATGGTAACAAACCGAGATAGGCTTGGATTCTTGAAAGGTTTTTATTATGTACCTCCAACATGTCGCATTCAAAATGCTGGTCGAGCCTTCGAAACAAAAGCCAATGATATTTTACAAGGCTATAAAAGCCTCAATGATCATCTATCCAATATTGAACTTAAGATAACCATATCTACTGAGGATGTCCGTAATCTTGAAAACATAGTGAGCAATTCTGTTGACTTTATTTTTACAGATCCTCCATATGTTGGGAAAGTACAATTTGGCGAAGCGAATTTTATTTGGGAATGCTGGTTAGATTATGATCGCAGATGGTTGTCCGATGAAATCATAGTTAATGAAGTTAGGGGAATAACAAGTGCCGATTGGGAGCGGGCTATCCGAATGGGCATGGCTGAATGTTACAGGGTTCTCAAGCCTGGCAGGTGGGTTTCCGTTTGTTACCATGACTCCTCTGAAGGCTCTTGGCAAGCTTTACAGGACATTATGCTGGAGACAGGTTTCATCCCCGATTATTGCCAAAGCAGCCTATATATTGACACAGGCCAAAAGACCCATAAGCAGAAAGTCTCTGAAGATATCCAGAAGAGAGATTTGGTTGTAAACTTCCGTAAGCCCAAACCCGGCGAAGTAACGGCAACTATTGCCATCACTGGCAACGAAGACAAAACAACCTTTAATGAAAAGGTTCACCAGATTATCCGCGATTACCTCGGGGCAAACCCTGGCAGCACGAAAGATCACGTCTATGACGAGGTCGTGAGCCGGATGGTCCGCAGTGGCCAGATGGAAGCTCATGACTTCAATGAACTCCTGGAACAGGTTGCCGAAGAAGCAAAGATCGAAAGCGGAAAAAACGGCGGCGGCCGCTGGTACCTCAAGGAGACCGAGTTGGTGATTGCCGACGCTGCCGAAAACGCCCGTGAGGATGCGGCAGCCAAAAAGCTCGCCGCGTTCATCAAGGGGTTTCTAAAGAAGAACCCTGGAGACGAAGGCGTCCACTACAGCGACCTTTTCGAGCACTACATTTACGCGGTCAAGGACAAGCCGCGCCGCCAACTGGCCGAATTCCTGCCGGACTACTTCTACAAGACCGCCCAAGGAACCTGGCGGCTTCCGGCCTCAGAGGAAGAAGAAAAAGCCAAACACGAAGCGCGGGTCAAGGGCCTGGGCCGGAGGGTGAAGCGCTATATTGCCCAGCTCGAACTGGGCGCTGCCATCCCCGACCACGAACGGCCGAACGACGCCACCCTTGCCGAGTGGATACGCCACTGCAAACGGGCCGGATTGTATGAACAGGGCAAGCTCTTGTACGAGAAGGGCGGACTCAACCCCGACAACCTGCCCGAGGAGGCCATGGTGGGCGTCGAGGAAGACTACCAGGTGTGCGCGCGCATGCTGGCGCGCGAGGCAAGCGAGCCCAAGCGTCGCGGCAGAAAAAAAGCGGAGGAATAACCCATGGCTGATGACCTTTTTACCACCAGACAAAACCTCGCCGAGATCTGCACGGTTCCGGACAAGATCATTTCCGTCTATTCCCTGGAAAAACACGTCTGGGCCGACTCGAACTCCGAAGCCAGCCGCAAGGCGCGCAAGCCGGAGTTGCAGACCATAGAGGAGTTTCAGATCGATCCGGTCCGGCCGTTCCTCACGGACATCCTGCGCAACATGGCAGCCCCCTGGAAGCGTGACCGAAAGGATAATCCGGTTGGCCAGGGATATTGGATTCAGGCGGAGTTCGGCTCCGGAAAATCCCATTTGCTCTGCTTTCTTTCCGCATTGGCGCTTGGACGGAAAGAGGCCTGGGACATCGTCAAAAAGAAGGAGGACGCCTCCGGTCGCGGCAAGCGCGAGTCCCTCTACCGTTTCTGGGAGGAGGGTATAGAGGCCAAGAGCGGCAAGGGGACCAAAGGCATCTTTGTCATCGTCAAGACGCTGGTAGGAGCAGGAAGCGGCACGGTGGGCCTGACCGATAAAGGCCGGCGTCTCTCCGAGTACATTCTCGATGCAGCCAAGGAACAGATTCAGGTCGAACTCGGCAAGAACATCTCCCTATATCCGGTGGAGCTGTTGGCTGATCGGTTCATTAATGAGGACCTGGAGCGCTACCGGAAAGACCTGGCCAAATTCCTGCGCGACCCAAAATTTTTCGACGAGGATGAATTCGAAGAGGTTGACGACTTCCTCCGCACCATCCAGCAGAACAAGACCCCGGAATACAAGCGGAGCTGCGGTAACAAGCTCTGGCGCTTCTATACCGAATACCTGAAAGTCCAACCTCAGATCGCCGCCGAGACTGAGGACATCCTCACACACATGACGGAAACTATCCTGGCCGAGGGGTATAGCGGGGTCCTGTTGGTGTTGGACGAAGTGTCGCTGTTCATGAAGAATCGGGACGAGGATCAGCGGACCGACGACGAAAAGACTCTGGTCGTGTTATCCAACCGGCTGGCGAAAATCCACAACCTGCCCGTGTGGACCGTCTGCGCGGCCCAGCAAGCTATCGAAAGCAAGATGGGGGTCAAGAACATCATTGCCGATGACCGGCTGAAGCTGGTGAAGCTGCTCGAAGAGGACAGGGATTATTATGACATTGTGCTGGCGCGCGTCAGAGAGATCACAAACCCTGCCGCCATTAGCAATTATTATCTCCATTACAAACGCGGATTCACCTGGCCCAATAGCATCGGTGAGACGGACTTTCGCCACTTCTTCCCGTTCCATAAACCTGCCATCGAGGTCCTGCGGGCGATCACCTACGAGCTGACCACGACCCGCTCCGCGATCCATTTCATGCATCAGACCCTGAAGCACCAGATTAAAAACAAGGGCCGCGAACTCATCCGCCTCTGGGAACTGTTCGATGAGGCTGTTCGGTACGAGGAGGACCCGAGCGGTGTGCATGCCGGGCTGGTGGCCATCAAGACGAAGCGGGAGACGGACTATCGGGCTTACGAGGCCTGCAAGCGACAGATTGACGGCCTGACCAAGGGCTACTTGAAGGTCCACCGCGACAAGGCCGTTAAAGTTATCCAGACCCTTTTCCTCTACCATATTTCCCGCACGCGCCAACAAGGCATCACGCCGGAGGAGATCGCCAATTCGGTGCTCATCGAGAGGGACGCCGATGCGAATCCGGATGAAAACAACCAGCACTACGAAACCATTGCCGACAACCTAAAAAAGGAGCTGCGGCAGATCGTCCAGGCGTTCGATGAGGAGAAGCGACCAAGGTACCGCTTCGATCCCGTCTTCACCGGGGTCGATCCGAGGGATGAATTCCAGAAGGCCAGAGACGAAGCGGAATCCAACGAGGCCATGCAGAAGGAGGCCTGGGACCACCTTCTGGCGCTGGATGAATGGCCGGTGCGCACCCGCCAGATGACTATTGATCTGTCCAGCGGGGTGCGATCTACCTTCAGGGACATTGCACCATTTATTGCGCCGTGGGAGGACAAGGGCGCGGTCCGCTCAGGGGACCAAAACCTGGATGTGGTTTGGCAGGGACGGCAGATCACGGGGCGAGTGGGCATGCGCGATCTCGGACGAATGTTTGCCGACAATCAGCCTTTGCCGCCAATCGAAAGCGACCAGACGGATTTTGATTTCGCTGTCTATATTGGTACACGGCATGTCGCAGACACCTCGATTCTCAAACTGATCGAGCGGCGCAAGGACCCTCGCGTTCTTCTCTGGACTCCAGCGGAGCTGACCCAGGAAGAACGCGACCGGCTCATCGATTTTGCTGCCTACCGCAAACTCATTTCCGACTGGCAAGGCAAGGAAACCGAGGATGCGGTGGCGGTGGTCAACTGGGTTTCCAATGCGCTTCAATCCGATCTCGCCAAGATCGTGAAGATCGTGGACAACAGCTACGCCCGGGGCCGTGTGGATGCGCTGAACAACACTCAGATGGAGTTCCGCGTGGCCGGCGAACTGGCGGCTATCTTAACGCCGTTGGTAGATCGGGTGCTTACCGCCGCTTATGTGTCCAGGGACATCAAGTTCGATCCGCCCTTCGTATTCCGCAAGGAGGAAGGGGTCAAGGTGATCAACGGCATCGTCAAGACCGGCCGGATTCCCAAGGGGGCGAAGCCCAATCAGAACATAAGCGCCGCGCAGAACTTCGGCTTCGGCTTGAACATCATGAAAAAGAGCGCCGAAAAGGAGCTGGATGTTTCGGGCAACACCTATGTGCAGGACATGTGGGCATTCATCGATGACAAGCTGACCGACGACGGGCAAACCATGAAGGTGGACACCCTTTATAAAAACTTCATGGGCATCGGTGGGCCGAAGGACTATGGGCTCACCCGGCGCATGGTTCAAATCTACCTGCTCTGCCTCGTCCGGGATGGCCGAGTGCGCGTCACCGTGGGGGCAAAGGCCGGGCTTGCCATCCCCATGCTCGATTACTCCAACATAGCGGATGTGGAGTTTTCGACCAAGGTGCTGGATGCTTTAGGCGAGATTCAGAAAGTAGCCAAACCCGAGAACTGGAAAGTCTTAAGACCGTATGCGGAAAAACTGCTCGGCATCGAAATCCCGTCCACTCAGGACGACGCCATTATTTCCGAACACAGGACCAAGCTGCGGCAACTGTTCGCCCAGGAAAAGGAGTCCTCCTCACGGATAGCGAGTCGGGCTCAGAGCCTGTTTGACGCTCTCAAGTCAACCAATCCGTATGAAGCGGAACTAACGCAGGTCGCGAAACTCTTTGCCGCAAACATAGAGGGCGGCGACGACATCCATCTCCTTTTGTACGCCCTCAAAGAGGCCATGGGGTATCAGGCCTTTGATACGAACATGGCGGCACCTGCCGAAGTCGATGATCTTGCCAATCGACTGAAAAACTACAAAGACATTCGGGCGTTCCTTGATTACGAGACCGAGCTCCGGACCGCTCATGCCTACTGCGCCATTACCCTTGGGGATCAAAAAGAACTGGCTGAGGCTCGAAAGTCTATCGAAACCGTCCGAACCAAGCTTGGCAACCTGAAGGACTATATTGATTCCGACGTCAAGCTGAAGACTGAACTCGTTGGCCATTTCCCACCGGTCGAAGGGGAAAAGGACACGATTGCCTCGATGATCCGAGATTACTCATCCGTGTATCTGCCGATGCACGAATCCGCGGTGAACAAAATTGATGGGAGCCGCAAGAAGATTCTGGATATCATGACGGGAGCCGATATCAAGGCCCTTGAAGTTCTTGACGGTATCACGGCACTCCAACCCGCAAGCACGGACAAACTGATCGCCCGCCTGACTCAGCTTCGCGCAGAGGTGTTCGAGTGTCCTTCGCCCTCGAGGGCTTCCGTCGAGGATCACCTGCGCAGCGGCCCGCTACATGAATGCGGCCTGTCGTTTGTGAATGCGTCAACCCATGTGCAAACGGCAGACGTAGCCGCCAGAAAAGCCAGCCAGTTGCTCGACGAGGCGTTTCGGCGAAAGATGGATGTGTTCTTGAATCCTGCGGTGCGGGAACGTCTGGAGCAGGGCAAGTCTGAGCCTGCCATCTCAGGGCTCTTGGCATGTAAGACCACCGATGAACTGCGCGCATATTTTATAAAGGCGGTCCAGGCAACGCCTGATCTTGTGGACATCATTAACAAGTACCTCAAGCGCATCGTCGTGAAGAGGGTCAGAATGGCCGATTTCAGGCCCAAAACAGGCACCATCCAAAAAGATCAGGTTGGGAATGTGGCGGAGGAATTCGGCCGCTTCCTGGAATCACAGTTCACCGGTAACGAGGGAGACGACGACTCCCTTCCAATGCTTCAGTTGGAATAGGAGGCTGCGTCGATGCTTTCAAGCTGGGTCATCGAAAAATTGGAGGCATTGAAGGATGAGCAAATTCTGCTTGTCCAGGATTCGCTTCGCCTTCTTCCTGAAGCCGACGGCGCTGTCCACCGGTTCGCGAACGAGAGCGGCTTCACGGTCATCATCGCCTCCACAAACCTCGTCTTCAGGGAACTCTTTGAAAAGGCAACCGTTTCAAAAGAGACAAAGAAGCTGCTGCTTATAGATCGTGCTCCGGCCCGAAGGAGGGCCCATGCCTCCCTGACAAAAGCGCCTCCTCCCTTCTATCCGGATCTTCTTGCCAGAACAGCGGATACAGCGCGGATCGACATTAGCCTTCGGCAGTTTCTTATCGAAAAGACCGGGGACCCTAACTGGCCTCAAGAGGCGAATGATCCGCGGTTTGCGAGACTGATTACGGGCTCTATCGACGCTGTGCTGAAGGCACACGCGAGCCTGCGGGTGGCTCATCCAACCAGGTTCACGGATCACGATTTCAAGACCATTGTCGCCTATTCGGCATTGGGCGTTCCAGAAGCGGCTTTCAAGCGGCCTGAGGCAAGAATCTACTGGCGTATCGCACTTATCGGGTATCCTGCTCTCGAAGAGCTCGATTCACTTGCCCCGGAAGTGGCGCGTTCCATCCGTGACGAACTGCGCAGCGCACCGGCTCCATTCTGTTGGTTTGCGGACTCGCCGCCGGAGTTGATTGTCAGGGCTTTCTATCTCTCGACGATATTGTCCCAGCACATTGAGCACTGGAAGCTTCTGCTGACAAGCATTGATCCGGACCTCAAGGCTTTCAGCGAGATGGATACATCGTTGATTGGCGAGGCCGCACCCGAACTTGTGTCGATTGATCCCCATAGGGCTGACCGTGACCTTCTGGAAGTCGAGGCGTCGCTTTCTAAGGACATGCTCAACCTTATCCTTCTCGACCAACTGAAACTTATCACGAACGGACGCTTTGCAGAGGTTATCGAGAGCGAGCATTATTCCGTCCTTATTCGTTCCTTGGCCCTTTTAGTTGGTCTGGACAGTCTACTTTCCGACACCCCGCCCCTCGCTGCCCATGAGAAACTCGGTCAGGTGCTGTTTGCGGAAGCAGATGGCAAAAAAGACCTGTTTATCGAACAACGACCATCGCAAGCCTGGGAGAACCTAAAGGCGGCATATCGTCTGGTGCGATCAATACGTGATATCCGGGATGCCTTGGATGTCGCCGTTAAGAATCTGAGTGTGAAACCAGTCTCTGAGTTGACTTTCAAGTGGTTCCGAGCCTTATGGAATGATCGTCGTGTCAACCGCTTGGAGTTCTACCTGTCTGCTCTGGAGCGACTGGTGTTTAGTATGGATTTTCTCCCGCGTTCGGCGAACGACCTGCCACCAGCGTTTCTGGCAGCACAGGAACGGATTAGAGAACGCGTAGGCAAGCTCCGGGACGAGATTCAAAAGACGCTTTCAGTTTTGAATGTCCGATACCAGGAACTGGTGGCCACACAATACAAATCATGGGTTGCTTCGGATTCATCTGAAGTAAGGTTGACCAGCCAGTTCTTGCGGCGCTGCGTAAAGCCCAATTGGGACCCACAAAGCGAGAAGGCAGTGGTGTTTGTGTTCGACGGCATGCGTTACGACATATGGGACGAGTTGGTCAGGCCCATTTTTGAGGATCGCATGGAGATCATCGCGGATTACCCGGCCACGTCCCTCTTACCTTCAGAAACTCATATCAGCAGAAAAGCCATTTTTGCAGGGACCTTCCCCGAGTCCTTCGACACTAGACGCGGCGAGGACGCTCTGCTTAAAGAGGCTATGCAACGAGAATTCGGGTATGCAGGGGAAGTTGAAGTCGTGGCCCCCGATGGCATGGGAACAGGCGAGACCGTTCGATATCGCGCAGGCAATATCGATTTTTTCATATTCGAACTTTGTGACAAGGAGCTCCATAAGATTCCCGTGAAAACGCTGCCTGATGGACGGTGCCTTCCTGGCCGCCCGCTGGCGTTCATCTATCAGCAGCATATCAAGGACATCATCGACACCGAGGTTATGGCCATTATTCGTGGCCTAACACCCGATACCAAGGTGTTTGTGGTTGCCGACCATGGATTTGGTGCTATCGGTCGCGAGCGCATCCAAGTTGATCTTCCGTGGCTGAATGAGCCCAATGATTGTTTTTATCTGAACGCATGGCTCAGGCAGACACTCGGCACCGTGGGTGCGCCTCGAAAGGTACGCGATAACGTTTTGGAGTTTTCGGTCAGCGATCTGCGGATGCCTGATTCGGGAGAGGCGTATGACCGGGCCACAAGACAAAGTTGGCAAAAGAAGTTTGAATCGATCATTTTTCCCAAAACGGGCTATGCCTTGGCTCGGCCAAAGGCCAACTTCAATCCTGATGCATATTCGCACGGCGGGATTTCGATCCAGGAAATGCTTGTGCCGATGCTTGCTATGCGAGTGAAAACGCCGGAGGAAGGCTTGCTGGTCCTTGGTTCAATTGCCGGGCCCGCGGAACTCATTGAAGGGGAAGAAGCCGAGTTTAAGATGCCCGTTGAACTTACGGAATCTCATAAACATAGGGAGCTTCGAATAGAGGTACAAGCCGTCTATCAGAACAAGGAATCAACACCAGCCCTGTCTTCATTAGTTCAATATGTCGCTGCCGCGGGAGGAGAAGTCGTCTTCCGGTTTGTGCCTGATGCGACCGACGCTTCGGACGAAGAACGTAAAACAGGCATTATGGAGAGGACGCTGAGGATCAGCGTTACCTATCGTGAGGCGCAGCGAATGGTGAGAAAGGCGCGATCCATTCGCTTCTCTATGCGCCTGAATTCTGAAAAGATCGTCCGCCGCGTACCAGCGCATCTTGGGAAAATACTAGGCTTGACGCCAAGGAGCATGAAGTGATGCCGGATTTCAAAACGTCACCCAAATCGACATGCCCGGCCCGCTACCGAAAATCGATCCTGGCGCTTCTTATGTCGTGGGTGGAGGACTGCGGATGAACCTAAAGCTCAAAGAGGTCTTCAGAGGCAAGGTCGTCAACAAGGCTCATACGATTAACACGGGTGTTGACGAGTTTCCTCGCTATGTTCTGGAGTACCTTATCGACAACTACTGCTCCGAGGATACCTTCCATGAGGACATGGAAAAGGTCGTCAGAAGGTTGAAAGAGACTTTCGTCTACGGGGCGGAGGCTGAGAAAATCAGGCATTACATCCGGGAAAACCGCAGCCATTCCGTGATCGCAAGTCTGGAGGCTCGACTGGTAGAAACGGAGGATAAGTATTGGGGGGCGATTTCCGCCATCAACGAGAATTTTGTAAACATACCGGAGAGCATCGTCCGTCAATATCCCATGCTGCTCTCGGGCGGGATGTGGGGCACTATCGATCTGACGTACGACGAGACAGAAATACACAATAAAAAAATCAGGCCCTTCAAAATCACAGCATTTACGCCCTTTCAGGTGAGCGTTATCAATCTGGATGAGTTCATAGAACGTCGAAGGGAGTTTTCCACTGACGAGTGGATCGATGTTTTGGTGAATTCCTGTGGCCTGGACCCGGAGGGGATGACCCGGCGACAGAAGTTGCTCTACCTATGCCGCTGCATTCCCCTCGTGGAAACCAACGTCAACATGGTGGAACTCGCACCTCGGGAAACCGGCAAGACGTATCTTTATCGTAATATCTCATATTACGCCCATGTGCTGTCTGGCGGCAAAGCAACTCCAGCCCAGCTTTTCATTAATCTGAATAACGGAAGGATTGGCGAGGTCGGTGTTCGGGATGCCGTTGTGTTCGATGAGATCGCAAATACCGATTTCACGGACCCCAGGTCTTTCGTAAGTATTATGCAGGGGTACATGCAAGACGCCAAATTCAGCAGAGGGAAGAAAGAAATTCTTGCCTTCGCCAGTTTGGTGTTCGTTGGCAACCTGGACGTCCAGGGAGACCTGCCCCACGAGAAATACTATCACCTCTTTGAGCCGCTACCCGATTTCCTGCAGGTGATTGCGTTTCTGGACCGAATCCATGGCTACCTGCCTGGTTGGGAAATCCCGAAATTAGCACCCAACAGTTACTCGAAGGATTATGGGTTCATCACGGATTATTTTTGCGAAATTATGCACGAGCTCCGGCGAGTTGACCTGCTGGGCGCGGTTCGCTCGCGCTTTGAGGTAGTGGATCACGCCCGAAGGACTCACGGTGTTTCGGGCCGAGACCAACGTGCAGTGATGAAGACCACATCAGGGTTATTGAAGCTGCTGCATCCTGACGGCCGGGTTTCCGACGAGGAACTTCAAGACATCCTCAGCTTGTCCTGCGAACTACGGCAACGGGTAAGGGACCAGCTTCATTTGATTGCTCCTGGAGAGTATGACCGTATTTCTCTGGGGGCCTTGATGAAACAGTCTGGAAGGCAGGTGGTGCCCGAGCTTCCGGACAGCAAACGGGTGCAACGTGTGGCGCTCCCTGAGAAACCGTCAGTGGGCGAAGTCGTTGGTCTGGCTGTTGAGGGAGACCACGGTTGTATCTTGCATTTTGAAATGCAGGCGACCAAAGGGTCCGGCCGTATCGTACCGCTTGGGTCTATACAACGGGTCATGCGAGAAAGCATCGAAGCAGCGGCACAATACATCCGGGCTAAGCATGAGGACCTTGGGATAACTGCCGAATGGCGAAAGAGCTTCGATGTAGCTGTCTTGGCGACCTTTATGGGTGTACCCAAGGAGGGGCCATCCGCCGGCATCACAATCGTTACCGGCATTGTTTCGGCCTTGAAAAAGGTCCCCGTGCGAAACGACCTCGCCATGACAGGTGAGATTACGATTATGGGCAAAGTCCTGCCGGTGGGCGGTATTCAACAGAAGGTCCGCGCTGCCTACGACGCTGGAGTCAAAGAGGTTCTTTTGCCCGCTGATAATTTGAAGGAGGCGGAGGCATTACCCTCCTACGTGCTCGACGGTATCAAGCTGACGCCGGTAACAACAATAGAAGAGGTGCTTGCGAATTCATTTGCTTCTGTCGCAGAAAAGGAATCTTGAAAGAACCCATGGGGCGAAAAATGCCGAAAAAACGAGAGGCTGCTCAACCAGAGATAGTCCAAATGGCCACAGGTCTGGAATGCGAGCTACTCCTGTACAAAGGAGCGCCATGACCGTGTTCCAGCGCGCCTCTCAAGCAACGCATTCTCTTGAGGGCTTGAAGCGCCCAGAGAGCTTCACCGCCTTCCCCGAACATACATTGTTGGAGTCGGGCAAGGTCCCCATTGCCGAGATCGCCGAGCTCGCTCTTCGTGAAGGTCAGTGCACCAATCCGATCTACCGTGTCCACCGCTGGTTTGCACGGCGTCTTGGCTCACAGTTCAGGGCTATCTTGACAGGCCTGTCCCTAAAATCCGAGGAAGCCGACCGGTTCTGGGACCTGTACCTCGGAGACCTATCACTTGACGGTGCGGTCGTGCTCGATCCCTTCGTGGGCGGAGGCACCAGCCTAGTCGAAGCCGAGCGTTGTGGTGCCCGCGTGATTGGGTACGACATCGATCCGGTTGCCACATTCATCACGCGATTCGAACTTGAAACAGCTTCTTATGATCCTTCGTCACCGGAGATTGCGGCTCTCTGCGAAATGGTGTCCGCACAGATTAGTCCTTTTCACCGGACAACCGTTCCAGGTACAGGCGAACGTGTGGTTCTCCATCATTTCTGGGTTGAGTGTCGGACCTGCGAAGCCTGCGGAAAGACCTTTGAAATTCATCCCCATTACCAGTTGGCGTACAGTAAGGAAAAAGCTCTCCAGTGGGTATTCTGCAAGAGCTGCCATGAGGTCTCGGAGATTCCTATTGTCCGCAAGGAAATCCGATGCGGATGCGGGACGCGCACCCGCATCGCACAAGGGACCCTTGACCAGGGAAAGGTCAGATGCCCAGGGTGCGGTGACATGTCGGGACTTGGCGAGCGTGGAGATGCGCCAACGCGGCCTGAATGGCGGCTCTTCGCACAGGAATATCTTGAAGAGACTCCAACCGGTGTCACACGCCACTTCAAAGCGGCGAGCAAAGGCGACCGTATGCGTTACGGTCGGGCACGCAGACTTCTGGAAAATGTCGAAAAGGCCGGCGGTGGCTTCGCACCCAGCCGGATCATTCCGGCAGATGGTCGATCCGACGGGAGGCCACTGATCCACGGCTTCACCCGATACCGCGATCTCTTCAACGACCGCCAACTGCTCCACCTGTCATTGCTGGGCCAGGCCATCTCCAGAGTCGAAGACCCTCAGTCGCGCAAGCTTCTCGCCATTGCCTTCAGCGAGCACCTTACGACGAACTGCATGTATACGGCCTATGCGTTCGGGTATCGGCGGATCAGCCCGGTGTTTTCAATCCACGGGTACCGGCACATCACCAGGCCGGTGGAGATCAACCCATGGCTTGACGGCATCGGACGCGGCACTTTCCCAAATGTCCTCGGCAAGATTGCCAAGGCAGTGGCGTTCGCCGCAGCGCCCACCAATCTGGACCCAAAGGGTGGACGAAAACCAGCGATGATCTATCGCCAAACCGCCGCGAAAGAAGTCTCAACGCACCCATGGAGAGTACTGGGAGGGTCATCCCGGGCTTCGATCTCCACCAAGACGTCCGAAAGCCTCGAAGGGATTCCGGATGGCAGTATCGACCTCATCCTCACCGATCCGCCGTATTTCGACAATCTGAGTTACTCAGAACTATCCGACTTCTACCTGGCCTGGCACCAGTCCCTCGGAATGGCCGAACCTCCTTACGACAATCCGGCCATTGCAGCGCCGATTAAGGAGAACCTCGCTCTGACGGATCGCGGCGACCAGTCTATCGAAGTCTACCGGAACAGCTTGCACCGCATTTTCTGTGAGTGCCGCCGCGTGCTCAAAAAGGACGGAATTATGGTTTTCACCTACCACCACAAGTCACCCGTGGCTTGGGGCGCTCTCGGGGACGCACTTGTTCGTTCCGGACTGAAATGTGCGACCGTTATGCCCCTGCGCGGTGAAGGTCAGGGTGGACTGCATTCCTATAACGGCACCATCAAATGGGATGCCGTGTTTGTCTGTCGTAAGGGCAATCAGGTGCCGTCAGCGAGTTCGGACAATGTGGCGGTTCCGCGTACCGCAGTCAAACAGGCTAAACAGCAGGCATCCGCATACGCTGAAGATCTGGGTAAGACCCGACAGATCGCTTTCCGCGACCCGGATCGCTTGAACCTTGAACGCGCCATGATCGTGGCATCGGCTGTCATAGCTCCAGCTCATCCCCATTTTGTGCCACTCTCGGACGCCTTGAAAGCAAGCTCTACTGGAGGACGCTGACACATGCCACAGGTTGGGAAAGAGGCCCTATCGCAATTCATTAGAACCGAGTGTCTGCGTCTGCTCAGGCTGAACCTGAGTCCTGACACCCAGGCTTTCCAGCAGGAAAGAACAGCCGCTGGCATGCCACCCGTACAACCACCCCGTCCTGGCCTTGAATACCTGGCCCAAGCCGGTGAGGAATGGCAGGCGGAGAAGATCGCGGACCTTTCGGATACATTTGGCACCGCCGTTGTTATCGGCGACCGCTACACGAATCACGCAGGCCAGGAACGATTCCGGGAGATCGAACTTGTCAACCACCTGACCACCGCTCCGCAGGGCTCTTTCCTTGTTGAATCTCAGTTTGACGTGGGACCTGCTTTCGAGGGCGCACTGGGGATCGCAGGATACAGGCAGAACTATGGCTTGAATTATTCCCGGCTACGGCCCGACCTCATTGAAGTGTTGCCACCCACTTCGAACATCGACCGGTATGTCACACCGGCCGGCGCAGTCCTGTGG
>ERZ1026792.918-NODE-918-length-21068-cov-8.001910_pt1 | contig 21068 bp, 17 predicted proteins | sample MGYA00520884_ERZ1026792 | MGnify/ENA primary metagenome ERZ1026792 (study PRJEB33270, sample SAMEA104284473) | anaerobic digester metagenome | biome: Anaerobic digester microbiome; feature: mesophilic sludge digester; material: Anaerobic digester biomass | place... | reverse complement strand
CCCGCGACTCCTACTTCAACACGCCCCACCAGCACCCGAGCACCATTCAGAGCGTCACGGTTCAGGCCATCAATGGCTCACACCCCGACAGCCTCACCCCAGACCACAACTGAAAGGTCTGGGTTAGACACCCCAGGGGTGGAAGGTGTCAAGCAGCAATCTGTATTTGTGCTGGTTGACGGTGTGCCCAGGCGGTGTGTTCGTCGTAGTGGGTGCGGGTTCGAAGGCATCCGTGGAGGTAGCCGACGAGCCGGTTCCCGAGCGCTCTGAGTGCTTGGTGGTGGAGGTCACCGGCGGCACGGTGTTGGTCGTAGAACTCTCGGCAGCCGGGGCTCGCTGTGATCGCGCAGAACGCCCATTGGTCGATGGCGTCGTAGAGACGCCGGTTGCGGACATGGCGGGCGAGGACCGCGTGTTTCTTGCCTGAGGCGATGGTGAGCGGTGACGTGCCCGCGTAGTTCCTGCGAGACTTGGCGTTGTCGTAGCGGTCGGGGTCGTCCCCGAACTCTGCGAGCACCCGGGCGCCGAGCACAACACCGAGTCCTGGCAGGGAGAGGTAGATGTCGGCGTCCGGGTGTTCATCAAAATGGGCGGCCAGCTCGGTCTCGAGTTCAGCAATGCTGGTGTTGAGCCCGGCGATGACCTCGACCAGCGCTTTGGTGGTCGCAGCGAACGCTGTCGTCACTGCTGGCGGTGCGTCGAGTTGAGGGGTCCGCAACGCCTGTTGGATCTCGGAGGCCCGCCGGTCGAGGTTCCGTTGACGTCCGCCTTTTCGGAGCGCCGAACGGATCTGGGCGATCGACAACCGTCGGGCCTGATCGGGGTGCGGAGCTTTAGTCAACACCGCGATCGTGTCCCGGTCGGCAAGGCTCTCGAACGCGAACAGTGCGGCGGGGAAGAACTCGCGGAGGTCGTTGCGGAGCCGGTTGGTGTGACGGGTCCGGTCCCAGATCAGATTCTGGTGGGCACGTGCGAGGACTTTCAGCCCGTCGGCCTGGTCGGTGTCACCGGCGACAGGCCGATGGTTGTGCCGATCGGTGCGCACCAGATCAGCCAACAGTTTCGCGTCGCCAGGGTCTGACTTCGCGCCGGCGACGTTGTGGCGGTCCCTGTAACGCGAGACCGACAACGGGTTGATCGCGTACACCTGATACTCGGCGGCGATCAGCGCTTGGACCCACAAGCCCCGCTCGGTCTCGATCCCCACGATCACCTCCGTCGGATCGGTGGTGTGTTCGGCGATCAACGCATGAAGACCCGCGATCCCATCGAGCCCCTCAGGCAACCGTTTCGCAGCCAGCTTCTCGCCGGTCTCGCCCATCAGATGGACGTCGTGATGGGCTTCGGCCCAGTCATCGCCCACGAACACTTTCATGGTGTGCCTCCTCGGTTGTGGTTCAACATGTGAGCCTGCGGGCTTCCCGAGCGGCGACCTAATGGATCAGTGCTCTACGGCACGACACCCCATGAGCGCTTGATGGGCAACCCGAACCTGCCAGCCGGGGCACGATCTAACCCTAGGAATCCCGGAGGGCTCCAGGCGGCAAGAGTGCTCACCGGCCAGCGGCTCGAAGCCAGACTCTCACGAACCCAGCAACCCCATTAGGAGGCGGGGGTGATGGTGACGTTGGCGCCCTGCTGGGCTCCGGTGTCACCGATGCCCATCAACGTGACGGTGCCTTCGCTGCAGTTGAGGGTGACGATGGCTCCGCCCGTGGCGGCGGTTGCGTCGTCGGTGGTGCAGCCGGCGGCCTCGGCCTGTCCTTGGAGTGTCTTGACCAATGCCGACCCGGGGGTCTTGCCGGTGAGCGTGACGTTGACCGATCCGTCACCGGAGCTGACGGCCGAGATGGGCTTGAACCCATCGGCCTTCAGATAGTCCGGGTACCCATCGGGATAATCGGTGTCACCACCGGCGGAGAACGATCCGTCGCCGGTCTTGACCTTGACTCCGTCCTTGGAGATGTCGACGTCGCACTCTTCCCCGGGCTTATTGTCCTTGCAGGCCTGCTCGCTCAGCTTCTCGGTGGCCGTTTCGCTGGCCTTCTCGGCAATCTTTCCGCAGCCGCTCAGCGTGATCATGGTGATCGCTGCGACCGCGACCGTTAGCCCTCTGATGCCCATGGTGGGAACCTCCTTTGGTACGCCACACCGACTGCGGCTGAATGGGACGATACCCGCCGCCGGCGCTCGCCGCTGGGACTTTGCAGCGGCGAGCCCCGGGCCATCGGTTGGCTACTCCTTGTCGTGGATCGAGACTAGGAGTAGCTGCTCGGACCCTTGGCGATCGCGCAAGCTGATCTGCACCGGCCCTATCGGGCACGTCAGTCGCGCCATGCTCATACCCATGTCGGAGACTCGGGCGTTTATCGAATCCGTATCCCCGTCCGGGGTGCAGCCGGCTTCCTCGGCCTGGCCGCTGAGTGCAGCGAGCGAATCTGCGCCTCCGGCGTCCGGATTGACCATCGTGGTGACAACAAACCCGCCCGCACCGTCGCTCCCGGACCCGTCGTCGCTCCGTATGGTCTGCGTCGGGGTGAAGCCGTCCAACTTGAGGTAGTCGGGGTAACCATCGGGGTAGTCGGCGTTCTCTCCGAACGACATCTCGGTATCGCCACGTTTCACCGTGGCGCCGTCCTTGGAGAGGTCGACCTCGCAGTCGCCGCCGTCCTCGCAGGCCTGTTCGATCACCTTTTCAGTGGCCTTTTCAGTGGCCTTTTCGGTGGCCTTCTCGGCCAGCTTGCCGCAGCCTGCGGCGGGTATGGTCGCCAGCGCCGCTACGAGCAGAGCCACGCGTTTGAGGTTCATAGTGATCCTTCCGTTATGGAGGCCACATCTGCCTCCCCAACGACCAACCTATCAAACCCGACGGAAAAATGAACTTGGTAACTCGAAAAGCTACCCTTCGAGGACCAACTCTGCGGCCGTCTGGAGGCCGTGGCTGTCCGAGGCGTGAATCAACAGCGTGGTCACGGGCGAGTCCCTCCAGACGCTGAGCCGTTCTTTGATGCGTTCGGGTGGCCCGACCAGTGCGATCTCGTCGGCAAAGGACGCCGGCACGGCGTCGATCGCTCCCGCCTGGTCACCGCCGAGAAATTTCCGTTGGATCTCCAGCGCGGCGTCACCCAGGCCCATGCGTGAGGCCAGTTTGGTGTGGTAATTCTGACCTTCGGCGCCCATGCCCCCGATGTAGAACGCCAACATCATCCGGATACCGGCGAGCCCCTCGGCAATCTCGGCCTCGGTCGGGCCGGTTACGACGAACGGGCAGATCACGGCGATCTGGAAGTCGTCCGATGCGCCGGTGAGCTGATCGGCGTAGACGTCCTGACGCCAAGGGGAGTAGTAGAGGGGAAACCAGCCATCGGCGATCTCGGCGGTCTGGGTGACGTTCTTGGGGCCCTCGGCGCCAATGAAGATCGGGATCTTGCGACGTAGCGGGTGGGTAATCGGTTTAAGGGCCTTGCCCAGCCCGACCGAGCCGGGCCCGGTGTAGGGATGCTGGTAATGCTCACCCTGGAAGTCGACCTTCTCCTCCCGGGCGATCACGCGACGAATGATCTCGACGTATTCACGGGTCCTGGCCAATGGTCGGTTGGATGGCTGGCCGTACCAGCCCTCCACCACCTGCGGACCCGAAACTCCGAGACCGAGGTTGAACCGTCCACCCGACAGATGGTCGATGGTGAGCGCATGCATGGCGGTGGCGGTCGGGGTGCGGGCCGCCAGTTGCGCCACAGCGGTACCCAGCTGGATCTTCTCGGTGACCGCCGCCAGGTAGGCCAGCGGGCTGAACGCGTCTGAACCCCACGACTCGGCGGTCCACACCGAAGTGAAGCCAAGCCGCTCCGCCTCCTGGGTGAGCTCCACCAGGTTGGGGGGCGGCAGTTGGCCCCAGTAACCCCACATCATCCCCAGATCCAGATCGCCCACGTCGGCCTCCTCGTGATGGCCCACCTCTTGGTGGGTCTCCGGATGGCAGTCTCTCACTTGAGGGAGGTCGCTAGGGTCACAGCAACAACTGACGCCGGAGGCATCGTGAGCACGTTCCAACCCGATTCAATGGACGAGGCCGTGGCCTCGATCCGCCCTGTCGACGAGTTGGGCGTGCCGTTGGGGCCTGGTCACCCGATCGGCCTCCTCCACGCGCTTGGTGCACGCGACGACTGGGAGGATCTCACGGTGGCGGGGGCGCTCCTCACCGATCTGTACGACCTGTTCACCAAACCGACCGTGCGGTTTTTGTCCGGCTTTTTTGGGCCGATCGAACGGGGCTACCGGGATGCCGGTTTCAATATCGAGTTCGTCCCGGCCGATTTTCGTCGGTTTGCTCCGGTGCTCGAGGCACAGGCGCCTCGGGTGATGGCCACGGCCGCTGCGCTTCCCGACGCCGCCGGTTGGATGAGCCTGTCGCTTCACGCCGGCGCCACCGTCGACGAGCTTCATCGGGCAGGAGCCGATCCCGATCGGGTATTGATCGTCGAGGTGAGCCCCCACTTCCCCCGCACCTTGGGCCTGGGCCCTTATTCGCACCGCATGCACGTCGACGAGTGCGACTTCGTGGTCGAGACCGACCGGTCTCCGATAGCACTGCCCGATCCTGAACCCTCCGAGATCGACCGGGCGATCGCCGGGTTCGCCACCGGCTACATCTCTGATGGGTCAACGATTCAGACGGGCATCGGGTCGATTCCGTCCACCATTGCCAAGCTGTTGGTCGAGGGCGACGGTGGCGACTATGGCATCCACTCGGAGATGTTCACGAGCGGACTCAAGCTGCTGCACGATTCCGGCAAGGTGACCAACAATGCCAAAGGCATTTTCCAGGGCTACTCGATCACCACCTTCGCCGCCGGAAACCAGGGCCTGTACGACTGGCTGAACGACCGTGATGATGTGCGGTTCCTGCCGGTGCACGTGGTGAACTCGGCCGAGGTGATCGCCAACAACGCCAACATGGTGTCGATCAACGGCGCGATGTCGATTGACCTCTTTGGTCAGGTGGTGGCCGACACCATTGACGGCAAACAGTTTTCCGGCATCGGAGGCCACGAGGAGTTCGTCTCCGGGTCGGGCCTTGAGTTGTCCGACCGATCGCTGATCTGTCTCCCGTCGACGGCCACGATCGACGGTCAGTTGCGCAGTCGAATCACGGCGACGCTGATGGCCGGCTCGGTGGTCACCACGCCCCGGCATCACCTGGACGTGGTGTGCACGGAATACGGAGCGGCCGAGATGCAAGGGCGGACCGTGCGCGAGCGTGCGGCGGCGCTGGCTGAGATCGCCCACCCTGATTTCCGCGATGAACTGTTCGATGCGGCTGCGGGGATGGGTCGAGGCCGCTAACTGAGCTACTGGTCATTTTGATCGCAGCCGAGCGGGCGAAGGTCTGCCTCGAGCGGTTCACGTCTTTTCGGCAGACCGAGGTGGAACTGTCTGCGCTCGATGTGTTGACGTCCTGGTCTTTGGGTGACGGAGCACGGACGCGCCGCGCGGCTCGACCCAGACCGCACCTTCGAAACGCTTCGCACGGATTTGGTCCGCCTACGTCAAGACTCTGGACGGTCCAGTCATGGTGGGCGAGGCCGATTGGGGCGCCTTGCGGCTCTCATGCCCGCACTGGTGAGCGTGGCTCACCTGGCTTGAGCCATTCGGATCGGGTGGGGCTACTTCCCCTTGAAGTTGGGGGTGCGTTTTTCCTTGAAGGCCCGTGGACCCTCCCGTGCGTCCTCAGAGGCGAACACGTCCCACCCGTAGGTGAACTCGTGGTCGAGTGCCTCGGTCTCCTGCATACCGTTGGTCTCCCGCAGGGTGCGCAGGATCGCCTTCACGGCAAGGGGACCATTGGCGGCGATGCGCTCAGCGATCTCCAACGCCTTGGTCAGTGCTTCGCCGTCGGGCACCACGTGACCGACAAGGCCCAACTGCAGCGCTCGCTGAGCGTCGATGTGGTCGCCGGTCAGCAACAATTCAGCGGCCACGGTGTACGGGATCTGGCGTGGGATGCGCACCACCGACCCGCCCATCGCATAGAGCGACCAGCGCACTTCGGAGATGCCGAACTTTGCGGACTCCCCCGCCACGCGAATCTCGGTGGCGCCGGTCAGTTCGGTGCCGCCGGCGATCGCCTGCCCCTCGGCTGCGGTGATCAGCGGAACGTTGGGCCGCCAGGTGCGCAGGAGCGCCTTCCACGGTAAATCGGGGTCGGCGGCCAGACGGCCCTGCACGTCGACACCGCTGGTGTCCTCGCCCTGATGGCCACCGGCCATTTCTTTCAGGTCGGCACCGGCGCAGAAGTTCTTGCCTGCGCCGGTGATGATCGCCACCCGAATGTCCGGGTTGCTGTCCGCCTCCAACATGGCGTCGTAGAAGCGCACCAGCACCTCGCCATTAATGGTGTTCATGCGGTCCGGACGGTTGAGGGTGACCACCAGCACGTGGCCCACCCGTTCGGTCAGCACCGCCGGTTCGTGATCGTCGGCCATGGTGTTTCCCCTTCTCAAAGTCAGCGCGGCACGTTATCGGAGACCAGACTGCATCCCATGAGCCGCGTCTACATCCACGAAGAGGTGGCCATCTCCGGGGCCAACCGCTCCCGCTACCAACATCACATGACCGCCAACTGGTGGCCCGACAACGGCCCGGCACGGCGGCAGCTGTGCTTCGGGGTCTTCTCGGTGGTGGGCTCCACCGGGACGTGGCCAAGCGTGGTGAACCTGTGGGAATACGCGGGGTGGGACGACCTGGCCCACAACTTCGGCCACGAACTGGTGGGGCCGAGTCATCAGGACCCAAATCTGGTCCGGTGGTGGGAGGCTGCTGCCAAGTTTCGCCACGGGGGATTCGACCGCATCGCCGTCGCACCCGAATGGTCGCCCGGGATTGAGGCCCATTTGCGGAACGGGTGGTCGGCCGGCGGGTACCTTCACGAGTGGTGGCGATGTCCGGTTGGTCGTAGCGCAGAAATGATCGAGGCGCTCCGCGAGTTGGTGGAGCACTACGGGCGCCAAGGGCTCTCGTTGGCGCTTGCCCTCTCGACAGCGATGGGCGACGACAGCGAGTGTCTGATGCTCTGGGGATTCGACACCTGGGAGACTTGGGCCGATTTCGAATCCTCTCGGGCCGGAGATGCTGAGCTGCGAGGCTGGGGGGGTCGTCATGAGCGCCTGATCAGCGGGCGCCGCAGTTCGTTGCTGGTCGATGCCGAATTGTCGCCACTTCGTACCGGGCGTCAACCCCAAGTCGAGGATCGACGGATGCTGAACGATGGCGTTGAGGCAACATGACCGATCGATTCGAGTTGGACGGCGACCAGATCCAATCGATGCTCGAGGTTCTCGGCGACGCGCAAAGCCTCGGATTTCTGGGTCAGGGGCCGGTGGAGCGACACATCGATCATGCGCTGGGTTTTGCGGAGGCGTGGAGTGACGCCCGGCCGGTGTTGGCACCCGCCCGTATCGCCGACCTGGGTTCGGGGGGCGGAGTTCCAGGGTTGGTGTTGGCGGTTGTCACCGAGGCTCATCTGCTGCTGATCGACGGCAAATCCAAACGCACCGACTGGCTGGCGGAGGCCGCCTGGCGACTCGGGGTTCAGTCTCGGGTGACCGTGCTGAATCGTCCGGCCGAGGAGGTAGGCCAGGATCCGGAGTGGCGGGGCACCTGCGACGTGGTGGTGGCACGCAGCTTCGCTGGGCCCGCCCCAACCGCTGAGTGTGCGGCTGGTCTGGTACAACGCGGGGGTGTGGTGGTGGTTTCGGAGCCGCCCGAGGTCACGGACAGGTGGAATGCGCTGGCAGCGGCGCCACTTGGCTTTGGTCCGGCTCTTCTGGTCGATCTGCCGGGAGGCCACTATGCCGTGCTGATCGCACGGGACGAGCCGCTGGAATCCCGGTTCCCACGCACTTGGGCGGCGCAAAAGAAGCGCCCGCTGTTCGGCCTTTGACGCACACGAAGCCAACTTCGGCTGGGGATGTTGCCACTATCCACGAGCTTGTCGTGGAGCTCGGTAATCCTGTCGGCGCCGACCTCGTCATAGATCTTGTCGCCCCTGCACGACGCCTGCTCCTCTGTGAACGGCGACCCTTCGCCGGTGGCGGCAGCAGCGAACTCTTCTTTGAATTTACTTCGCGAGACCGATTGCTCCTGCGGCGACGCTGTTGAGGTGGTTGAGTTGCCGGTGGTCGTCAAACCCCCTGTTGCCTCTGCTCCGCTGAGATCGTCGCCGCACCCAACAAGAAGTGCCGTGGCGGTGACAACCGCGATGGCGGCGGCGGCGGACCGAAGGAGTAGTGATGACCTGGTCAGCCGCCAACTGTACCTGAGTATGGCTGAACTGGAGTCGGCCGCCGACCGATCATGGCCTACTCGCTGGATCTTGTGGAACGCGCTCGTTCTTTCACGAGCAGTGTGGGCCGTCCGCTGTGGCCAGGACTACATGGCCACAGCGGGGCTCACAAAGCCTGAGGTGATTCGCCCTCAAACCTGATGTGAGGACGAATCAAGCCCATTTAACCGCCGACGCATTTGGTGGCCATGTCCGTAATGGCACCTTGCAAATCGTCTGCTTTCGACTGATCGCCCGCGGCTGAGGCGGCGATGGCGTCCCACACCTGCTGGTTCAAGGCTTTGTCGTCGTTGATTCCAGAAGCGATGCAGTCGGCCTGCTCCGGGGTGATACCCGACGCGGTCAGCTCATCCTTCAGGAGGTCTCCGGCAGGAACGCACTCCGGGCCGGCCTTGGCCACGGGCGCAATCAGTTCCTTGGGGAACTCGTCGCTGCCTGCGAGTTCGTCATTGAGCTCGGTGATCTTGTCCTCGCCGACCTCGTCGTAGATCTTGTCTCCCATGCAGGTGGCCTGCTCCTTCGTGAACGGCGAGTCCTCACTGGTTGCAGCCTTGGTGAACTCGGCAGTGAAATCGGATTTGGAAACCGATCCGCTGCAACCTGCCACGGCGAGGGTCAATGCGGCGATACCGCCGATGAGCATGGTCTTAGTTCGTCGCATGGGAACTCCTTGGCATGACGCATCCCGAACTTCGGGACCGTCGGTTGAGACTAGCCGGAGCCCTTGCAGCGCTGAGTTGGCGACGCCCGGCATGTGGGCTCAGATGTTCTGTACGACCCAGACGGTGGCCATCAGCAGACCGATGATCGCCAACAGTGCAGCGATGGCACCTATCACGTTGGCGGCTGTTGTTCGGCGAGTGCGTTCAAGCCAGTCGCCGTGCGAGTCCTCGGTGTCCTCCACCCAGCGGTCAACACCATCACGGTCGTCAATGGAATCCAGCTGGGCTGAGCCTGGCTCGGCTTCGTTGTATCGTTCGGAGATCGCCTCGCTGTCGTCGACAACCGAGGTGAAGAGTCCATCGGCCTCGTCGTCATCGGGATCGTTGAGGCCGTCCTTGCCGTCGTCGTCGTGGGCGTCGAAGAAGGCGTGCATTGCAGCCTCGTAGGCGACTGAATCTGGCCCATCGAGCGCATCCAGGTCGCTCGGTTTCGAGGCGGTGGGTGGAGCGGCAAGATCACTCGCGGCGAGGCTGATCTGCTCGGTGCCGGTGAGGTCGATGGCCTCGGTGGCATTTGCGGCCGCACGAAATCCGGCCCGGTCGTCGTTGCGTTGGGTTGTGTCTTCGAAGTCCCACCAATCGTGGGAGTCAATGTGACCATCGGTGTCTGGAGCATCGTCAAGAATTCCGCGTATGCCCTCGGTTCCGTCGAGGTCGGCAAGTTCCGCGAAGACGTCGTGGTTTGGCTGGCGGGTGCTTGACGCCCCGCCGTGGGGATCAACAGCAACGCTGTTCAAACCCGCGGGCATCATCGCCGGAATGGCGATCATCGCCTCTGGCCGGTCGCCTGATTCTTCGGGGAGTTCGGCCAGATCGACGACCGGAGTGGCTACCCCAGTCGATACTGCCGGGGGCACCTCGCTCTGGTCTGCGGCCTGCGAAGTGTCATCGAGGATGTCGAATTGAAGGGCTGCGGTTTCCGGGAGGCCATGGTCGTCGGCATCGGTTCGCTCGGGCTGCTTGTCTCGAAGCATGCGAAGGTCAGCCAGAATCCCGTCCAAGCTGAAGAACTCAGTTACGACTGAAACCGCCGGGCCGTTGGCCGCCGGATGAACGATGGGTTCGGATCCATCCGCCCAGGACGGCACATAGTCGTCAAAAAGTTCGAGAGCGTCCTCGGCTGGTTTTTCATGGTTGGCGACCCCGCCGACCATGAAGGCCGCCGCGTCAATGGAGAGCCAGTCCTCCTCCTGGTTCTCGGGGGGGATCGCGTCGACTTCAGTGTGGGTGGCGGTGACCGGAGGGTATTCGCTCGGAAAGAGCAGCTCGGGCTCGGGCTCGGGTTCGGGTTCGGGTTCGTGAGTTGGCTCCGGCTCCGGCTCGGGTTCATGAGTTGGCTCCGGCTCCGGCTCGGATGCGACAGTGCCAATGTCAGTATCGGGGGTGATCGCTTCGCTGAACCCAGCTTGGTTGACGGTGAGCCAGTCCTCGTCCTGGTCTTCGGGGGGGATCGCGTCGACTTCAGTGTGGGTGGCGGTGACCGGAGGGTATTCGCTCGGAAAGAGCAGCTCGGGCTCGGGCTCTTCAGTTGACTCGGGCTCGGGCTCGGGCTCGGGCTCGGGCTCGGGCTCTAGCTCGGGCTCTGGCTCAGATGTGGCAGCGCCGACTTCGGCATCAGGGTTGATCGCATCGCTCAGCCGAGCGGCTGTAATTTCGTCCAAGGGGTGCCAGTCGGTATCCGGGACCGGCGCAACAAAGAGTTCCGACGCCGCTTCGATGCTGGGGATGTCGACGGCGGCAGTTTCAGGCGCATCGGAAAATAGCGACGCAGCAGCAGCATCATGAGTGTGCCCAAACAACTCACCAGATGCTGGGCGTTCGGGCTCAACGCCTGAGAACTCGAAGATTTGGTCGTCCGTGCGTGACCCTGACGGGGAGACCAACGGCGCTTCGTCGGTCCACCCGATGGAGGTGGCCTCCGGAGGCTCCACGACGAGAGGCTCCACCGTCGGGCCGGTGAAGAGTGAGCCTTTTGGCAGCACGTCGTTGGTGTCGATGATGGGGAATGGCGGGCTCGGCGGCTCTTCTTTCGGCATGCCCGGTACTGCCGCTTCGATCGATTGGAGTGCGCCATCGTCGGTGGTGGCTTCCGTCGATTCCTGCTGCCCTGGGAGTACGACGTTGCGTCGAGGTCTGCGCTGACTCCTTGGAGCGCCAGGCAAATCGGACGAGCCCCCAGGAAAGGGCTCCGGTGTATCGCTGGACGCTTGGTCTTGAGCCTCCCGCTCGTCCTGCGGGTCGCTCGTCTCGGTAGCGGCGAAGGTCGTATCGGACCCCATGACCGGCTCCGGGACGATGGTGGGTGTTGGCGGCTCCTCGCCTCGGCGTCGCCGGCGACCGAACAGGCGGCGCCTTGGTGAACGTTCATCCGGATCGGGCACGGCGACATCACTGATGTCGCTGGGCTCATCGCTCGCGTCCGAAGATGGACCCAAGGTGAGGCTCTCTGGCACCTCGGAGACCGTCTCGGCCGATAAGGGAGGGGGCGCTCCGTCCGATGGATCCAGCGGGCCGAGTTCGTCCAGGGCGAGCGGGACGTCGATGACCGTCGAAATCCCCGTCGGGTCGTTGTCGCCCACCACGATTTCATGATCGTCGGTAGAAGGCTCGGGGCGAGCGAGCTGCTCGATGGGGGGCGTGAGGCCGTCGGGCCAGGTTGGTGTGATGGCGTCGATTTGGCCGGTTGGGGTGGCGTCGTCGGTGGGGGGTGCGGCGCCGGCGGTTTGCTGCTCCGGGAGCATGCTGAGGTCCAGAACAGGGAGGGCAGCAGTCTCGTCGTTCGGCGGCGGTGCCTCGGGCTCCTGTGCCTGCAACTCGACGGCCTGCAGGTCGACCACACTGGTTCCCTCCGCTGGAGTCGGCTCGCCGGCAGGGAAGTACTCAACCTCCAAATCCGATTCGGAAATGGCGGTTCTTGGCGGCGTCTCGTTGGAGTGAGAGTGTGGACGCGGCGAAGTCACAAGACCTCACACTACTCAGCCAGAACACCGGGTTTGGTGGTCATTGTGCCCTTGGGCGGCGGAACCTGTCGTGTCAACGTGACTTGCGCTAGAAGAAGCAGCTGAAAGAAGGTCCGATGGATTTTGATGACACACCGGAAGAGGCAGCGATCCGTCTCGATGCCCGAAGGTTTCTCGACGCGCACGCTGCTCGACGTCCCGTGGATGACAGCTCTCACCTGGCTGCCCACCGTCCCAACACCATTGAGGCCGACCGGCGACACCGGCTCGAGGCAGCGGACTGGCAGCAGACCAAGCTGGCGGGTGGTTGGGGCGCTCCTGCCTGGCCCGTCGAGCAGGGTGGCAGAGGGCTCGGCCCACACCTGGCTGCCATCTTCGCAGAGGAGGAGCGCGACTACGACGTCCGGGCCCGCTACTTCCAGGTTGGGCTCGAGATGGTGGGTCCCACTCTGTTGGCCCACGGCTCGGCACCACAGCTGGAGCGTTTCCTTCAGCCGCTGTTGCGTGGCGATGAGATGTGGTGCCAACTGTTCTCCGAGCCCGGAGCGGGCTCGGACCTGGCAGGGCTGGCCACTCGTGCGGTCCGCGACGGTGATGAGTACGTGATCTCTGGTCAGAAGGTGTGGACCACCGCTGCTCATCTTGCGGAGTTCGGCATCCTGCTGGCGCGGACCGACCCGGACGTGCCCAAACATCGGGGCATCTCTGCGTTCCTGGTTGATATGTCAACGCAGGGGATCGATGTCCGGCCGCTCCGGCAAATCGATGGCGCCGTGCACTTCAGCGAGGTGTTCTTCGACGAGGTGCGGGTTGGGGCCGACGCGTTGGTGGGCGGCCTGAATGCCGGATGGGGTGTGGCGCTCACCATGTTGAACTTCGAGCGCTCGGCCATCGGCGGAGGCGGCATGATCGAGTGGCCCCAAATCGTCAACCTGGCGCGGGACCACGGTGTGGTGGTGTCAGCGGTTGGAAGGGATCGAACCGGGGCCCCGAAATCCGGCGCCGATGCCGGCGTTGTGACTGCCCGCCAAGACCTGGCCCGCCTCTGGAGCCGTCTTGAGATACTCCGCTTCCTTGGTTACCGGGTGCGCACCGCCATCACCAGGGGTGAACCGCTTGGCCCCGAGAGTTCGGTCATGAAGCTTGCGGTCTCGGGCTTCTACGAAGACGTGGGCAATGTTCTGATGAGCCTCCAGGGGGCCGACGGCATGCTCTGGGGCGATGCCGACCCGAACGGGGGCGTCTATACGGGGATCTTCCTTGCGCAATGGGCGCCCCGTATTGGCGGCGGCACCGATCAGGTGCAGCGCAACATCATTGGCGAGCGGGTGTTGGGCCTACCGCCGGAGGCTCGCCCCGACAAGGCTGCTCCGTTCAAGGACCTTCCCCGCAGCTGAAGCCTTCCCTCAGCCGGCAGACAGGCTGAGGAACCGGGGCTCAAATTCAGCTGGTGGAAACCGGAGCGGCCAGCAGCGCAGCCTGATGGTCGGCCAGTGAGCCGCCACTGAGCTCCAGCAGGCGGGCCCGGGTCACGAATCGGTGTGCCGGATGCTCCCAGGTGAAGCCGATGCCACCGTGGTTTTGGATGTTCACCTCGGCATTGGCGACGGCTGCACGGGTGGCCATGACCCGCGCCGACTCCACCTCGAACGCTGCCGACCCGGTGCTTTGGGCCGAGTCGTCGACCGTGAGTGCCGCCCAGCGGGTTTGGGTGATCGCCGCTTCGGCCCGGGCCGCCATGTCGGCACATCGGTGCTTCACGGCCTGAAACGAGCCGATCGGCTGGCCAAACTGTTGACGCTCTTTGGCATAGTCAACCGACATGGCACAGGTTGCCTCGGCGATACCGGCCAGCTGAGCGGCGATCAGCGTGGTGGCCCACCGAGACGTTGCGCCGGTTGAATCGGACGCACCGGGCACCACCGAGGTTGCCCGCATACGTCGAAGCGGGGTCGGGGGGTCGAGCGGTGCCAGGTCGCCTGACGACGTCAGGTCGGATGTGGCCAGCAAGACGGCGTCGGTTCCCGAGATGGTGACGACCCAGGTGGCCCCTTCCGGGTGCTGCACCAGGAGTTCGCCGGTGGTGGGGTGTCCAACAGCGACCGAGGTGTCGGTGGTGAAACCAGAGGGCTCCCCCCAGGCTGCACGCACGGTTCCGTTCGCCAGTGATCCGGCGTCCGCAAGCCCGGCCATCGCCGCCAGGCGGGCCGCGATGATCTGCGCGACAAACGGGCCCGGGGCCACCTGTCGCCCCAACTCCTCGGCTAACAGCACCTCCTCGGCCAGTCCATAGCCCACGCCGCCGTGCGCTTCGGCCAACCCAAGGCTGAACCATCCCAGGTCACCAAAGCCGGTCCATGTCGACGCATCGATGAGGGGCGAGCGGTCGTCTGACGACGACAGGGTGGTGGCCTGGGCACCGATGACGTCGTAGCGATCTCGGTTGCTCATGGGGAACGACGCCTTCAACGCGCTCGCCACGGTTGATGCGATTTCGGCTTGTTCGTCGGTGGGAAGCAGGTCCACGGGTTCGGGTCCTTTGGGAGAGATCGGAAGCGGGGCGGAAAGAAAAGTGAAAACGTCGGCCGACGGCGGGTTGTCAGCAGCGGTATGGGCGTCAGCGGGGTGGCCGGGGCAGGCCCAGGACCCGCTCGCCGACGATATTGCGTTGGATATCGGTGGTGCCGCCGCCAATCGTGTAGGCGAAACTCTGGAGGTATGGCCCGGTCCAGTTGCCGTCGCCGTCGATAGGTGTGAGGGCTAGAGCGTCCGTCCCCAGAATGTCCATGCCCAGCTGGTACACCCGCTGGTGTAGTTCGCCGTGGAACGCTCGAACCATTGAACCCTCCGGGCCGGGCATGCCGGTGCGGCGGGTGCGGCTGATGCCGGCGACGGTCATCGAGCGCAACGCCGCCACCTCGGCGCGGGCTGTGGCCAGACGTCGAGCGATCTCGTCGTCGTCAATGCGGGCACGGCCTCGGGCGTCGGTGCGGTTGCGGGCTTCGCCGATCAGCGCTTCGACGGTGGCCGCCAGCTCGATCTGGTCGGCCATGAAGGCGGTGCCTCGCTCGAAGCTGAGCGTGCTCATCGCCACACGCCAGCCATCGTTGATCTCGCCCACGACGTTGGCCAGCGGGATGCGAACCTCGTCGTAGAACACCTCGGCGAAGTCGGTGTGGTGCGCCATCGTGTCGATGGTTCGCACCTCGATGCCGGGAGTCTTCATGTCGCAGATCACCCAGGAGATGCCCTTGTGCTTGGGGGCGCTCGGGTCGGTGCGGACGAGCAGTTCCTGGTAGTCGGCCACGTCGGCATAACTGGTCCAGATCTTCTGGCCGGTCACCACCAGTTCGTCGCCATCGATGACGCCCTTGGTGGAAAGGCTGGCCAGGTCAGAGCCGGAGTTGGGCTCGGAAAATCCCTGGCACCACACCACCTCGCCTCGCAGGATCGGGGGCAGGTAATCGGCCTTTTGCTGATCGGAGCCCGAGGCCATGATCGTCGGGCCGCCGTGGTTGTTGCCTACGAAGGTGCAGCTGTTGTTCAGGGTGAAGGGTGGATCGGCCCGTGCGAACTCGGAGTACCAGATCATCTGCTCGATGTCGGTCAGCCCACGCCCGCCAAATTCGGTTGGCCAGTTGATGCCGGCCCAGCCCCCCTCGTGCAGGGTGCGTTGCCAAGCCAGGTCGAATTCGCGCATCGGCTGCCCCATGGCGGGCCGTTGCTCGGTTGGGAGGTGGTCGCGAAGCCAGGTGCGAGCCTGGTCGCGGAACTCCTGTTCCTCCTTGGTGAACTCCAGATCCATGATCGCCTCCAGGTCGCGCCGTGCCCGGGCGCAAACCCCAAGACTACCAAGACCTGACACGTCGTCAGATCTCGATCGCTCAGTCGATCAGCGGAAGTTCGCGCGCCGAGGCGACACCGGCGCGGTTCAGCAACGGTCTCAACAGTTTGGCGGTGGCGACGGCGTCGTCGGTGGCCCTGTGTGCGGTTGCAGGCAGTGGCGACTTGAGCGCCCGAGCCACTTCGGCAAGTCTCAGCGGCGCCATACCCAGCCGCCGGGCGAGGTCCAGCGTGCACAGCGGACCAGCGAGCGTTGCCGGTGCGGGCCGCCCGGCCCGCTCGTACTCACGTGTCAGAAAACGAATGTCGAATGGCGCGTTGTGCGCAACCAGGGTGCGTCCACGGAGTGCCCCCGTCACCTCATCAAGGATCTCCCCAAACGTGGGTGCATCGACGAGGTCGGCCTCACTGATGTGATGCACGTGCTCGGCGCCGTGGCGTCCATCGTCGGGACGTATTCGCCAGGTGAAGGTGTTGGTCAACGAGCCCAGACCGTCGGCGTGCACCACGGCAATCTCGATCACCCGGTCGACAGTGGCGTCCAGCCCGGTGGTTTCGGTGTCGACGACGGCGAATGGCAGGGGCAGACGTTTGCCCCCCGCCGGCCGTCGCAACCAAACGATGGTGGCGCCTGCGACCAAGCCGGCGGTGACTGTGGCGACCAGGGTGGTGCGTTTCGCAACCCGACGCTTGCGGCGTTCGCGGGCAACGACGACAGCTGCCGGGAGCGACGCTGCGCCCATCACCAGGAACATGCTGCGGCCTGCACCAAGGCGGTGGTGGTGGCGGATTGGGTAGATCGGTTGGCGACCCTTGCTCAGTCTTGGTCTCACGTTTCGGACCCTACGGACCGCGGGTGACGCTCAGCGCTTTGATGGGAAGAACTGTGGCCGGGCAGTCGAGCGTCGATCGGGTAGGGAGGGCCGTTGGGTGTTGGGGGGAGCCGTCTCGTAATGCCTCGTCACCCCGTGAATGTGGGGCGTAGCGGCACACCGGGGGACGGTTGTGCAGCATTCCGGGGCGCGTTTCCTGCGGGTGCGTTTCCTGCGGGTGCGTTGCGGTTGGGTGCGTTGGTGTTGCCGTCGGCCGGTTCGCCGTTGCTGTCGGGGGATGGATCTTGGGCGCTGCTCGCCTGGGCTGACAGGCGATCCGCGAAGGAACACGCGTCGCTTCCCAGCTCTTTTGCCTCGTCACATTCCGGTGTGCCACAGGCCCCCATGTCATCGATGCAGGTGTCGCCGGGCTCTGGCACGGACGGGCCGCAGTCGATCTGCAAATTCGGATCGTCGCAGGGATCGCCGAGCGCGAGCGGCATGATCACCTCGGCCAAACCATCGGCACATGCAGCCGGGTCGCCATCGTCGCAGACCCGGTAGGTGGCCTGTGCACGCACGAATGGCGCAAACTGCAGCCCGGCGAGCATTGGGAATCTCTCGCGCTCCATCTGGTCCGGGCTTTGGGAGCCGTCGGGGTAGGGGGCTCCCGCATTTGAGATCGGCCCTGCCGTAAACGTCAGTTGGTCGCCATTGGTCTCGATGTCCACCAGTTCGTCGGTGGAGGAGACCGACAAGGAGTTCGGGTCGATGGAGCGGCCCGAACCGAGCGCTTCGTCGTTGGCCAGGACATCCAAGCGTGCAGTCGGGGTGGTGGAGAGCAGCCGGTCGGTCCTGGCTCTGATACCTCCTGGCCTGGCGACGAAGCCGTCTGCCAGAGGCTGCGGGGCGGCGATGGGAACTTCGGCGCCGTCCCACTCGGGGTCCGGTCCACTTGGAAACGAGGTCGTTTGAGGTTCGCCTGCGGTTTCGCAGGACATGGACAGGGTGGCGAGGTCCAACTGGCCGGGGTTCGAACTCCGTTGGTTGAGGGCCATTTCCAGGTCGACGTCGTAGTCCAACTGCGCCGGCCCGCCCTGTGGCGAAGGTGTCGCGGTGACGGTGATGTCGACCGAGATGGGCGTGGGCGAGGCGTTGGGGTCCTGGGTCACTGGACCGACGGACTGTTCGGTGGAATCGCCGGTGACGCCCGGGCCGGAGACACCGACGTGGTTGCTGGCTTTGAGGCCGAAAGGAATGGTGATCCCGAGGTGCCTCATTGAGGTGAGGAACCCGTCCGAAAGCTGGACTGAACCGTTGACCCTTACGGCAACTGGAGCGTCGCTGGTCAACATCGCATTCGGAAGGTTGTGGTCCAACTGTGCGGTTGCTGCAAATCCCAGCTGTGGTCCGGGGTAAATCTGTGGTTCGTCTGGTCCTGGCAGGCCGATCTGTCCGATCAGGAAGCCGACGAGGAACTGCGAATCGAATCCACCCGTGGAGGTATCAGGGAAGAGCGCGGCGGAGTCGTTCGAGGTGCCGGAACAGATGAGGTTGACCCCGTCGGCCACTGCCCCAGCCGGGGTCACCGTCGAGGTGATGACGCCCGACAAGGTGCCAACCAAGAGGGCCAGCGATGCCAAGGCCCGCCGTGCAGGCTGCGTGCCTAAGCGTCCGACGATCATGCGACCATCCCGGTGAGTCATATGGCTCCCCCCTTCCTCATCAGAGTAACGATGATCGTTGGAAGGCGATAGGGGTATTCCGGTGGGTCGGCTACACCTTGGCGATCCAGCCGAACGTGCTGAAGGCCACCACCAGTGCCACCACCCCAACGAAGTCCATTGAGGCGGTCACCGTTGGGGTTCCATAGGTGTCGGGGTCAACCTTGAGGCGCCACGCTGCGATGGTGCCGTAGTAAGCCAGCACGGCAACCACTGCCAATGCTGCAACCCCGGCGGTCAGCGTGCCGGCCACCATCGGGAGGAGTCCGGGACTGGCCTGGCCGGTGAGGCGCCCCAGCACCTGGGCGCCAACGGCGTTGTACAGGAACACCGGGATGCCGATGGCGCTGATGGTGAAAATGTCGCGGCGCACGTCGGCGCCCGGCACCACGTCGGGATCAATCAGGCCCAGATGCAGTTTGGTCGACAGCCTGGAACTGAGGATGCCCCCCAATGCGCCGGCGCTGGAGACGAAGGCGGGCTGCAGAATGAAGAGGGCCGGCAGCAGGGCAAAGGCGCTGAGCTGCTTGGTGACCACAACGCCCGCCATGGTGGACAGGGCCGCTGCGACCACCAGGATCGGGGCTGACTCTTTACAAACCTGGGAGAGAACCGGCAGGCGAGAACGCAGTGCAACGACGAACCAGGCCACCGACGCAGCGGCCAACACCCATCCCACCGTGGTGATGGCACCAGCAGGCAGGCCCAGCGCCAGGCTTGCGAGGAACAGGGTTGGCACGGTGATCACATCGCCGAGCGTGGACACCGATGGTGCAACCAGGTTGTCGAGGTCCCAATTGCGGCGGACCCCCACCACGGTCAGCGCCACCGTGGCGATCAGCACCAGAATGCTGGCCGAGAGTCCACCCACGATCGACACCATGGCCAATTGGCCCAGGTTGAGGTTCGACTCGATGCCGAACGCACTGGCCACCACCGAAGCGATGATCGCCAGGACGAATGAGAGCACCGATGAGAGCGCCAACGACGCACTGACGTTCTGGCGCATCAGGGTGCCGTTTCGAATCGACACCGAGAACGTGCCCGTGTGGATGGCGGTCGACAGGCGGTTACCGAGGCCGCCCATGACGTTGCCCCGGAGCCCGATTGCGGCGGGGACGAGGGTGAGCAGCGTGGGGTAACGCTGGAAGGTGCTGAGTGCCGAGGCGAGTATCAGCCCCGCAACGAAGCTGGAGGTTGAATTGAACCCCAGCGCGGTCAGGCTTTGACGCGCCGCATCGCTGGTCGGCCCAACCAGGTCGACCAGGCGACGGCCGACTGCCAGCAGGCGTCGACGCAGCTCTCGGTGGGAGGACATGGGTCCGCCATCGGGGGTCCTTTGCGATTTCGGCTCAACACGAATGGGCCGACACAGCAGTCTACGTGGTGCGGTGCGAATCAACAGGCGTTGCGCGGCGCCTGAATCCAGCCGATCTAGTCCAGCCCGATTCGCTCCGCGACCTCGGCCCAGAGCGACCGATAGCGGCGTGAGGCCAGGGACGCGGGCGAGGTCATCACCGTGGGCCGCCGTTCAAAACCAAGGCGTTCCACGGCGGTGGAGTGGGGGATCGACGTCGTGAGAAACACCGGGTCGGTGGCCCGGTATTCGGCGTACAGGTGGCGCTGGGCCACCTTGGTCTCGTCCAGGAGCGAGAAGAACGCCGCTAGTGGCAGGTTGGTTGTCCGTTCACCGATGAAGTCCTGCATTTGGGCGAGCGTGCGGATGGACAACGGGGTGGGCTCCACTGGAACCAGTGCCAGGTCCGCCAAAGCGATCAGGTTCTCCAACACCAGCGTGGGCCCAGGTGGTGTGTCCACCACGACCAGGTCGTAGGCGTCGGAGAGCCGGTCCACCGCCTTGGACAGCACCCGGGCCGGGTGCCGCCGCTCGGACATGGCGATGTCCAGGCTGCGCAGCGTTTCGTCGGCGGGGATGACGGACAGGCCAGGCACCTTGGTGTTCCTGGCGAGGCGGCTGACTTCTCGCCGACCCCGCACCACGGTCCGGGTTGCGTTTCCCGGCTCTGGCTCGAGGCCAACCGACCAGGTGGCTGCGGCCTGCGGGTCAAGGTCCCACAGCAGGGTTCGCAGCCCGGTTCCGGCCGCCAAAGCGGCCAGGTTCACGGCGGTTGAGGTCTTGCCCACCCCACCCTTCATCGACGCCAAGGCCAGTACCTTCATGGTGATGATCTTAGGAGCCCTGGCGGGCTGGCCCGGTTACCAACCGTCACCAATTTATCGGCCTGAGCATGTCAGCTACCCGGCCCGACCAGATCCTGGAGTTCGCTGAGCTTGTTGAGGCTGATCGAGTGGTCGCGGAGTGCTTCGGGGGTTCCGAGCTGTTCGGCGAGTCGCTCACGAATGTTGAGGGAGCTTTGGTAGGCGGCTTCGGCCTGGGTCCAGTCGCCTTGTGCCCGGTACACGTCACCGAGGTTGTTCAGGCTGATCGAGTGGTCGCGGAGTGCTTCGGGGGTTCCGAGCTGTTCGGCGAGCCGCTCGGCGATGTTGAGGGAGCTTTGGTAGGCGGCTTCGGCCTGGGTCCAGTCGTCTTGTGCCCGGTACACGTCACCGAGGTTGTCGAGGCTGACCGAGTGGTCGCGGAGTGCTTCGGGGGTTCCGAGCTGTTCGGCGAGCCGCTCGGCGATGTTGAGGGAGCTTTGGTA
>ERZ1026792.917-NODE-917-length-21088-cov-4.152760_pt1 | contig 21088 bp, 14 predicted proteins | sample MGYA00520884_ERZ1026792 | MGnify/ENA primary metagenome ERZ1026792 (study PRJEB33270, sample SAMEA104284473) | anaerobic digester metagenome | biome: Anaerobic digester microbiome; feature: mesophilic sludge digester; material: Anaerobic digester biomass | place... | reverse complement strand
CCCTGTGGGTGGAGAACTATGCTCCCTCCAAGAATTTCTCGGCCTTCATGCGCCGAAACCAGGATCCCCGGTTGCGGATGTACTTCCGAGTCAATTCCCTGAGCGACGCTGCCATCGCCGCCCTGCAGGCCACACCCGGAGTACAGATCCCGAAATTTGCCAAGACCCCGGTGAATGAACCGTGGGACCGTCTGATAGGTGCACCAGTGGCTCCCGACAGCATGGGTATTCAGGATTTCTTCGGTCCGGTGCTTATCGATGCCACCAACACACAATACCGGCGACTTCCCATTGTCGAGTATAACTTCCTCAAACCCAAACAGGACGGCCGCGTGGGTGAATACCGCAATGTCGTGCTGGGGGCCCCCGAAGTGTGCCTCTACCTAGCAGAATTCATCGAAAAGGGATATGTCTCGGGCATCGGAACCGCCAAAGAGTGGTATGAGAAAGGGGTGACCCAATCACTCAAGAACATGGACAAGCGTGCTTCACTGGCTCAGATTCCCGATTACAGCACCCGGGGACTCAAGGCAGGAGAAACGGAAGCCCTCCTTGCCTGTGATGATGTAAAATACATCGCCGGCGACGCCAAAAACAAGGAGAAGATCATCCTGCAGGAGCTTGTCAACTTCTTCGACAATCCCTATGAAATGGTGGCCGTCGCACGCCGCACCGGATATCCCAAAAAATCCAGCACCATCTGGGCATGGGAACCCTATCTGGCAGGTGGACAGGAACTCAAGCTGCCACGGCGATTCCCCTGGGGAACTCCTACGATCGACAACAACAAGGCCAACTGGGACGCCGCCACTGCAGAACAGGGCTTCAAACCCGACGACAACTACGGTACTGTGCTGAACAGCCAGCGCGTTTGGTGGGATAAAAACGCCCCCGATTACGGCCAGGGCAATTAATCACCGTACTATGCCATAGAATGGCGGCCCCGTGCCGCCATTTTTTTATTTTTCTCCAGGGTGATGGGCAACCCTGTCACCCTACCCGATGACACCTTCCGGGCCAGGCCACGGTTCACAACGATCACAAAGGCTTTCCGGTTTACCTCATCAGGACATGGAGAAATCTGTCTCACCTTTTAAATCATTCCTTATGATGACTAAAAAAACGCTTATCCTGTTTCTGGTGTTGTTCTCCCTGGGGGTTCAGGCCCAGTTGGAACATGAAGTGACCCCCTATACCTGGCCTACCGATGAAAAAGTGCTGCAAAAGCTGGAGGAGTGGCAGGATCTGAAATTCGGACTGCTGATGCACTGGGGAGCATACAGTCAGTGGGGAATCGTCGAATCCTGGTCTATCTGCCCTGAAGATTACGGCTGGTGTGAACGGAAGAAAGGATCCCATCCGGGCGATTATTTCACCTATAAAAAAGAGTATGAAAACCTAAAACTTACCTTTAATCCGGTGGGCTTTGAACCAGAGAGGTGGGCAGAGGCCGCAAAACAAGCCGGCATGAAATACGTCGTCTTCACCACTAAGCACCACGATGGCTTCTGCATGTTTGACTCACAATACACCACCTATAAAGTCACCGATCCGGCATGTCCCTTTCACGTCAATTCCCGGGCAAACATCGCCCTGGAAGTCTTCAATGCTTTCCGGGCCCGTGGCCTATGGGCCGGCGCTTACTTCTCTAAACCCGACTGGCATTCGGAGTATTACTGGGATCCGGTTTTCCCACCCCTCGACCGCAATGTCAACTATGATCCTGCAACCTACCCCGAAAAGTGGGAGAAATTCGTGGAATTCACCCATAACCAGATCATGGAACTCATGACAGACTACGGAAAGATGGATATCCTCTGGCTTGATGGCGGATGGGTGAGCAAGAAATCGCCTGAACAGGTCGCCGCTAACTACTCCCGGATAGGCAAAGCCTCCGGTGGAGGTTTTATCCGCAGCCGCACGGTCAACCAGGACATCCGTATGGATGAGCTGGCGACCAAAGCACGCACAAAACAGCCGGGACTCATCGTCGTCGACCGGGCCGTGGAAGGACCCAACCAGAATTACCTGACCCCTGAAAACACCGTTCCGGAGAAGATGCTCCCCTACCCCTGGGAGTCGTGCATCATCGCCGGTGGCGGCTGGTCGTGGGTTCCCGATGCCCGGTTCATGACACCCCGCCAGGCCATCCACCTGCTCATCGACATCGTGGCCAAAGGAGGAAACCTCCTTTATAACATCGCCCCCGGCCCTGATGGCCAATGGCCCGAAGGAGCTTATTCCCTACTGAAAGCCATGGGCGACTGGATCGATGTCAACGGGAAGGCCATTTATGGCACACGGGCTATGGCTCCTTACAAATCGGGAAACATTTGCTTCACCCGCACCAAGGACTCCAAAACGGCATTTGCCTTTTACCTCCCCGGGAAAGAGGAGAGCTCCCTTCCGGAGGAAGTGTTCATCAATGGTTTCACTCCTACCGCGGGCACCAGGGTCGCCTTGCTGGGAGCCAAAGAAACTCTGAAATGGCAGAAGACCGCTGAAGGCTGCAAAATTAAAGTTCCCGCCGCCCTGCGCAACAACCTTCCCTGCAAGGAAGCATGGGCTTTCGCCTTTACTGGGGAGTAACCCAGCCAGGCATTCCAGACTGCTTCTTTTATAGACATTCGAAAGCAGAGTAGTTTTGAATGAGAGTGGGCGGTTGTGAAGAACCGGCCTCATACTAGTTCTTAAAGGGGAGATTGCTTTAATGTTTTGGTTTTCTTTCATCCGGTTAACCAGGCAGACCAGGTTGGCGGTGCGGATTCCAAAGAATACCCAAAGCATTTCGTTGATTTCATTGATTGGTAATAAAGGTTCCCATTGATGCTTTTCTCAAGTTCCCGATCTGAAAACGCAGTGTTTAACTTCAAAAAAATCAGAGCCGGTTTCCCTATGGGCGAAATAGAATCGGCGCCCTGGCGCTGCACTTTCAGATTGCTAATTGCCAATCCCTCCAGGTTCGAGTTTAGCGGCGACCGGTACGCAGCATAAAAAAATTTCATTTCCATTTAACGTTTCAGCAGTTAGTTTTGTCTTAGTTTATAAAAGAGTCACGTGGAAAGTCGACTTTCTGCATGGTAAGCATATAAAAGCAGCACGAAAAAAAAACTTGAAATTTTATTTTTTTCGTAACTTGCATGTTGATATTTAAAAACTTAGTTGTTATGAACACAACCGGTTACAGTCTTTTTCGCGTTTCAGGCGGCTACGCGTGGCGTCCATGCCTATTTAAAGCGGGTATCCTGTTCAGACCGTGGAAAAGAATATAAAAAATGCCGCAGCCTACGGTCGAAAAGAATGGCGGCGAAATTTTATAATCTAATAGATAACAATCATATGAAAAGATATATAGTTTTTGTAATGCTGTTATTCAGCTTAGATAGTCTTGCCCAACAACTCGATGTCGGGTGGGATTATCCAATAAAACCCGGAACAAATGAGTGGAAGAATCTAAAAAGCTATGAAGAGCAGTTAAATTCATACAATATACCATCGGAAATTATAAAGAAAATCTCAACCGAAGAATTGGTAAAAACCTGTCTTGCTTATCCGGAATGGCGTATGATTAATGCTTATAGCGATCGGCAGGCAGGATTGGCCAATGTAATTGGACTCTTTAATGGATTTCATGAATTACTTGTGAGACATGACGCTGCAAAAGAATTGATCAAAGTATACGTTAAGATGGATCCACTAGTGATTGACAGAAATTGGACTTCTTTGCAAAAAGGAACTTATAGTTTTCAGTTCACATGTATTGAAATGCTGTTATCTCATGGCGTAATAGTAAGGCAATTAGACGAAACCGATATCCGGGTATTGTTGAATGAAGCTATTTCGAAATACAAGAGCAAAAAACAAATGGAAGATATGTGTTCACTATGGTATTTATCTCCTACAGCCGGATTATGTCTAAGTATTCTTGAAAAGGATGGTCTATTAATAAAAAGCAATTCAGACCTGCAATTGTTTCAGCAAACATTCATGACAGAAGACATTGAAATACTGGAAAGAATAATAGAAGAATCAGAAAAAAGAATTAAATTATGAAAGCAATTATCCTTATCTTATGCCTTATGCCTTTTTTATCCGCCTGTACATCACTGGAGGATACAGAAGGAACGATTTTAGTACACAACCCTACTGAAAAGGTGATTGTAACGATTTCAAATTTCAAAACAGAGGTTGACTTTAGCCTTGATGAGAATATGAGAAGGGTTATAACCTCGGAAATGGGTCAACATAAAATAGATAGTATTAAAACGCGCGAAGATTTAATATGCTACTATAAGAACCTCACCCCTCTTTTTCAGCCCGGATATTCCAGCCTTAGCGATGATAATGATTATATTTTTGCAAAAGTTGAGTACTTATTGGCACAAGAGTGTTTTCAGGACAACTGTAAATCACTGACAAGAAGGGAGATTTTAGAAGCAGCCGTTGAAAAACAAAAACATAAGTTTGGAGTACCATACACTGCCCCTTCTTATACAAGAAGAACGGGCACATTTTTAATAGCTGTCATTTTGATCAAGGAGGGTGATGATTCTTTTATTCAATCCATTACAAATAATGCTGACCTGCAAAAGACCTTATTATGCCTGAATAGTAATTTATGGATGAATGGAGAGGAATTCAATGATTTGTTGATCCAATATGCAGAAAACTTCTTAGCTAATGATTGACTTATTCAATTATGAAAAATTATTATATTATTATTGTTTTAATAGCTCAGTTTTGGAGTGTAGCATTGTTTGCCCAAGTTACTACTCCAAATGGTACTCAAGTAGACTATAAAATTTATTCAGAAGGGGATGTAGCATTATTAGAAAATCAGGCAGCTCAATGGCTGAGTGACAGGGGCTGGACAGATTCAGTTTCTAGAATTGGACCTGCAACGGCTAAATACAATTGTCATTCTTATACATGGTACAAAAAGGAAGGAGGTAGTAATGATTATTGGATCAATGCTTTCCTGAATTTAGACTTTGATGTCTTTAATCGTTATTCATACTTTTCAACTCCGCCTGCACCTGATAATATAAATAAATACTGGAATGATTACAGCTACACAGAAGTTGATGTTGTAGAAGCAACAAAAGTTTGGTTTGGTTCTTGCTGGCAATGGACAGGTTATGAATGGAGTAATTATTGTGATCATTCTGCGGTCAAGTTAGCTACAGGTCTATACGAGTCAAAATGGGGAGCATGGCCTCTGTATAGACATCCTGCCGACAAATGTCCATATTCTTTAGCCAATAGGGAATATTTCAAGAGAAGTCCATACCTCTCCGGCCCCTCGTTAATCTGCTCTTCCGGCGGCTCATTTACAGTTAACAACCTTCCAACAGGAGCGACTATTACATGGAGTCAGGGCCCGAATCTCGCTCGTACCTCCGCCCAGGGAGCCAATCCCTGTATTTTTTCTTCCACCGGCTCCGGCAGCAGCTGGATAAGAGCTACACTGGTCATTGGCAGCAACACTATTACACTGACAGATAAAGTTGTATGGTCGGGAGTACCACAGGTTACAGTAACAGGACCTTCTGTAGGATATATTGGCGGTTCCTATACTTATTACGCGAATACCGCTCCGGGAGCGCAAATAACTTCATACCAATGGACTTTAACTCCTCCTTACGACGGCAACAATATTTACGGTTACGGTTATTGGGCAAACACATCGTTTAATAACCCAAACGGAGGGTACTTCCAGATTGGCTGCACGGTATCCAATAACTGTGGCAGCGGCATAATGGGAACAACTTATATTTCAATATCTGAAACCAAGAATGATTACATTGTTTCACCCAACCCGGCATCGACTATTATAACTATATCTGTTGTGCCGGCAGTACCCGGTGCGAAAGGACTTACTGATTTTAATGCTGTTTATGATGTATCCATTCATGATATGAACGGAGTACTTCAAGGCAGGAAAGAATATTCCGGAGACTGTTTCACGATTCCTGTCGATAACCTGAAAGATGGCAATTACCTGATCAGGATTGATAACGGGAAATTTGTATCGGTTAAGCAAGTTATCATAAAACGCTGATCTGCTGATCGCAGTGGACTTAAAAATAGAACGATAAGCGGGTATTGTTTTACGATAAAAATTCGTGAGTTCTTAAAGCCGACCAGTTGTCTGCTTTTTGTTAAAGCCTTATTGCAAGAGACTTGCGCGATCCCGTGGAGTAGGACTACGTCGTTTCACTCCTCAGCCTGAATGATTTGCACGACTTGCAAGACCGCGACCGAAGGGAGCAAGACTTAAAAGACCTGAGCTCTGTGCAGTTCTTACGCCCCCCGCTTTTTGCAGGGCAGACTCTTCAGGGCTTTACATTATATGGGAGCCTCCGGTTGCACCGGAGGTTATTAAAATTGAACCGCTTCACGGTTTCTTCCTTTAACCGCTGTCGCGGTTCACCATACCAGTAACATATCTGCTATAAATATATGTCGTGGATTCTCGTTAAAAGCACTTTTCTGGTTTTTTCCCGACATCGACAATCTGTATTAACTCCCTTTCGTAATACATTGTCTCGCGGTCTTGCAGGTCATGCAAGTCGTGCAGGTCTTGCAGGTCGTGTAAGTTGTTCGGGTAGTGTTGCTTATGTGGCTCGTGCCGGATGTGTGATTAGTGCCCTAACTGATAATTGCCAATTGCTAATTGCTAATTGCCAATTGCTAATTGTTTATACATCGCCTATAATACATTATACATAATACATTGTCTTGCGGTCTCTTCGTCTCCCGTTCCGTCCCGATAGCTATCGGGAGCTATCGGGATTTCTCCCAAGTGAAGGAGCAAGAGGATTCTGCTAATATTGGGAAGAAATATGAACTATATTATTTGATGTAACAAATTGAACAGCAGGGGCATTTCCCCCTTGGGGGAAACGGGAAAGGGGGTAAGTGAATGCAGGGGGATCCCGATAAATATCGGGAGGGAAAGGGGGTGAATGAAAGTAAGAGGTTCAGCGTTTAGCGTTCTTTACCCGTTAACATCCGACGAATCAGGCAGGGTTATGGTAAAGCATGTTCCTTCTCCTTCAGTGCTTTCCACGTTCATGGTTCCGCCGTTGATCTTTACAAGTTCATAGCAAAGCTTCAGGCCTAAACCCGTTCCTTTCTCATTCTCCGTTCCGGGAGTGCTCTCAATCCCCGCGGATGTGAACAGTTCCTTCTGCTTATCCTCAGGAATCCCTATCCCGTTGTCACAGAACCTGAGAAAGGTTCCTTCACGTGTCATTGACATGTCCTTCAACAGTATGCTTACCCTGCCACCCCTGGGAGTGTATTTCATGGCATTGGAAAGAAGATTCCTGACAATAATGTCCATCAGGTCCTTGTCGAAAAAGGCCTTCGAATTGCCTATCTGGGTGAAATTGATTTTTATCGCCTTCTTGTCTGCCGTCTCCCTGAATATGCTCAGGTTGGTAAGGATAATATCTGCAAGATCATGCTTCCCGGGTGAATATTTTATTTTGTCTTCCTGGCCTCTTCCCCACACAAGCATGTTTTCGAGCAGGTTGATAACCTGCTGCGAGTACTGAATGCTCGCGTCTGCAAAAGTATTGTATTTGTCCCTGTATTCTTCCTCCTTGAGCAGATTGAGCATGTAAAGTATATTTACCACGGGGCTCCTGAGGTCGTGAGCAATAACTGAAAACACCTTGTTCCTGAGCTGGATCGTTTCTGAAAGCTTTTTGTTCTGTAACGCTATTTTGGCGTTCTGTTCCTCTATCTCTTCCTTTCGTGCATTGATTTCTTGAGTACGTTCATCGACGATCTGCTCCAGATGCCGGTTCAGATACTCATATTCAAGCTGCAGCTTCTCCTTTTCAGAATATGCCTTCACCCATTTGTAAAGTATGAGTACCGCCTGTATGAAAACGAACACAACTATTGCCTGGGTAAGTATGTATCCGGAGAAGAAAGCCTGATTGCCCAGTGCAATCCTGACATCATTGACGGCAGCCAGAGCCAGCATTGTACAGGTCAGGAAATAAAAGAAATCGACGATGTTCCGTTTCAGTATACCCTTTAGCGATTCGAAAAGCGCGGTTGCGAAAAGAATTATCAGCAGGGGATGTATAATAAATGTCATGTAACTGAATATTCTCACCGGAAATACAATTGTTATCACGGCGGCAAGGACAAGGATTACAGTGACTCCAATTGTTATTATCCTGAAGCACCTGGAGCGATACTGGTAAAGGGTAAACCAATACCATGCGGTCAGTATAGTGCAGAATACAATGTACTCCCATTTTATTATCCAATCCCAGCTTACGGACATTATATTGTGTATCAGAAAATTGGATGTAAAGAGCGGCCTCAGGGCAAGTCCGGCGGTACCCACGCTGAAAAATGCCGTCTGCTTGTCTCTTTTGAATATGAAAAAGAAAAATAAAAAAAGCAGTGAAAAAGCGAGAAGAAAACTCATTGATGCCCAGTCTACTGCCCGGTTAAATGCAACACTTTTCTGTATCTCGTTGAGAGTGCCGGCGCGCATCGGCATCCAGAATCCTCCCTTGCGATGATGAAAGTTGGAGACATTCAGTACTATTTCGATGGTGTCGGAATCGGGGCTGAACCTGATCAGGCGCTTTTCATAATAAGGTTCCGTTTTATTTTCAGTTACATCGGGTATACCATTCCTGTCCATCTTGTTGCCGTCGATATAAACTTCATACGAGGAATCGAACACCGGCATATCAAATGCCATGGAGTTCCTGAATCCCGGTGGGAGAAGCACCCTGAGACGGTAGGTGGCAAATCCTGTTCCCGTGGGCTTCAGCGATGCGGTCTTGTAACTGGTCCAATAGGAGGGGACCTGCCCGTAAATATCGGGAACGGGAGGATTGTCAGACTGAAAATCTTTCGGGCCCAGCATCCTGGACCAGTAGAACTCCCATTCCCCGTTTAGTTTGACAATGAATTTATTGCCGACTGATTCGCGGAGATCAATAATTCCTTTTTCGGCAAGGGGTTCATCGCCATGGGCCGGTATGGCAGGAAAAGAAAAGAGTATGAATGCAAAAAAGATATAAAATACTTTTCTCATCCGAACATGATTTTTAGAGGCCGGCGGGTTTCATTTAAGTCCTCTGTTTTTCAGAAGGGCATCAATTCCGGGCTCTTTCCCCCTGAATGCAATGTACATATCAAGAGGATCTCTGGTTCCGCCTTTCGAAAGGATCTCATTTTCAAATCTTGCAGCAACTTCCCGGTTGAAAATGTCGCCTGTTTCCTTAAATGCAAGGAATGCATCGGCATCAAGCATCTCACTCCAGTAGTAACTGTAATACCCTGCGGCATAACCGCTGTTCCAGATATGGTTGAAATATGTCGACCTGTATCTGGGTTTGATCTCCGGTATCAGACCATACTTGTCGAGCACTTTCTTTTCAAATTCCCGGATATCTATATCAACCGGTTCGGTAATAATGTGGTATTCCATATCAAGCAGGGCGGCGGCAAGGAACTCGACTGTCGTGAAACCCATGTTGAATTTTCCTGCCTTGTCGAGCTTGTCTATGATCTCGGCGGGGATTACTTCTCCTGTCTGGTAATGCTTCGCGTATTCCCTGAGGACTTCCGGTTCAAGAACCCAGTGTTCCATTATCTGCGATGGAAGCTCAACAAAATCCCTGGCTACCGAGGTTCCGGAAACGCCCGGGTATGTTGAATTGGAGAGCAGCTGGTGGAGGGCATGTCCGAATTCATGAAAAAGGGTGTTGGCTTCATCGGGTGTCAGCAGCGACGGCTTGTCGGCCGAAGGAGGAGTGCTGTTGGTTACCATCGTCACCACGGGATGTATCATGTTCCCGTTCTTGTCGCGGCTCTGACCCCTGTAGGCTCCGCACCATGCACCTCCCCGCTTTGACGACCTGGGATAATTGTCGATCATCAGCACCCCAACATGTTCATTGTCGCGTGTCACCTCAAAGGTCAGAACATCGGGATGGTATTTGGGGATATCGGTTCTCTTAGTGAAATCGAGATTGTAAAGCCTGTTTGCCACGAAGAACATACCTTCAATAACATTCTCTATCTGGAAATACGGCCTTGTCAGTTCATCGTCGAGATTATACTTTTCCTTCTTTATCTTTTCGGTGTAGTACCACCAGTCCCAGGGCTCAAGTTTGAATTTCCCGCCTTCCTTGTTTATTATCTGCTGCTGGGCTGCAACTTCGGCTTTGGCAACCGGAAGGGCCGCTTCCCATACCTGTACAAGGAAATCAAGAACCCTCTCGGGAGTTTTTGCCATGTTCCGCTCGAGAGCAAAATCAGCATAGCTTCTGTAGCCGAGCAGATTAGCCCTGTCGAGCCTGAGCCTCGCGATCCTGGCAATAATCTCCTTATTGTCGTATTCATTGTCATTATCACCTTTCATGAAGTATGCTGTGAAGATCTGCTTCCTCAGTTCCCTGTTTTCCGCGTATTTCAGGAAGGGTTCCATTATAGGATACTGGATGGTAAATGCCCATTTTCCTTTCTGATCCATCTTTTCGGCAGTTGCAGCGGCCTGGGCTACAATACCTTCGGGAAGCCCTGCCAGATCCTCTTCCTTGTCGATGAGCAATGTGAAGTTGTTGGTCTCAGCAAGAAGATTCTGACCGAATTTTACAGTCAGAAGAGACATCTCTTCATTTATCTTTCTCAGTTTGTCCTTGTCGGCGGGCGACAGTTCGGCGCCACTCCTTACAAATCCCTTGTAGGTGTCGTCGAGGATTTTCTTTTCCTCGTCGGTCAGATTGAATTTGTCCATATTCTCATACACCGATTTAACTCTGAGGAAAAGGGTATCGTTGAGGTTGATGTCATCCCTGTGCTTGGAGAGCAGGGGAGCCATTTCCATGTTGATTGCCTGAAGCGAATCGTTGGTGTGGGCCGAGTTGAGAGCCCCGAATATACGGCTTACTTTCGTGAGCAGCGTTCCGCTGTATTCAAGCTCCTTTATCGTGTTTTCGAAAGTAGCTTCCTCTTTGCTTGTCACTATCTTCCTTATGACAGCCTTTTGTTCTTCAAAGGCTTTCAGATACGCGGGCTTGTAATGTTCCGGCTTTATCTGTTCAAAGGGAGGAACGCCAAAGGGTGTGTCAAATTCATTCAGAAGCGGATTGTCGCTTTTTTCTTTCCTGTTGCATGAGGTGAAAATGACTGAAGCCATAATGATAAGAAAAGCTAATTTTTTCATCATAATTTAGTTTGAATTTTAAACCCACATGACTGGAAATTATATAAATACATCTTTGAGTATCTCATACATGTGGGTTTTATATAATGTTAAAGATTGGTTGGTTATTACACCGACCGGTAAGATACAAAGATTAAAAATTCTGTCAATATTAGCCAATTATCCCTGTTTTTTCTTCCTTGGCTTTCTTTTTTGTTCCCTGATCTTGAAAAGAATATCTCCCTTGTTGACGTCGGCTCCCTGGGTTACAATTACCTCTGCAACCTCCCCTTCCCAGGGACATTTTATTTCATCGATGTAGGAATTGGTCTGGATGTAGCAGATCCTCTCTCCGGCATTTACCAGATCGCCCTGCTTCGCCGGCTCTGTCTGCTCACCGTAAAGGTTATAGTAGATCTTTCCCTTTGCCGGGGAGGTCAGGGACTTTACCGAGGGATCATCCTTCGCGGCAGCCGCGGGTTTAGGGCTTGGGGCAGCGACAGTTACTACAGTCTTGGCATTTCCGGCCATTGATTCCTGTTCTTTGGCTTTTGCAAGCTCGGCCTCAAACCTTGTTTTGGCAACTCCGCTTTTGTAATCGCGGTATTGCCTGTCGTGCATGGCAAGTTCGAAGAGTTCTTCCTCATCCTGACCTGGATCCCATCCGTTCTTCTTCATCTCGGCCCTGAAGGAGGGAAGTTCGTCGGGATAGGCATCCTGCGGATTGCCGGTGTAGAATTCCTTTCCCAATTTTTTAGCAAGGCTCACGATCTCGCTTCCCAGCTCACCCGGAAGCTTGCCGGCCTTGCCAAGGATCATGTCCCAGGTATTGTTGTCTATCATCCCGTACCTCTCCTTGCCGCTTGTCATCTGAATGATGTTCATCAGGGCAACATTCTTCACATACTGGCTGAAAGGTGTAACCAGCGGCGGATAACCAAGCACAGGCCATATGGTTTCAACTTCCTGGAAAAGCTTTACCACCAACTCGTCTTCGGTCAGCTCCGGAAGTCCTTGTTTTTTTAAAGAGGAATTTATCCCCTGGTGCACTCCTTTGAGATCAGCCATCATGCTGCCCATCATTCCGCCCGGCAGACCGCTGTTTAGAAGCAGCGATGATACCTGCCTGTTCCTGGGATCGATGAAATATCCCAGGAAATCATCGATGAACGACTGGGTAAGAGACCTTACTTTCATATAGGCATCCATGTTGATTTTCGGGACATCAAAGCCGGCATCATCCATTATAGCCCTGACGGCTATTACATCGGGATGAATCGTGCCCCAGCTCAGCGGTTCCATGGCTACATCTATATAATCGGCTCCGGCCCTTGCAACTTCGAGCATTGAGGCCACTGACAATCCCGGACCGGAATGACCATGATAATCAACCACGATACCCGGGTATTTCTTTTTTATCTGCCTTACCAGTTCCCCCAGGGTGGCAGGTCTTCCAATTCCGGCCATATCTTTAAGGCATATCTCATCAGTGCCGTAGTCGACAATATGTTTTACAACATCCATGTAATAGTCTACAGTGTGAACCGGTGAATGGGTTATCGAAAGGGAAGCCTGGGAGATCATTCCTGCCTCTTTGGCATATTTCACCGACAGTTCCAGGTTCCTGTGGTCATTCAGGCCGCAGAACGACCTTGATATATCAACCCCCTGGGCTTTTTTCACCTTGTACATAAGCCGGCGCACATCGGCCGGAACCGGGTACATCCTGATACCGTTCAGTGCACGCTCGAGCATGTGCGTCTGAATGCCCGCCTGGTTGAATGGCAAGGTCCATTCCCTCACTGCCGTATTCGGATTCTCACCATACAGGAGCTGAACCTGCTCAAAGGCTCCCCCGTTGGTCTCAACCCGGTCGAAGCATCCCATTTCGATTATATGAGGGGCAACAGCTTTTAGTTGTTCAACGCGAGGCTGATATTTTCCCGACGACTGCCACATGTCGCGGTAAAGCAGACTGAAACGGATCTTTCTCTTCATATCGTGTTTGGTTTTCAGGGTTTGCAGGCTGACCCGGAAATGTCATTCTGCAACCGGTTATAAATACAAATTAAGCTCAATTATGGGGGACTACAACTGATTAAAGTCAGAAAAATACATTGTCTTGCGGTCTCGCGGTCTTGCAGTCTTGCGGTCTCTTCTAATGCAGCCCATCGCCTATAATACATAATACATAATACATTATAAGTCTTGCAGGTCGTGTAAGTTGTTTACGTAGTGCTGGTTATGTGGCTCGTGCTGTTTGTGTGGTTAGTGCCCTAACTGCTAATTGCCAATTGCCAATTGTTTATACATCGCCTATAATCCATAATCCATAATACATTATAAGTCTTGCGGTCTCATATTCCCCGCGTTTTGCACATTTAAAAAAAATTCAATTTTCCTGTCACATTTTGTAATTTCGATTCGTATATATGTTGTATGATAAACCCGAATCCGGAACTCTTAAAAATCATTGAAATGAAAAACAACAGAAAACACCCGGTCTTAATGCTCCTGGCCATCGTTTTAATGGCGTTAATAAGCACACATGGTTGCGGATTGGACGACCCCGCTGATGCCGATTTATTACTTGAAGAACAGATGATAAAAGACGGCACGCACCCGATTCTTGGCTCCTGGAGGCTCTACGCTTTTGTGTCTGCCGACGGAAGCTCTAAAGTTGCCAAACCAACAGTCGAAGAATGCAAAACTTGTTATACCATCGTTATCAAACAGGACAAAACTATCGAAGGAAGAGCGTCAGCTAATGAAATATCCGGTTACTTTGATTTAAAAAACAATACTATTAAACTGGGGTTGGCTACATATGCTTTAGCTATTTCACCTGAAGATGCAGTCCGTATTGAAGAAGAAATAATACCAAAAATCAATAAATTCAAAGTAAAAGGTAATCAATTGTTTTTATTCTATTCCGGGAATGATTACTTGTTATTTCATCGTACAATTGAATAGTCATGAGGACAATAATACATATGTCAATCGCTGCCATCATCATGATGGCAGTGATATCACCATCGGGGTTCTCACAGATAACCACGAACGAACTGCCGGTCAGTTTTAACCTAAATGAGATAAAAGATCCCCCGATACCAATATTCGTAGATCCTCCCGATATGGATAAAATACGCGCGGAAGATGCTGCTAACGATACTATTGTAGGAGGGATCCAAAGAATAGCTGTTCCAATTAATATCAATACAAATACTGATTCAGATGGTCAGTGGGAAAAGCTTTCTGATGGAAGCGTTTTGTGGAGAATCTCATTTATCGCCAGTGGTGCAGATGCTCTTTTCTTAACTTACGACAGGTTTTGGCTGCCTGAAGGAGGGAAATTGTTCGTGTACGGACAAGATAACAGTGATGTTATTGGTGCGGTTACACATGAGTACTTGCAGGTCGTGTAAGTTGTTCGGGTAGTGTTGCTTATGTGGCTCGTGCCGGATGTGTGATTAGCGCCCTAACTGATAATTGCTAATTGCTAATTGCTAATTGCTAATTGTTTATACATCGCCTATAATCCATAATCCATAATACATTATAAGTCTTGCAGGTCTTGCAAGTCGTGCAGGTCTTGCAGGTCGTGTAAGTTGTTTACGTAGTGCTGGTTATGTGACTCGTGCCGGATGTGTGATTAGCGCCCTAACTGATAATTGCTAATTGCTAATTGCCAATTGCCAATTGTTTATACATCGCCTATAATACATTATACATAATACATTATAAGTCTTGCAGTCTTGCGGTCATGCGGTCTCTTCTAATGCAGAACATTGCCTATAATACATCGCCTATAATACATTATACATTGTCCTGCGGTTTCTTCGTCTCCCATTCTCCCATTCCCCCATTCTCCCCTTCATCCTCTCCACGCCGCCGCTTGCCGTTCTTTCCCTGTGCCCTGCGCTCTGTGCCCTGTGCTCTGTGCCCTGTGCTCTGTGCCCTGTGCCCTGTGCCCTGTGCTCTGCGCCCTGTGCCCTTTGGCCGCGTGCCGCGTGCCACTCGCCGTTCATTCAATCCTTGATACAACGAACAGAATATCCATGTGATAGGGATGTTGCTGGGACAAGCCCTAAGCTAGAATAGTCATATGAAATTATATAAGACCATGCCCACGGAGTACGATTTTTAGAATCTCCCATTGATGGGGTCCAAAGATAAAGCAACCGTCCTTTCCTGAAAAAACCTCCATTGTCCCCCCATCGCAAGCCTGCAGGAAGACCGGAAAATCCGCTTGAATTGGTAGCCCCGGTGTTTGGCGGATCCCAGAACTGGGTGCCGGGAACCTTCATTTTCCCGCCGGCGACATCTTGTCCTCCCAGGCAGATGGTTAACTTCTGGATTTCGGCACTATCCGGAACATGCCATCCTGCAGGACAAAGCTTTCCTGTGCTAACCGCGTACCAGTTGTACAAAGCGCCATAGGTATTCCTGCCGCTTTCCTCATCATTATCGTACCAGCAGCAGGCCGGTGTCCATGTGGTACACCAGGCATCGTTTGCACTTACCTCCGGTATGGAAGCGCCATCGTTAAAGCTTGTTGTTTTGAGGTTTTCAGCCATCCATACCTGGGTCCCGATACCGATAGTTGAATAAACATTCCCATCTATATCCGTAACGCTACCTTGCTCTCCCGAGAGATCAAATGGCGTAACAAAGGATAACTCTTCCCCGTACGCGGTACCCGCCGCGCTGCTTGCATAGGCTCGTACATAATATCGAGTCTCGGGTGTCAGGTGGTTAATAATGATCTCAAAGGGTGTCAGGTAAGGATTAAGGAATGCAGAAATCTTATTATCATTTATCGTGGGCGATGGAGATTTGCCCCAGCATATACCTTTTTCTATCAGTTCATCTCCCATCACTGAAACAACCTTTCCGCTTACCAGCGCTGAAACAGGAGTGATAGTAAGTATCCCGGTAGTCTCGACTTCAGCTAATGGCATTTGCTCTCTTTTACAAGCTGTAATTGAAACAAGAAAGAATACCGTGATACATACCGGCGATAATATGGATCTCTTTATTTCTTCTTTCATTTTATTGATGTGTTTACAATACTACAACTGTTTCAATTAACCTGAATCCGATATAAAGTTATGCAAATTAAGTCATTAATCCATCAATTATTTTCGGATTAATAGTAAATATATAACGGCCTTTCCAGGTGATGAAGTACTGCAGAACGGTGGCGCTCTGCGCCCTGTGCCCTGTGCCCTGTGCTCTGCGCCCTGCGCCCTGTGCCCTTTGGCCGCGTGCCGCAAGCCGCTCGCCGTTCTTCCACCCTGCGCCCTTCACCAGACAGTAAAAAAAAAGGAAAGATAGTTGGGAGTTATCTTTCCTTCATTAACCTAAACCTGATCGTAGAATGTGGCCGGACGGCCGAATAAAGAACGTTTACATCCTATAGACGCCCAAGCCCGCATTTTGTTGCAGATTTTTATGTTAATGTTATGTTAAGCATTTGTTAATGCATGCCGAGGCGGGCCTAATGTCCGGAATATTAATGTTATACGGTCAGAAAATTTTCCGCCTGCATCTCTAAACTGTTTAATAAATCGTATGAGAGACAAGAATATCACAATAACACTCAATAAATCCTTGTTTCAGTCATTGCGGAACAGGCAAAAATATCTAACTTGCAACACATTCATGCTTTATGATATCAAAGCTTAAATACAGCTTCATGATGCAGCGCCTCGGACGAAGGCTCTACAACTGCCTTATGTTCTACAGCCTGTAACAGGTACATCTGCCGGCCGGTTGCTTCCGGTCAGTTTTTTCTCCTCTTCCTGTTTTTATTGTTATCTATATGAAGGGATTGATTTTCAATGTTAAACGGTATTCGGTCCATGATGGCCCGGGGATAAGGGTGACTTTCTTCATGAAGGGCTGTCCCCTTTCATGCTTGTGGTGCCATAATCCCGAAGGGATATCACCCGAGCCACAGACTGTTGTTCAGACACGGAAAGTGGGAGAGAAGGAATTCAACAGCAGGGAAATGGTGGGCAGATATTATTCGACATCAGAAATACTTGAGATCCTTGACCGGGAACGGATTTTCATGGAGCAGTCGGGAGGAGGGGTGACTTTTTCGGGAGGCGAACCCATGATGCAGCATGAGTTCCTGCTCGAAGCCTTAAAGGCCTGCCGTGAACATGGCTATAACACCGCCGTGGATACATCGGGTTATTCTTCCGCGGAAAGCTTCATGACAATAATGCCCTATACCGATATCTTCCTCTTCGACCTGAAACATACCGACGATAAGCTTCATGTTGAATACACGGGTGTCTCAAACGACAGGATAATTGAAAACCTCAGGATGATATGCGACAGTGGAAAGAACGTTATTGTCCGCGTACCCGTTATCCCGGGGAAAAATGATGATGAAATGACTTTAAAATCAATGCGCGACCTGCTGAGCAGCCTGAACCGGGATAAGCCTGTCGGAATAAACCTTCTTCCATTCCACAGGATAGGGATGAATAAATACGGCAAATTTGGGATGAACTACAGAATGAATGATACAACTCCTCCTTCACCCCAAAGGATGAACGAGTTGAAGGACTTCTTTGAAGCAGGCGGTTTTAAAGTGAAAGTAAGGGGTTGAACAATAGAAAAGTAATTAACAAAATTGAAATTATGATACTTACAGACAGGGTAAAGAGACTGAGAGAACAGAGTATCAACGCGGTGGAAAGGATAAGCGCCGAGAGGGCACAGCTTATAACCGCCTTTTACAAAAGCGATGAGTCAAGGGAGCTTTCGGCTCCGGTCCGCCGCGCAAGGGCATTTGAATACCTGCTCAGGCACAAGACCATCTGCATCAACCGGGGGGAACTTATTGTCGGCGAACGCGGTCCTGAACCGAAAGCCACCCCGACCTATCCCGAAATAAGCCTTCATTCGGTTGAGGACCTGGAAATCCTCGACAGCCGGAAGAAGGTGTTTTTCAAGGTTGATGAAGAAGTGAAGCGAATATATCGCGAGGAGATAATCCCGTACTGGAAGGGCAAGAGCAACCGCGACAGGATCATGAGCCTGATGACGGACGAATGGATGAAAGCCTACAGGGCGGGTGTTTTCACGGAATTCCAGGAGCAGCGGGCACCGGGACATACTGTACTTGGGGGAAAGATGTTCCGGACAGGTTTTCTGAAGCTGAAGGAAGAAATCAGGGAAAGCCTTGAAAAACTTGATTACTATAATGATTTCGAGGCATTCGACAAGTCAGAGGAACTTAAGGCCATGGACATAGCCTGCGACGCTATAATAATGTATGCAGGACGACATGCCGATGAACTTGAAAGGCTGGCTTCGGCTGAGACTGATCCCAAAAGAAAGAATGAACTGATTGCCATGGCCGCAATATGCAGAAAGGTGCCTGCACATGCCCCGGAAACAGTTCATGAGATGCTTCAGCATTACTGGTTTATCCATCTTGGAGTGATCACTGAACTGAATCCCTGGGATTCATTCAATCCCGGAAGGCTCGACCAGCACCTGTTCCCGGTATGGAAAAAGGAAATGGAGGCCGGAACTCTGACCGACGAGCAGCTGTTTGATCTGCTGGGCTGCTTCTGGGTGAAATTCAATAATCATCCTTCACCTCCCAAAATTGGTGTCACAGCCAGTGAGAGCAATACCTACACAGATTTCTGCCTTATAAATCTCGGAGGAGTGAAACCCGACGGATCGGATGCAGTCAATGAAATGAGCTACATTCTTCTCGATGTGATAAGGGAAATGAGAATCCTTCAGCCCAGCTCCATGGTCCAGATAAGCAGGAAAAGCCCCGACAGATTCATTCACAAGGCTCTCGATATAATAAAAACCGGATTCGGACAGCCTTCATGCTTCAATACCGATGCAATCATCCAGGAAATGTTGAGGCAGGGGAAAAGCATCGTGGATGCCCGCGACGGAGGGGCTTCCGGATGTGTGGAAACTGGTGCTTTCGGTACAGAGGCCTACTGGCTTACAGGCTACTTCAACCTGACAAAGATACTTGAGCTTACACTTAACAACGGATTCGACAAAAGGACAGGAGTTCAGCTTGGTCCCGAAACAGGACAGGCAAGGGATTTTAAAACTTTTGATGAACTGATTGATGCTTTCAGGATACAGGTAAGATATTTTGCCGATATCAAGATAAGAGGAAATAACGTGATTGAGAAAACCTTTGCACGATGGCTGCCTGTTCCGTTTCTTTCGCTTCTGGTTGAGGATTGCATCGCTAATGGGAAGGACTATAACGGGGGAGGCGCGAGGTACAATACCACCTATATTCAGGGTGTGGGCCTTGGATCGATTACCGACATCCTTACATCAATAAGGTATAATGTGTATGACAGGAAAAACATAACGTGGGATGAATTGCTGAAAGCAATGGAAGCTGACTTTGAAGGCTGTGATCAGTTGAGATACGATCTGATCTACAATACGCCAAAATACGGCAATGACGATGATTATGCCGATCAGCAGGCAGTTACAGTGTTTGAGGTCTATTATGACGCGGTCAACGGACGTCCATGCTCAAGGGGCGGCGTGCACAGGATCAATATGCTTCCCACTACATCGCATGTTTATTTCGGAAGCGTTACAGGTGCCACAGCCGACGGAAGGAAGGCTTTCACTCCGCTTTCGGAAGGCATTTCCCCAAGTCAGGGCGTCGACAGCAACGGACCGACCTCGGTGATCAGATCGGCTTCAAAGATCGATCATCTGCGTACGGGAGGCACTCTTCTGAATCAGAAATTCTCGCCTTCCTTCTTCGACGATGAGAACAGCTACAATTGCCTTACCTCACTGATCAGAAGCTATTTCAGTCTCGACGGCCATCACATTCAGTTCAATGTGGTAAATGCCGAAACACTTCGCGATGCACAGAAGCATCCCGAACTGTACAGGGATCTGATAGTCAGGGTGGCAGGATACAGCGACTACTTCAACGATCTGGGAGAGGATCTTCAGAATGAGATCATCCTCCGGACCGAACATGAGTCAGCATAACACACTGAAAGGTATTCAGGACAACTTATTTCTTCTTATCCTTCACCTCGTTGAACATTGATGTTGCCGTGGCAACAATACCGGCGATGTCAGTAAGATTTGAAGGAAGTATAATGGTATTGTTTTGTTTTGCAAGGTTTGCAAAACCATTCAGGTACTGTTCAGCTACCCGGAGGTTCACGGCATTTAAGCCATTTTCTTCCGATATTGCTGTTGCAATGGCTCTCAGACCGTTAGCTGTTGCATTTGCCACCTGCTCAATTTCGGAAGCACGTCCGGCCGCTTCATTGATCCTCTTCTGCTTTTCTCCTTCCGACCTGAGAATGAACTCCTGCTTGTCGCCGTCGGCAACATTTATCTTGGCCTGCCTTGTTCCTTCCGATTCGGCAATGATCGCCCTCTTCTCCCTTTCAGCCCTCATCTGCTTCTCCATGGCATCCTTGATGCTCTGGGGAGGTATAATATTCTTTACCTCATAACGGGTTACCTTAACGCCCCATGGTTCACTTGCCTTGTCGACTGCATCAACAATAGTGGCATTTATCGATTCTCGTTCCTCGAATGTACGGTCGAGTTCGAGCTTGCCGATAACGCTCCTCATGGTTGTCTGTGCTATCTGAATCGAAGCAAAGCGGTAGTTGTCAATACCGTAGGAGGCTTTCTTCGGATCAAGGACCTGGAGGTAGAGAATGCCGTCGACCTCAATTGCAATATTGTCGCGTGTTATACAAGTCTGAGATGCAACATCTATTGCCTGTTCCTTCAGGGTATGCCTGTACCTTATCTTGTCGATAAATGGTATAAGTATCTGGAAACCTGCACTGAAAGTTGTCCTGTACTTTCCGAGTCTTTCAACGATTATTGCAGTTC
>ERZ1026792.915-NODE-915-length-21114-cov-5.809644_pt1 | contig 21114 bp, 10 predicted proteins | sample MGYA00520884_ERZ1026792 | MGnify/ENA primary metagenome ERZ1026792 (study PRJEB33270, sample SAMEA104284473) | anaerobic digester metagenome | biome: Anaerobic digester microbiome; feature: mesophilic sludge digester; material: Anaerobic digester biomass | place... | reverse complement strand
CCGCCGAACCACGGCAGAATGGCCTTGGCGATGATGAGCTGCACCTGAAAGAGCAGGAACGCCCCCAGAAAGATCGCGGCGGCCGGGACGATCATGGCGCGCGCGGCGGGCTCGCGAGAATCGTGCGCGCTCATTGCGCCGGCCAGTCGTGCGCGCGGGAGCCGCGCGACGCCGCGGTTGGTGTGGAGTATCGCGCCGCCGTCGCGAGCAGCGCGAGAATCCTTCGGTTTCGCATCGGGACGGTCCCCTTGCCGCGGGCGATCGGCGGGCCGCGCAACGCCGCGACGCCCGCCGGCCGCGTTCCCGCCTCGCCTGTCCGCCGGCAATCGTAGCTCTTGGGGGCCTGTTGCGGCAACGCCTCTCGCGGAGGCGAACGCATCGAGCGGCCTGGCGCGGGGCGGCAGAGAGGGGCTCGAGCGGTCGGCGAGCTGCCGAGCCGGGCTTGGCGCCCGCCGTGTTGAGAAGCTTCTTAAGCGCCGCGGCCAGGTTTTTTCCCGGTCGGAAAGCCGTTCACCCGGGCGCGACGCCTTTGATTGACCCCGTGCCGGCCGCGATGTACAGTCGCCGGTGTGAAGACCAAGGCAATCGCGTGCGGCCTCGCCGCGCTGGCGGCGATGGGCATGGCTCCGGCGCGCGCCGCCGGGAATCTCGTCCCCGATCCCTCCTTCGAAGAGCCCATGGAGCGCGACCGCTGGGGGCATGTCTTCGCGCATTGGTCGGGGTGGATCTACGAGGGTGAATGCGAGTTCCGGGTCTCGGACCTCGCGCGCACGGGCGGGCATTCGCTTCTCCTCGTCGGCGGGAACCAACCCAAGATCCGAGCCTGGCCTCGGAAGCTGGTCCTCGAGCCCGGCCGCTACCGCGTCGTCGCGCACCTGCGCGGCCTGGACATCGGGACCGGGCGTTGGAACCAGACCACGGAGTTCATGTTCGCGGGGGTGTATCTGCCCCTGGGCCGGAACGGGACCTTCGGGTGGACGCGCCTCACCTACGTGGGCGAGGTCAAGGAGCCGACGGAGGGAACCTGTCCGAGCTTCGGACTCATGGCGCCGGGCCGCCTCTGGGTCGATGACGTCACGGTGGAGAAAGTCGGCGACGACACGGCCCTGACGCCCGTTCCGGTCTTCGGCGCGGAAGAAGCGCCTATCGCGCCGCCCGGCCCCTTCGGCGCGGGCGCCGCCCGCTGCCCCGATTGCGGCTACCGCGCCATGCCCGCGTGGGGAAGCTGCTATGCCTGCGGCGCGGCCCTCGCGGCTCGGCCTGCGGCGAGCGGCCCGCCGGTGCGCGTCATCGCGTCGTTCGAGGACGGAAACCCCTTCGACGGCGGCGTTGTCGTGTCGGCGCACGCCACGGACGGCGCCAAGGCTCTGCGCATCGACCGCGGCTACGCCAGCATGGATGGGCCGCAGGACTGGACCGGCTACGACTGGATCAAGGTCGACGTGCACACCGACGCCGACCGTCCGCTCAAGCTGTATTTCGAGGTGCGCGACACGGAGACCCGCGACTACTGGACGCGGGTCAACTACACGACCGTGGTGCCCCCCGGATCCGGCACGCTGGCGATTCCCGCCGCGCTGTACGTCGGCGAGAAGTCCCGCCCGGGCCGTCCGCTCAACCGCCGCGGCATCACGCGGATCGTCTTTTCCATCGGCGCCGATCCGCCGGCGCCGCTCTTCCTCGACCGCCTGCGGCTGGAGCGCGACACCTCGGCCGAGGCCGTCCGGTTCGAGGGGCTCTGGGCCTTCGACCTGGGAACCCGCACCAGCCCCGTCATGGAGGGGTTCACGCCCCTCGACATGAGCTGCGCCTATACGGCCGGCCGGGGATACGGCTGGAAGAACGCCCGCTTCTGGCGCGCTTTCGACGCGCTGCAGCCGGATCCGCTCTACCAGGATTTCATCTGCGTCGAGGCCGGCGGGCTGGCCATCGATGTGCCCAACGGGCGCTATCGCGTCATCGTCAACATGGACTCGCCCTCGGGGTACTGGGGCGAAGTGCAGCGCTACCGGCGGCGGGTTCTGCGCGTCGAGGGGCGCGAGCTGGTGGACACCATGGACCTGGAGGCGTTCATGCGGCGCTACTACCGGTCCTGGGATCGCGACGACCTCCCGGCGGAGAACGCGTTCGATACCTACCAGCTGCCCTACTTCGCCGAGAAGGACTGCACGGTCGACGTCGACGACGGGCAGCTCAACGTGGAGTTCGAGGGGGCGAACTGGGCGTGCTGCGTGTCGGCCGTCATCGTGTTTCCCGCCGAGCGCGACGCGCAAGGCGACGCTTTTCTGGACTTCGTGCGCGCCCGGCGGCGGTTCCATTTCGACAATGCTTTCAAGCGCGTGCTCCACAGCCCCTCGGGGGTGCCGCCCGTTCCGAGCCCCGAGGAGCGCCGGCGGGGATACATCGTCTTTGCGCGGGACTGGATGGAGGATGTCTTCGACAACGACATGCCCCGGGAAGGCGAGCGCGTGGCGACCCTGTCGGCCAGCGCCTTCGCGGGCGAGCTGGAGCCGGTCACCCTGTCCGTGTTTCCCCTCGAGGCGCTCGGCCCGGTCACGGTGACACCGGGCGATCTGGCGGGCCCCGGCGGCGCGGTCATTCCCGCCCGGGCCATTGCGACGGGTTACGTCCGGCACCGGCTCGCGCGTGTGACCATGGAGGGGAGCGTCTACACCATCGCGCCGCGATTTGTCGTCCCGCGGAGCACCGCGCCCATGCCGCCGGGTTTCACGCGCACCTTCTGGCTCACGGTCGCGGTGCCGCCCACCGCCGCGCCGGGGCTTTACCGGGGCGCGCTCGCGGTGGCCGCCGCCGGCGGCGCGCCGTTGGCTGTGCCCCTCGAGGTTCGTGTCCGGCGAGGGACGCTGGACCCCGTGGACATCCCCGTCGGGCCCTGGGGCCACACGATCGACTTGCCGTGGGAAGGGCCGGAGGCCGCCGCCCGGAACCGCCGCCTGGCGGCGGCGTCGCTTCGCAAGCTCAGGGAGTACGGGTTCACCACCGCGAGCGGTCTGCCCGTGGTGCGCTACTTAGGATGCGAGAACGGCAGCCCGCGCTTGGATTTCTCCCGCGGCGATGCCCAGATGCGCTTGTTCAAGGAGCACGGCTTCCGGATGTCGGTCGTGACGTACTGCCCCCTGGAAGGGCTCGAGACGTACTACAAGGACTCCGCCGCCATGCAGGCGGCGGGGTTCACGGACTATCCGGCCTTTATCCGCGCGGTCTTCGGCGCCATTCAGCGGCATGCCGAGGCGGCCGAGTGGCTGCCCGTCTACTGGAACATCGGCGATGAGCCCGTCGGCGACGATCTGGCGCGCAGCGCGGAAAACGCGGAAGCCTACCGCGCGGCCTTCCCGCAAGGCCCGCCGTTCTTCACGGCGGCGACTTCCTTCGTGGGCGCCGATGCGAACGATCCGCGCTTCCGCCTGTCCCGCGCCCTGCACGTGGCCGACTGGAACCTCCACGACGAGGCCTCGGTGCGGCTGCTCCGCGATGCCGGCGGCGCGTGGGCCTTTTACAACGGCGGCAACCGCTGGACCTTCGGGGTGTATCTATACAAGGCCGTCGCGCAGCACGGGATGCGCTTCCGGCTGTCCTGGCACTGGAACGCCGCGGCGGGCGATCCTTACTATGCCCTCGATTGCCGCGAGGATGACTACGCCTGGTGCAGCGCGAGTCCCGAGGGCGAGTTGATCCCCTCCCTGGAGTTCGAGCGTCTCCGCGAAGGGCTCGACGACTACCGGCGCCTGGCGACCCTCGCGCGCCTGGCGCGCGAGAACCCCGGCGCCGAGGCCGCCGGAGCCGCCGAGGCGTGCCTTCGGGAAATCCTGGCCTCCTTCCGCCTCGGCGAGCGGGACATGAACGACGGGGGAAAGTTCAAGGCCCTTCGAGCGCGGCTCGAAGCGGCGATCGAGCAGTTGCGGTGACCGCGCCGGAATCCCATGGAGCGGCAGCCGGCGCGGACGCCGAGAGGCGCGCGCAAGGAGGCGTTATGCGGCGACAGGCGCGGGAGGGACGGCGGGGCTTCGGGAGGCTTCCAACCCTGGGCGCGGGGCGCGCGGCGTTGGCCGCGGCGCTGCTTTTCGCCGGCCTGGCTCGCGCCGGCGAGGCGCCCAATCTGGTTGCCAACGGCTCCTTCGAGCGGGAGGGGAGGACGCCGGGAACTCCGGAGGCGTGGGCGGCGGCGGGCAGCCGGTCCGTGGCGCAGGCGTTGCTCCTCGACACCAGGCTCGGCGGCGGCAAGTGCGCGAAGCTGGTCGTGAGCGCCTTCGCGGGCGACACGCCCGACGCCCACGCCATGGTGTGCCAGGCCGGCGTGGTCGCCGTGAAGGCGGGGCGGTGGTACCGTTTGAGCTTCCTGGCCAAGGGCGAAAACATTCGCACCGGCGCCGTCGAGGTCGCGCTCAGCGACATGCGCCGCTGGGAGAACGCGGGGCTCGCCGGCGCTTTTCCCGTCACGGCGCGGTGGGAGCCGCACGAGGTGCGCTTCCGCGCCCGCGCCGACGTGCCCGCCGCGGCGAGCCGCCTCCAGTTTTGGTTCAAGACGACGGGCACGCTGTGGCTCGACGATGTCGTTCTGACCGAAAGCGACGTCGGCGAGGAGTGGTTCCCCGTCCTGGCCTCCGAGGGATCCGGCAATCTCGTCCCGAACAGCAGCTTCGAGTGCGGCGCCGCGGGGTGGGGAAGCTACACCTACGGCCTCAAGGGGTGGGGCGGGAACCTGTATCGGCTCGAGGGTGCAATTGACGCCTCCGCCGCGCGCCACGGCGGCCACAGCCTCAAAATCGCGCCGGCGCCCGGCACCCGGCCTGTTTTCTTCTTCGATTACTACGAACCGGTTCGCCAGGCCGTGCGGCGGATCCTCGCCGCGAACCGCGGCTGGTTCCGCGTGTCCGAAGGCGAGACCTTGACGCTCTCGGCGTTCATGCGCGGCGACGGCGAGGACACCGCCGCCGAGTTGGCGGTCGTCTTCGCTCCCGACGTTCGCCGCTCGCGCGCGGTGAAGGTCGGCGCCGAATGGCGCCGCCACGAATTCACCTTCACGGCGGAACGGCCGTACCTCTTCATCGCCGTCGGCCTCGATCTGGACGCGTCGGGGCGGGAATCCGCGGTGTTGTGGATCGACGCCGTGCAACTGGAGCGCGCCTCCGCCGCCACGCCGTACCGGCCGCGCGCGCCGGTCGAGGCGTACCTCGAGACCGGCGTCGAGGGCCACATTTTCTCAGGCGATGCGGGCATGGCGTTCGCCGCGCGGGCCTACAACGACGGCGATGCGCCCCGGGAGCTTCACGGCACCCTCGTGGTGGAAGACTTTTTCGAGCGCGTCGTTCTGGAGCGCGCCGTATCCATCGCGCTCGCGCCCCGCGCGGGCGGCGCCGCGGCGATCGCCGGCGTGCTGCCCGGCGCGCGCGGCTTTTTCCGGGTGCGCTGGCAAGCGGGGGAGGCGTCGCAGCGGCTGCGCTGCGCCGTTTTGGCGCCGCGGGAACGCGGCGCGGACGGCGCTCCCTTCGGTTTCAACCACGCCTACCCGTGGGGGTTCCTGATCGATCTCGCTCACCGCGCCGGGGCGGGCTGGTGGCGCGACTGGTCGGCGCAATGGAACACGGTGGAGCCGCGCAAGGGCGACTTTCGGTTCGAGGCGGCGGACGCGCAGATCGAACGGATTCTGCGCCGCGGGGGCGAGGCGCTCGTCCTGTTGCCGTTCCCGTCGGCCTCTTGGTCGACGACAGCTGACGCCGAGGCCGTCCGGAACGCCGCGGGGCGGGACGCGTACCTGCGCGCGCGCCTACCCGTTGCGTACGCGCCCGCGAAGCAGGAAGACTTCGACGCATATGCCGCGGCCGTGGTGCGGCGCTACTGCCGCGCGGAGCCGCGCCCCGCGGCGGCCTACCAGATTCTCAACGAACCCGTCTACACCGACTACGCCTTGCCGCGCCGTTTCGGATACGGAGTGGAGGACTACGTGCGGTTGCTCGCGGGGGCCTATCGGGCCATCAAGGCGGAGCAGCCCGACTGCGTCGTCGTCGGCGGCATCGGCGCCGGGCTCGAGGCGGGAGTGACGCGGGAGTTCGTGGCGTCGGGAGGGCTCGCCTTCGTGGATGTCTTCGATGTTCATATCTACGATCCGCCGCGGCCGGCCGAAAGCTACGAGGAGCCTTTCGCCGCGCTCGAGGCCCTCATGCAGGCGCACGGCGGCCCGAAGCCCATCTGGATCACCGAATGGGGCTGCTATGCCGACGACGACCCCGCGTGCATCCCGCCCACGGTGGGGGACGCCACGATGGGCCGCTGCCGCTGGAAGACGGAACGCGCCGCGACGGAGCATATCGTCAAGTTCGCGGCGACGGCCTTCGCGCACGGGGTCAGGCGGATCTTCTTCCACGCCGGGACCTGCGGCGCCATCAACGGTCCGGACGAGGGCGGCGTCCTCTTCGAGTACGGCGGCGCGCCCCGCGCAATGTACGCCGGCGTCGCGGCCTTCGCGCGCTTCGTGGGGGAGCCGCGGGCGTGCCCGTGGGCGCGCTGCCGCGACGGTCTCGCCGCGTATGCCTTCGACACGGGGCGGGGGGCCGTCGCGGTGGTGTGGCGGTTCGGGGAAACGGCGCCGCCGCGGCCGCTCGCCCCCGGCCTGCGCGCCTACGACATCATGGGAAACGTCCTCGCCGCCGCCGAGGTCGCCCTGGACGGGACGCCGATCTACGTGACGGCGGCGGATTCGGCGCCCATCGCCGCGTGGCTGGAGCCGTGAGGGCGGCGGCGCGCCGCCGCCGCGCCTGCAGCCTGCGCGCCCGTCCCGCGGTCTGGCGTTCGCGGCGGCGAGGCGGCATCATCGACCTTCGGCGCGGCGCCGTTCCGGCACGGCGCGTGAAGGCCGGACGGCGAGAGCGCGCCGCGCCCAGGAGAAGCCTTCCATGCCCAGGCCACGACTGCTTCCGCTGTTCGCCGCGATTCTTCAAATCTGCGCCCGCGGGGCGGGCGAGGCTCCCGCGCCGCTGGAGCCGGCGCGGCTGTGGTTCGCCCGGCCGGCCGACTCGTTTCTCGAGTCCTGCGTTCTGGGAAACGGCCGGCTGGGGGCCATGGACTTCGGCGGCGTCGACAACCAGCGCGTGGTCCTGAACGAATCTTCGATGTGGTCGGGCGGCGCTTACGACGGCAACAACTACGATGCCTACAAGTGCCTGCCGGAGGTGCGGGAAAAACTCTTCGCGGGGGATATCGCCGGCGCCGAGGCCGTGTTGACGGGGAGTTTCCGCTACGCCGACGGCGTGCAAGGCTGGCGCGACGAGAACCAGTTCGGCTGCTACCAGACGCTCGGCGATCTCACGGTTTGCTTCGGCGGCGGCACGGCGGCGCGGGTCACCTCGACGAGTGGGCATGACCATGGCGGCGGCGAGGGCCTGGCGAAGTCCTACGACGGGAAGGCGGGAACGAAGTGGTGCTTCCGCCACGAGGGCAGGCCGGTGCGCTGGCAGGTCGAGCTGGCGGAGCCCCGGACGGTGACCGCCTACACCTTCACGAGCGCCAACGACATGCCCCTGCGCGACCCGCGGAACTGGACGCTGGAGGGCTCGGCCGACGGCGCGGCGTGGACCGAGCTCGACCGGCGCGACCTCGACGCGCCTTTCGAGGGACGCCACCTGGAAAAGACCTTCCCGGTGGGCAAGCCCGCCGCTTTCCGCTTCTATCGCCTGACCTTCGCGCCTCCCGCGGCGGACATGTTCCAGGTTGCGGAGATCGTCCTGGACGGCGCGCCGTTGGTTCCGACGGTGCCCGCGGACTACCGCCGCGAGCTCGACCTCATGCGCGGCGCGGCGCGGACCGAGTACACGCGGGAGGGCGTGCGTTTCACCCGCGATCTGGTCGTCTCGAAACCCGACGAAGTGATCGCGCTGCACCTGAGGGCGGACGCGCCTGGCGCGCTCTCCTTCACCGCGGCGCTGTCGCGCGGCCGGGACGCGGCGGCGCGGGCCCGGGACGGCTTCCACGTCATCGAGGGGCGGCTGCCCTTCAACAAGCCCGGCGGGGGCGGCGCGGGGGTGCGTTACCTGGCCATGCTCGGCGCGGCCGCCAAGGGCGGGAAGGTCGCCGTCACGGACCGCGGCGTGACGGTCGAAGGCGCCGGCGAGGTCACCCTCGTGGTGTCGGCGGGCACCGATCTTTACGCAAGCGACTACGCGGCGCTCGTTCGCCGCCGGCTCGAGGCGGCGCTGCGGCGGCCCTACGCGGCCATCGAGAACGACGCGGCGGCGGATCACGGCGCCTACATGCGCCGCTGCACGCTGACGCTGCCCGCGGGCCCGAACGCGGCGCTGCCGACGCCCGAGCGGGTGGCTCGAAACGAGCGCGCGCCCGATCCGGCGCTCGCGGCGCTCTACTTCCAGTTCGGGCGCCATCTCCTGGTCTCGAGCTCCCGGCCCGACTCGCATCTTCCCGCGAACCTTCAGGGTATCTGGGCCGAGGAGTACTCGACGCCCTGGCACGGCGATTTCCACTCCAACATCAATTTCCAGATGAACTACTGGCCCGCCGAGCCCGCCAATCTGGCCGATTGCCACGCGCCGCTCCTGCGTTTCTTGAAGGGCGTGGCGCGGGAGGGCGCGAAGACCGCCAAGGCCTACTTCAACGCGCCCGGCTGGATGGCCAACCACACCCAGAATCCGTGGTTCGAGACCGCGCCGAGCTTCCTGCCCGCGTGCATGGGCCCGACCTGCGGCGCTTGGCTGGCCCAGCACCTCTGGCTGCACTACGCCTACGCGCCCGACGCGGCGTTTCTGCGCGACTGTTATCCGATCTTGCGCGGCGCGTGCGAGTTCTTCCTGGCGGTGCTGGTGGAGGATCCGCGCACAGGGCGGCTGGTCACCGTGCCGTCCAACTCGCCGGAAAACTCTTACGTCTTCGTCGACGCGGCGGGCAAGCGGCGGACCACCGCGCTTTGCGTCGGCTCCACCTACGACATGCAGATCATCCGCGAGCTCCTTTTGAACACCGCCGCGGCGGCGCGGATTCTCGGCATCGACGCGGAGTTCGCGGGGCGTTTGGATGCCGCGCGCGCCAGGCTCGCCCCGACGCGCGCCGGCGCGGACGGCCGCATCATGGAGTGGCCCGAGGACCGCGAGGAGGCCGAACCGACCCACCGCCACGTGTCCCACCTGTGGGGGCTTTTCCCGGGCAGCGAAATCAATCCCGAGACGCCGGAGCTTTTCCGGGCCGCGCGGCAGTCGCTGGAGCGCCGCGGCGACGCTTCGACCGGCTGGTCCATGGCCTGGAAGGCCTGTTTCTGGGCGCGGCTCCACGACGGCGACCGGGCGGCGAAGCTGGTGTCGATGCTGATCGGCCGCGGCGCGGGGAATCTGTTGTGCCTGCATCCGCCCTTCCAGATCGACGGCAACTTCGGCGGCTGCGCGGCGGTGGCGGAGATGCTCGTTCAGAGCCACGCCGGCGAGATCGTGCTCCTGCCCGCGCTTCCGAAGGCGTGGTCGGAGGGAGCCGTCGCCGGGTTGCGCGCCCGCGGCGGCTTCGAGGTCGACATCGCCTGGAAGGACGGCAGGCTCGCCGAAGCCGAGGTCCGCTCGGAGGCGGGCGGCCCGTGCAGGCTGCGCCACGGGGAACGGACGCGGGAAGTGTTGATTCCGCGGGGCGGCCGCTTCCTGTGGACCAGCGATCGGTAGCGCCGCGGGCGCGTCAGCGGGGATCGGCGCCCGCGGACGCCGGAGCTTTCGGCTCCGCGGCGGGCGCGCCCGCCGCGCGCAGCTCCGCTTGGTCGAGCAGGAACCGCCGGCGCTCGACGACGTGGTCGCGGAGCGATTTCACGTTGCGCGCCAGGCGCCGCTCGCCCGCCTCGGGGTCCTCGCCGCGGAGCTCAGCGAAGAGCCGCGCGTCCTCGCGCAGCCGATCCGCCAGCGCATCGATGAGGGGGAAATAGAGCTCCGGGGTGTAGATCTTCTCCGCGATTTCCTTGGTCCGCGCCAGGAAAACCGCCCGGAAGCGGGGATTGGCAAGGAGCGGGCGGGAGAAGTATCCCCCCGGCCGCCACCACATGGTGCCGCCGCCGGGGGGCATCCCGCCGGGAGGGCCGCCGCCGAAGGGACCGGGGCCGCCCGGATTTCCGAAGCGCGGGCCCTCCGCGGGCGCTTGGCGCTGCCCCGGCGCTCGGTCGCCTTCCATGCCGAAGGTGAGCGGCATGTCGTAGAAGACTTCTTCGCCGCGCAGGGCGTCGTGGTAGCCCCACGCCTTGTCCTGGTCCCAGGGGTACATCTCCCACTTGTTCGTCCCGCGGGTGTCGTGGTACGCGAAGTAGTTGTTGAAGAACCCGTCCCAGTGCGAGAGCACCATGTTGACGGCGAAGTACGTGGCCGTCTGCTCGACGTTGAAGTTTTCCCGGATGACCTGCCACTGCTCGTCGCCCGCGGTGCTCTCCAGTTGCCCGATGAGCGCCGTGAGGTCCGCGTGGCTCCCGCGGGTGTTGGTCCGCTTCTCGTGCTGGCCCTCGATGCCGCGGCGGAACCACCTGATCTTGTAGAGATTTCCGCGGTCGTCGAGGCCGTTGCGCCGGAGGAACGCGCGGTTGGGCTGTTCGATCATCAGGTGGTAGCCCCGCTGGCGCCCGTCGACCCAGAGCCGCACGAACTCCGTCCGGCAGGCGGCGTTGCCGGCACGGCGGTAGACGTCATAGGACAGAGCCTCCGCCAGCAGGAAGCGCTCGTTGCCCTCAAAGACCAGGCTCGCCACGCTCATGCCGTCGAGCCTGCGGTCCTTGTGGAAGTGAAGCTTGTAGCCGCGGTCTCCGTCGCGCTCGACCACGTGGATGTGGTCGAAGAAGCTTGCCTTCCCCGTCGCGTGATCCACGTAGAGGAAGGCGGACGAGCCGCGCGGCGGGCGCGGGGGGCGCGTTTCGCTCCGCCCCATGGGACCGAACGGCGGGGGGCGGAATCCTCCGGGGCCGGCGCGCGGGTCGGGCGGTCCGCCGCGGGACTCGCCGCGCGGGAAGTCGCCGGGACCGCGGGGGAAATCGCCGGGGCCGCGGGGGAAATCGCCGGGGCCGCGGGGGAAATCGCCGGGGCCGCGGGGGAAGTCGCCGGGACCGCGAGGGAAATCGCCGGGGCCGCCGGGTCTGCGTGGCTCGCGTCGCGCCGCGTCGGGCGCGGCGGCTTGCGGAACACCCGTGCGAATCACGAAGCCGAAGGGAATCCCGGCCGCCGGCCACCGGTCATGAACGTAGGTTGAGAGCGTCGGACGAAGGTCGTTTTCGTCCGGGTACAGCCGCACGGCGCCGGCCGCGCTCGCCGCCTTGACGCGATATCTGACGATGGTGTCGGCGGCCTGCGGCGGAATCTCGGCGCGGAACCTCCCCGCCGCGGCGTCGAAAGCCATGGCGACGGAGGCTTCCGCGCCCTCGACGCCGGCCGCGACGACGCGGTAAAGGAGGCGGACCTCGCCCAGCGCGCCCTTGTCCTTGACTTCCGCCTCGATGGCGAGGGGCTGGCCCGCCGGCGCGAGGTCTCCCGCGCCGCCGACCGAGACCACCACCGGAGGCAGAACGGCGCGGAAGGCGGCGTTCCGCCTGCCGGGAGTTCCGGAGGGCTTGGGTGCATCGACCGGAAGGGGCGAAGCGGCCCAGTTGCCGGCGTCCTCGGCCGGAGCTCCGGGACAGATCCGCTCCAGCGAGGCGGAGTAACCGTCGGCGCTCACCGGCCACGGCGGTTCGTCCTTGTACCTGGCGGCATCGACGAGCTCTCCGGCGGCGTTGCAGAGCTCGATCCGGCCGCCGCTCCTTGAGAGCCCTTTCTCGAAGACGCCGTCCGCGGCGGCGCCGTAGTGCTCGCGGAAGCGGTCGCCGTTCCGCGCGAGCACCAGGTACCCCCCGGCGGCGAGCGTCGTCCCGTCAGGGAAACGGTGCTCGATGCTCTTCCTGAGAATCCAGCGGCTCAGATCGGCCGGCCCATCGCCGGGATTGTGAAGCTCGATCCACTGGAGGTCATCGAGATCGTCGGGCGCATGGTAGAAAATCTCGTTGATGACGACTTTCCCCTGAGGCGGCGCCGGCGAAGCGGCGGCAACGAGCAGGACGGCGAAGATCCCGGGCGTCATGAAGAAGCTCCCTGCGGTGACACGCGTTCGGGGCGCCCGCCAACCGGGCGCTTCCAACCTAGACGCGGGCGGGCGCCTGGATTCCACGGGGAGTCCGGCCGCGCCCGCCGCCGCCGCTTGGCGCGATTATAGCCTGTCGCGGCCGACCGGCGGCCGGAACGTGGCGGAGCTTATTGCCGGCGCGCCGCCGGTGTTATCATCTAGGGCGCGGAGCCTCTCCCGCGCGGCGGGCGGAGGGCCGCGTTCGCATGAACCAAGCAGGAGGGCGCCCATGGCGAAGGGCTCGCTTCGTGATCGCGGCGGCGGTCCCGTGCGCCGGCCGGCGGAGTCGCGCCGTCGGGAGGGGGGCCGGTTTCGAGGGCGTTTCGTGCGGCTCGTTCGCTGCGCCGCGTTCGGCTGCCTGCTGGCTGCGCCGGCGCCGTCCGCCGGCGCAGCGCCGGACGCGCGCCTCGTGTACGTCCCCGAATCGACCGTCAAGGTGTGCCAGTTGACCGGCGACAGGGACCGCCAGACCGGCGTTCCGACGCTGAGCCTCACGGAGCGGCGCGCGGGCGTCGCGGCCACCGACCTGGGCAGTTCCTTCGAGCACGGCGGGCGGCTCGTCTTCCTGTTCGGCGACACGTGGCGCTACCTGGACGGCCGCGACGCGGGCGTGGCCCGCGATGCGCTGGCATGGACCGACAGTTGCGACCCGACCGCGATCGAGCTTTCCTTCCTGTGCGGCGGCGACGGCCGCTGGCTGCCGCTGGAAGTGCCGGGGCTCTCGCACGGGCCCTTCGAGGTGCCCCTGAACGGCGTCTCGATCGGCGGAAAGATGTACGTGGTGTTCGCGATGGGCTTCCGGCCGCCGCTGTCCCTCGGCCGTTCGGTGCTGGCCGTTTCGGAAGACGACGGGCGGACGTTCCGGCAGGTGTATCAGCTCTCCGAAGGGAAGTTCCGGGTGACGGCTCTCTGGAAGGAGGACCCCTGGCTCTACGTGTTCGGCGCCGGCGAGTATCGCCGGAGCAGCGTGTGCCTGGCGCGGATCGAAACGGCGCGGATTCACGATCGCAGCTCGCTGCGCTATTTCAGCGGCACCGACGGCGAGGGCGCGGCGCGCTGGTCGGCGGAGGAGCGCGAAGCCGCCTTCCTCTTCCGCCACGACGTGGTCGGCGAGCATTCGGTGGCGTATTGCCCGGCGGTCGGGCGCTATGTGATGCTCTACAACTCGAGCGCGCCGCGGGGCATCGTCATGCGATCCGCCCCCCGGCCGTGGGGGGCGTGGTCGGAAGCGGAGGTCGTTTTCGACCCCTGGCGGGACAAGGGCTACGGGTTCTTCATGCACCGCGTGAACCTGCTGGGCGGGAAGGGCGACGGCCTGGCCGATCCGGGGCGGGTGCTGCACCCGGGCGGCGAATACGGTCCGTACATCATGGCGCGCTACACGACGGGCGACGCGAAGGGATGCCGCCTCTTTTACACGATGTCCACCTGGAATCCCTACCAGGTCGTGGTGATGCGCACCGACTTGAAACTGGAGTGAGCCCGGCCCTCGCCGGCGCCGCTACTCCTGCGCGCTGGAAATCTCGTAGGGCGGCGCCGCGGAGAACGCGAACGTCCGGCCCCCGATGCTGACCTTCGTCCCCAGCGGATCGATTCGGACGGCAACGTCGCGGGCGGGAGGCGCCGGCGTCCCGTCGCCCACTTCCAGGACATGGGCGAGGGTCAGGGAAGGCTTGCCCGGGTAGGAGAAAACGACGCGGGACGCGTCGATGAAAGTCGGGTTCCCGCCGGGCGAAGTCGGCCCCGCCGGCGTGCGGTACGAATCCTCCACCGCGGGCGCGGGGCCGTCCGGCGCGAGCGAGCGGCAGCGCAGATAACCGGCGGCGTTGAGGGCGATCACGGTTCCGCCCTCGATACGCGGCGCGGCCGGCGTTTGCAGGAGCCAGCGGACCTCGGGCAGCGACTTGCCTTCCGGCGCCGCGAGGCGATCGATGATGACGATCGTGCCGGGGCGCGCGAAGAGGATCTGCCGCACGCAGCTCCGGACGACCTCCGGGGAGTACGCCCGCGCGAAGTCCCCGGCCGCGGCCGTCCATGCGCCGGCGTGCCGGTAGAAGGGAAGGTCGCCGGTTTCCAGGCCCGAGGGCAGCCGCCGGGTGAATTCCTCCAGCGTGGCGGCGCTCTGATAACCCTGGCGGCGCTGCCCCTCGCCGCCGAAAAGGAGCGTGCTGTGGGCATCGGTCCCGGCCTGGCTTCCGCCGACGCGTTGATAGGTGCCCGCGTCGAGGGCGAGCCAGCCGTTCCGGTAGACGAAGAAACTGCCTTGGTCCAGGTGGTTGTGCTGCCCGAAGTAATCGGTGCACCGGAAGCCGACCACCGTGGCGCCGTCGCTCCAGTCGCTGCGCATGAGAACATGTCCGCCGCCCTTTCCGCCCGCGAGGACGGCGAGGGGCGGCGGGGCCGGTTCGACCGCCAGGTGGCGCGTGTACAGGAAATAGAAGATGCCGGTCTCGCCGTGGAACCGCGCCAAGCCGCGCTTCTCGGCGATCCGCCGGCTCAGAAACGCGCCGGTGGGCGAGCGCAGCGCCCACGCGAGCATGTCGATCTTGTCGGCCATCTCGTGGGTCGCGCCGCCGTTGGGCCCCGCGACGATGTCGCCCCAGGGCGCGAAGCGCAGATCGGGAAGCACGGTCAGGGCGAGGTACTCGAGCTGGCGGCCCAGCCAGTCGCCGTGCGCGCGGCGGATGGCGCCGACGACGTCCGTCTCGAAGGCGCTTTGCGCCGCCGCGACGACAAGCGTCGCGATGGGCTGGCAGTACAGCCACCAGTAGCCCGCGGAATCGCCGTTGGAGCCCTCCAGGTGCTCCATGGCGCGGAAGAGATGCCCGTTGAACCGCGCGCGCAGGCCCTCGAGGAGTTCGTCGGCAGCCCGGTCCTCGCCGGCCGCGGCCAGGGCCCACAGCATCGCGCCGCCGTTATACATCCAGGTGTAATTGTGGAACACGTGGTCGTTGCCGAGCTTGAAGGCGCGCTCGGCCAGGGGCTGGAGCCTCCGGCGCAGGTCGGCCCGCGCCCGGCCGTCGAAGCCGGCATAGCCGTGCAGCCAGTCGTAGGCCAGGGCCATGTCGAAGAGCGTGGAGTAGACGGTGAAGGGATCGTCGCCGGCCTTCTCGGGGGGCCGCCAGGCCGCGAGCAGGGCCGCGGCCCGATCGGCGGTCGCGGTCCGGCCGGCGAGGCGATAGGCGAGCGCGAGGGCGGCGGCGCGGGGCGGCGCGAGGTTCTCGATCTGCTCCAGCATGCGGGCGTAATCGCGGTCGCGCGGCAGGGCGCGGAGCTGATCCAGGGAGATCGCATAGGGCGTGGGCGCGGGACGCAGGAGCAGCCGCGGCCGGTCGTGCTTGATGCCCGCCGCCTCAGGCAGCGGGGAGGCCGCGGCCAGGCCCCAGGCCGCGAGGCACAAGGCCGCGGCGCCGCGGCGCGGCGCGGAGAATCCGCCGCGGAGAAATCGCCGTGTCCGGCGCCTGCCCATTATCCGCCTCCTTCAACGCGTGCTTCCCGCTTCTTCCGGCGCCACCGCCGCGCACGCCCGCCTGAGGCATTCCTCGTAGGCCCACCCGCCGGCGGCGCCCGTCTGGCGGACGACGACCAGATCCAGGCTCGGCACGAACGCCGAGAGCTGGCCGCCCGAGCCCGGCTTGTGGCGCGCGTCGGCCGGAATCCCCGCGCCGCTGCGGCCGCCCTCGCCGGTCAGGCACGCCGGCAGCTCCCACCCGTGCGAGAAGGTCCGCGGGTTGAGCTTCCAGCGCAGCTCCGGGGTGCGCACGGCGTGGGTCGCCGCGGCCGTCTCGTCCACGAACCACGGCGGAATCACTTGCAGGTCGCCCCACTTCCCGCCGCGGAGCATGCAGTAGCCGATGCGGGCGAGGTCTCGCGCGGGCATACCCAGGCCGTGAGTCGGATGGCGGCCGATCCCATCGCCGCCGTCGAGATACTGGAAGGACCAGTGCTCGATGCCGAGGGGCGTGAAAAGAGCCTCGATGGCGAACTTGTCGTAGGGTTTCCCCGTCACCGTCTCGCAGACGAGCGCCGCGTGGTATAAGGCGTACGACGAGTAGCCGCAGGCGGTGCCGGGATCGAAGGCGAGCGTGGCCGTGCGCGGGTCGCCGGTGAGGCCCAGCACGTTTTCCCAAGCCCCGTCTTTCCGGACGCCCGTCGCCTCGGGGCAGATGCCCGAAGTGTGGTTGAAGAGCTGTTTGACGGTGATCTTCGCCTTGCGCGGATCGCTGAGGGGCTGCGCCCAGGGGATGAAATCGAACGCCGGATCGTCGAAGGTCATGACGCGGAGCGTCAATCCCCGCCGGCTCCGTTCGGACGCGATGGCGAGCACCGTGGCGCAGACCGCCTTGGAGATCGAGGCGATGCGGCTGGTGTCCGACACGGCGCTGCGGCCGCGCTCGACCTCCAGGACGATGTACCCCCGGCGGATCACGACGGCGGCGAAGTTCCGATCGTCGCTCCGCAGGAGCCATGCCTCGAGGTCGGCGAGTTTCGCGGGATCCATGCCGGCGATTGCGCGCACCTCCGCGGGCCGGTCGAGCTTGCGCCAACCGCCGCCGGATTCGGGCGGCGGAAAGTAGTCGGCGGAAATCCCCGCCGCGGCGAGGACCAGCGGCGCCAGGAAGCGCCGGCCGCCGCCGCTCACACCGCCTCCGCGCGTCCCAGCGCCCGCCTGACCTGTTGACCCAGCCCCACGAGGCCGCGGCGGGCAAGGCCCGGGAGGACCAGGAGCGCGATGCGGCGGTCGTAACCGCGGAGGGGCGCGCTCTCCTCCAAGGGCGGGGGCGAGGGCAGGCCGGGCAGTTCGGCGAGCCTGCTTTCGATGAGGTTCTCGTCCGCGTCGTACAGCCCGTCTTCGATGCGCCGCAGGTGGTCGAGGTAACCGGCGCCGGCGGTTTCCCGCAGCGATGCGTTCATGCGCTTGATGCCGTAACCGTGGGCGATGCCGAAAACGGAGGTGAAGGTGTTCCGCGCCCACAGGCGGCGGAGAATCCGGCCGTGGGTGTAGACGCGGTCGTAGACGTCGAAGACCATGGCCTGGAGCGTGCTCGGCTTCATCCGCTTCGGGAAGTACGTGACGAAGCTGCCCGTCATGTAGTCGTAGTGGGCGGTGGCGTTCGCGTCGGCGCGGAGGTAGTGGGTCTGGAATCGGCGGGCGAGGGGGATGAACAGGCCCTTGGATTCGTCTTCCTCCAGATCGTGGACGATGAAGAGGTTCAGGCTGATGCCCGTCGCCTCGACGAAGGCGGCGATGCGGTCGCCCGCCGTCTTGGTGTCGCCGTCCGCGCCGATGACGAAGGTGCCGATGACGTGCATGCCGTGGCGCCGGATGTTCTCGACGGCGCGGATGGCCTGGGCGCTCGTCTGACGCTTGTCGTATGCCTGCAGGTTGGAGTCTTCGAGGGACTCCATGCCGACGATGATGCACCGGACGCCGGCTCGGGCGAGCAGGGCCAGCATCTCGTCGTCGAAGCCGATCTCGTGGCGTTCGAAGACGATGAAAGCCGCGCCGAGCCGCTCCCGGGCCAGGCGATCGAGCAGCTTCACGGCGTGGGCGCGGTCGCCCAGGAAGCTGTTGTCGACGACGAAGAAGAAGGGATTGTGGCGGCGCCGGGCGCGAATGTCGGCGACGACGGCGTCGATGCTTCGCGTGCGGTAGGAGCCCCCGAAGAGCTTGGCCGTAGGGCAGAACTTGCATTTGAAGCGGCAGCCCCGCGAGGTCTGCAGCGTGTTGACCACGCGGCGCATGCGCGCCGGGCCGCGCCCCAGCCGGTCGAACCCCTCGATCAGCGCGAAGTCGGGACCGAGGTCGGGGACCGCGGGGGGCGGGCGGTCGGGATTGTGGACGGTGGCGCCGTTGCGCCGGTACGAGATGCCGGGGAGCGCATGGGCGTCCTCGCCTCGTCCGAGGCGGTCGAGGAGTTCGGGGAGCGCCTCGTCACCCTCGCATCGCACGACGAAATCGCAGAGGCCGGCCACCGTCTCAGGGAAGAGGCAGGCCTGCGGGCCGCCGGCGATGAGGGGCGTTTTCGGCCGCGCCGCGCGGAACCGCGCCGCGCACTCCCGGACCTTGTTGAGCGCCGGCGCGAACACGGGGAAGCAGGCGGCGTCGCAGTCGGCCAGCTTCTCGAAGGCCATGTCGCTGACGCCCTCCAGAAAGATGCGCGCATCGTAGCCCCGCCCTTTCAGGAGCGCCGCGAGGAGCGGCGTGCCGTACTTGGGGAACACGGGGTACATCTGGAGGGTGCCGACTTTCGCGTTGAACTCGATGAAGTGAACGCGTCTGATCGGGGACGCCATGGTTCCTCCTCCGGGAAGGAGACGGCCATCCGGCCCGGGTCTCGGCCGGCGGCGCAAGATTAGCGGTTCAAGCCGACGCCGGCACGAAGCCGCGGCGCGGCGGCTACGGCCGAATGGTGAGCGACGCCGACACGCGTTTTCCGTTCCGGTTGATGATCGTCACCTTCAGCGGCTTGTGGCGCGGTATATGGACATTCTCAGCCACCAGCCAAAAGAGACCGGCCTCGCACCGGCAGTGCGACGCACCGAGCTCGGTGCAGATTCCCTCTTCGATGGTCCACTCCTCGGTATGGATCGTCGTGGCCAGCATCGTGCCTCCGATCAGCGCGTTATCGGGGTCGTGGACCTCGAGGCGCAGCGCGCATTCGTAGTATGTCGACGGCCCCACTATGAGGACGGCCTTCCCGATCTGAGTCAGGGAGATCGTCATTTTCTTGCGGGGATTGAGCACCTTGAGCGTTTTCGTGGCCCTGGCTCCGAGGGAGTTGACGGCGGTGAACTGGATCGACCAACTGCTCTTCGGGCCGCGCACGAGGCAATTAATGTCGTTGGTGTAGGCGCCGGCCGTAGACGGGGGGTCGGTGAACGGAACGACCTGCGTCTCGGCCAGACCCTTGATCGTCAGCGCGCCTCCCAGGAGGGCGTAGTTGTCGTCGATCACCCTGACGCACACGGGGACGATGACCTCGTCGTCGCCCTCAAGGGACATGGGCGTGGTCTGGCGCACCTCGAGGATGAGGCCGTTTTTCGGCGTCACGACATCGGGATTTTCGATAGGAAGCTCCAGCGAGATGGCGAAACCGGTGTTGTCCTCGACCGTGAAAAGCAGCCGCCACGACGAGTAGGGCCCGTACAGATCGTAGTCGAACCTGATACGGACGGCGTCTTCTGCGACGTCGCAGTCGTCTTCCCCCTCGCAGAAATCGGCGGTGATGTCAGCGGTTTCAACGCGGTCCGGTCCCTCGAGCCGCAGCCGTCCCCCGAAGAGCGCGCCGGCGGAGCTCTTGGCCTCGAACTTGAGGTTCGCCTCGTATTCTGCCGCCGCATCGCACTCCCAAGAATCCGCGGGCTCTACGAGGTAGAGGTCCTTGCATTCGGCGCTCGCGAAGAGTCGGGGCGGAAGATCGGCGATCGCGATCGCCTGGCCCAGGAGCTTTCCTTTCAGCCATAGATTGGGCAGGCCGTCCTCGGGGGGGATGAAGAAGGTGCACTTGAGGGAGGTGCCCTTTGCCGCCCCCGTGCCCTTGAGGGTCAACGACGCGATGCCCTTGGCCTCCGAAAACGAGCCGGAGAAGACAAAGTCAAGCACGCGGAGGTTCGACAGGGTGATTGCGGCGGTTCCGCGCAGTCTCTTCCCGTCCACGGTTCCGGTCAGGACGAACCGCCAGTCGGCGCGCTCGGGAGCGCCAGCGCGGAACTGTGTGTCGAAGGGCGCGTTGCGAACGGCGAGTTTGCCCACTCCTCTGACGGAAAGAGAGCCCGTGATCGTGCCGCTCATCACCTCTCTCAGATCGGAGGCGGCCGGGAGTACGACCTTGAACGAACCGGCGCAGCGGCGCGCCGTGTGCCTGTCCTTGAACCTCGTGAAGGCGAGGGACACCCGCGCCGTTCCCGGATCCGCGCGGACCGACGTCGCCGAGCCCGCGACCCGGAAATCCATCTCGATGGTCTCCGAGGCTTGAAAGACGGCGATGCCCTCGCCCGTGATTTTGCCTTTGGCGTCGTGGGCGAGGTTGAAGGTGAAGTATAGGGTGGAACCATCGGATCCCGTCAGCTTCTCGGAGATGTAGTCGCCGCTCACATCGATGAGCGGCGAATCGGCGACGTGATAGCCTATGGCGAATCCTTCCGCGGCCGTCAATCCCGACGATAGGACCAACGCGGCGAGCAATGCGCAACTGGCTGAACGCATCGAAAAACCTCCTTGTTTCAGCGACGGGCCACCCGCCGGCAAGGCCGACTTGCCGAACCCGGCCGCGATCGCCCGCACCGGCGCCCGCACCGCGCTTTCGTCGGGTTCGATCGAAGCCGGTGCCCGCGCCGGCCCGGCGAAGCCGCGGCACCGGGGGCATTGTATTCGAGGACGCGGGGAAAAACCAGTCTTCTCTTTGTTCCGCGAGGCGGTTGCGCTGTCTGGAAGTCTGCGCGTGTGTGGAGTTTCCATGGTGGCCTGCGGCGCGCATACCCCAAGTGAGTGGTGCAGCGAGAGCGCCGCGCGGGTAGGACAAAAACTTTTCGGATTTTTACCCCAGATACCTCTTGACGCGGAGATTAGTTGTGATAGACTGCGCTTCGTGAACCGCAGCGAGAAGGAAGAGCGCAATGGAGATACCAATTATCGGGAGCATCTTTAACTGGGAATCGCTGGAAGACAGCCCAAGCCTGGAGGGGGTGCGGTCTTTCTTGGCTGCGATACCCGACACAGAGCTTTTGGAATCGCTTGGCCGAGCGCGAAGGAACGGAAGAAACGACTATCCGGTGTCCGCCCTGTGGGGCGTCGTGTTGCTGACGATTGCGCTGCGGCACCAGACCTTCGAAGCATGTCTTCAGGATTTGCGACGCAATCGGCGACTTCGGGAGATGATCGGCATTGAGTCGGAGGGCAGGGTTCCTAAGAAATGGAATGTCTCTCGCTTTCTTGAAGTCCTGGGCAGGGAACCACATCGCACGCTTCTTCACAGGCTGTTC
>ERZ1026792.906-NODE-906-length-21223-cov-3.319492_pt1 | contig 21223 bp, 18 predicted proteins | sample MGYA00520884_ERZ1026792 | MGnify/ENA primary metagenome ERZ1026792 (study PRJEB33270, sample SAMEA104284473) | anaerobic digester metagenome | biome: Anaerobic digester microbiome; feature: mesophilic sludge digester; material: Anaerobic digester biomass | place... | reverse complement strand
ATGCTGTCGACCATCGCGGCCGCCAACGCAGGTGGCGCCGATGGCGCGGAGGAACGATCGGAGGCCAGTGTGGAAGTCATCTGCAGGTTCATCGGTCGATCGCGGCGCGTTCTCAAGCGCTTCCGTGAGCCCCTGGTAGTAGGTTCGGGCGCATGTTGGGGGCCGGCCACCGGAACTGGAGAGGTGTGCCGGTGCTGGCGCTGGTTGCCCTGGTGGCTGCCTGCGACCAGCCGGTCGAGCGAACGAGCGGTCCGGTGGTCACCGTGTTCGGCACCGCCACCGATCGCGATGCCGACGGGTTCATCGCGTCGATGGAGGCGTTCGAGCGCAGCTCCGGCATCGATGTGCGCTACGTGGGCTCGGCCAACTTCGAGACCGACCTGCTCGAACGAGTTCGACGAGGCGACGCTCCCGACCTGGCCCTGCTGCCACAACCCGGGTTGCTGCGGTCGCTCGCCGAAGACGGCATGGCGCTGCCGTACGACGCCGACCTCGCCGATGCGGCTCGCCGCGACGTCGACCCACGGCTGGTCGATCTCGTCAGTGTCGCCGGCCAGGTCTACGGCTCGTGGTACGCGGTGTCGCCGAAGAGCCTGGTGTGGTACTCGCCGAGGCAGTTCTCGGCCCGCGGGCTTGCCACGCCGAGCACCTGGGACGAGTTGATCGCGCTCACCGACCGGATCGAAGCAGCGGGCACCGCCCCCTGGTGCCTGGGTGTGCGCGATGCCGGGGCGACCGGTTGGGTGGCCACCGACTGGGTGGAAGACCTGGTGCTGCGCTTCGCCGGGCCCGACGTGTACGACGGGTGGATCGCGCATGAGGTGCTGTTCACCGATCCTGCGATCACCGATGCGGTCGAGCGCTTCGGCACCATCGCGCTCAGCGAGAGCAGGGTGAACGGTGGCAACCGGGCGTCGGTCGAGTTCACGGTGCAGGAGGCGGCGCAACAGCTGCTCGGTTCGCAGCCCGACTGCCTGCTGCACCGTCAGGCCAGCTTCCTCACCGACTTCCTGGATCGCACGCTGAACGTGTCGCCCACGGGTGACCTGTGGGTCTTCCCGTTTCCCGGCCCGGCCGGCGCGGCATCGTCGATGTTGGTGGGTGGCACGGCCATCGCACGCTTCACCGACCGGCCCGAGGTGCGCGAGCTCGCCACGTACCTCACCACTCACGAGGCTGCTGCCGAGCGCGCGGGGTTGGGAGGGTTCATCTCCGCTCTCGACTCGTTCGCCAGCGATGCGTACCCGGCGGAGCTGAATCGCACACTGGCGCAATGGACCCGTGACGCCGAAGTGCTGCGCTTCGATGCGTCGGATCTGATGCCTCCCGAAGTCGGGGTCGACGCGTTCTGGTCAGGACTGACTGCGTGGTTGGGTGGTGCTCGCCTGAGCACCACGATGGCTGCCATCGATGCGGCGTGGCCCATGGTGGCCACTCCGCGCGTGGTGGAGGAGCGGGGCGCCAGTGAAGGATGAAGCGGCGTCGCCGGTGACCGACGACGCGAACGTCCGACCGCGCGGGCCGTTCGGACCGCTGCTCTACCGGTTCGGCATCACGCGCCTGCGCATCACCGGCGATCAGCGCGACTCGATCGAGGCCGCGCTCTACGACCGTGCGCGCATCGGCGGCCCCAGCACGCGCAACTTCATCGTGCTGAGCATCTTGTCCAGCACCATTTCGGCCTTGGGCCTGCTGCTCGACAGCGCGCCAGCCGTCATCGGCGCGATGCTGCTCGGTCCGTTCATCGTGCCGCTGCTGGCCATCGCGGGCGCGCTCGTGCAGGGGTGGGGTGCGCGCCTCGCCCGCGCGATCGTGATGACGTTGGTGGGCATCGCGCTCAGTGTCACGTCCGGCCTGTTCGTCGGGTGGGTGGTGGGCGCTCGGTTGGACCCCGGAGAACTCCCCTCGCAGCTGGCGGCCATCGCTCAGCCAGGTCTGCTCGATCTGGCGATTGCGCTCACAGCAGGTATCGCCGCGGGGTACGCGACTCTGCGCACCGAAGCCGGCGGCGCGCTGTCAGGTGTGGCCATCTCCGTCACGATCGAGCCACCGTTGGCCGCGATGGGGCTGTTCCTCGCTGCGGGCAACCAGCCCGCAATGCGGCAGGCGATGCTGGCCATGGTCACCAACTTCGGTGCGCTCGTCGTCGGCGCCACGTTCGCGATGGCCTGGTGGGGGTTCGCCGACAAGACGACACGGCGCGCTGCCGGCAGCAATCGAGTGCGATTGGGGGTGCTGGTGTGGATCGCGGCGGTGGTGGCGGTTGCCGTGCCGCTCACCGTGTACTCCCAGCGGGTGGTGGAGGACCAACGCTTCGAGGACCAGATCAGCGACGCAGTCGGCGAGTGGGATCCGTCGACGCGCATCTCGGCGCTCGACGCTCAGCTCCACGACGGATTCGCCACCGTCGAACTGTCGCTCACCGGCCCGCGACGGCCCGAACCGGCATGGCGGCTGGCGGAGCTGCTCTCCGAGCAACGTGGGGTGAAGGTGACGATTCACATCACGTTCGTGCTGGCCACCGAAGACCACGCGGTGGCCACGCCCTGAACGACGCGGTCCCGGTCGGCAGTGCCATCCTGCCGTCAGGGCGCCAAGGCCGCTCGAATCACGTTCACCGTCTCGAGTGCCGCCAGTGCTGCATCGGCGCCCTTGTTGCCGGCCTTGCTGCCCGCTCGCTCGAGCGCCTGATCCATCGTGTCGACGGTGATGATCCCGTTCGTCACCACCAGGCCGGTGTCGTGTGCGACGCGAGTGAGGCCGGCGGCGCTCTGGTTGGCGATCACCTCGAAGTGGTAGGTGGCCCCGCGCATGACAGCGCCGAGGGCCACGATCGCGTCATAGCGGCCGGTGGTCGCGAGTGCCTGCGCGGCCATCGGGATCTCCCACGCGCCCGGTACCCACACCGTGTCGATGGCCTCGGCGTCGGTGCCGTGGCGGGTGAGGGCGTCTCGTGCGCCCGCTTCCAGACGGCCGACGATGAGATCGTTGAAACGGCTGCACACCAGCGCGATCCGCAGACCGGCGCCGTTCATCTGGCCGTGGAAGGTGGTCATACGAGTACTCCTCGAGTAGCTGGGTCGTGAGCTGTGCGGTACGCAATGAGGTCGGCGATGGAGATCAGCGGCAGGCGATGCGCTCGCGCGAACGCCTGCAGTTCGGGCAGGCGGGCCATGGACCCGTCGTCGAGCACCAGTTCGCTGAGCACACCTGCGGGGGCGCGGCCGGCGAGGCGGGCGAGGTCGACGGCGGCCTCCGTGTGGCCAGGGCGTTGCAGGACGCCGCCGGGCCGTGCTCGCAGCGGGAAGATGTGACCGGGTCGGTTCAGTTGGGCCGGCCGGGTGGAGGGATCGGCCAGCGCCCGCAGCGTCGCCGCTCGATCTGCCGCCGAGATGCCGGTGGTGGTGCCGACAGCGGCGTCGACGGTCACGGTGAATGCCGTGCGGAACTGGTCGGCGTTGGTCGCCGGGGGCACCATCAGCGGCAGTGCCAAGGCTTCGCAGCGGTCGCCGGAGAGCGCGGCGCAGATGACGCCCGACGTGTGGCGCACGAAGAACGCGATCGCTTCCGGCGTGGCGGCATCGGCAGCCATGATCAGGTCGCCCTCGTTCTCGCGGTGCTCGTCGTCGGCCACCACGACGATGCCCCCCGCTGCGAGGTGGGCCAGTGCCCGCTCGATCGTGTCGAAGGCCGTCACGATGGCGCACCTTCGGCAGCGACGTGGCCGGCGAGCAGCCGCTCGACGTACTTCGCCAGCACGTCGACCTCGATGTTCACGTGGTCGCCGGGTTGCTTGGTGCCCAGCGTCGTGACCGAGGCGGTGTGCGGGATGATGGCGACCGTGAACGTGTCGATGGTGGGGGCCACGACGGTGAGACTGACGCCGTCGACCGTGATCGATCCCTTCTCCACCACGTACCGCATGAGTGCGACGGGGATGCGGACGCGCAGATCGGGCACTGGTTGCAGCACCTCCCCGACGCCGTCGACGTGACCCTGCACCAGGTGGCCGCCGAGGCGATCGGCCAGCCGTACCGAACGCTCCAGGTTCAACGGCGACCCGACTGCGATTCCGTGCAGGCTGGTGCGTGCGAACGTCTCGTCGCTCACGTCGGCTTCCCACCAGCCGGGGCCCTGCTCGACGACCGTCAGGCAGCAACCGTTGACCGCGATCGAGTCGCCGAGGTGTGCGTCCTCGAGCACGACCGAGGCCGCGATCCGTACGCGCGATCCGTTCAACGCCTCGACGCTGCCGATCTCTTCCACGATTCCTGTGAACATGGGCCAGTCCTGTCCTCTCGTTGTCGGGCCCTGGGGGTGCAGGTGCACGGCAACGCGAACAAGACGGCTGAGCCGCCTGTCCGTGTGCGGACATGGCGGCGCGACCGAATCGCATGTGTCGACCCTGCTCCCATCCGGACTGTCACCGTCGGCCCCGGAATTACACCGGGTCGGCCGCACACGATGTTGCTGTGTGAGGTTCGCGGGCTTTCACCGCCGATTGGGAATTTCACCCAACCCCGCAGGGGGTTCTTCAGTTGTTGGCCACAACGGTAGCAAGCGCGCCCGGCCCTCATCCGGTCAGCACTTCCGGTTTGTGTCAAGACCGCCAACTCACCGGTCCAGCTCAGCGTCCGACAGCCGTTACGTAGAGCCGGGGGGTGCGGGGGTGGGGAGGCGGTCGTACAGGTCGCGGTAGGCGCCGGCGGCCACCGACCAACCGACGTCGCGGGTCATCGCCCGCTTGACGACTCGCTGCCACGCGAGCGGGTCGGCGAACAGGTCGCACGCGCGCTCCACTGCCACGGCCAACGCGTCGGCAACGACCGGGCTGAACTGGAAGCCGGTGGCCACACCGTCGCGCAAGGCAGCCTCGTTGGCATCGATCACGGTGTCGGCCAGGCCGCCGACTCGCGCCACCACCGGCAGCGTGCCGTACCGCAGCCCGTAGAGCTGCGTGAGGCCGCAGGGTTCGAATCGGGAAGGCACGAGGATGGCGTCGGCGCCCCCCTGCATGCGATGTGAGAGCGGCTCGTCGTAGCCGATGGTGACTGCGACGTCGCCAGGGTGGTCGTGCGCCGCGCGACGCAGGCCGTCCTCCAGTGCTCGCTCGCCGGTGCCGAGCACGGCCAGCTGCGCGCCACGTGCCAGCAACCGGGGGAGCGCGGCGAGCAGCAGGTCGAGACCCTTCTGGGTGCTGAGCCGGCTGACCACGCAGAACAGCGGCGCGCCGGGGCGCGCCTCGAGTTGCAGCTCGGCCTGCAGTGCGGCCTTGTTGGTGGCCTTCGCGTGCAGGCGGCGTACCGAGTACTGCGCCACCAGCGCAGGGTCGGTGGCCGGGTTCCACACCGCGTCGTCGATGCCGTTGACGATGCCGGTGAGGCCGTCGGGCCGAGCACGCAGCAACCCGTCGAACCCCATACCGTGCTCGACGGTGCGGATCTCGCGGGCATAGGTGGGGCTGACCGTGCTGAGGTGGTCGGCCCACCGCACACCGGCCTTGAGGAAGCTGAGGTTGCCCCAGTACTCCATGCCGTCGACGTCGAGCGCCCCGGCAGGCAGGCCGAGAGCGGGCAGCATGCCGGCCCCGAACAGGCCTTGGAAGGCGAGGTTGTGAATCGTCAGCAGGGTGGCCGGGCGAGCGCCGGGCGCGGGATCGAAGTGCAGGTAACCGGCAGTGAGCGCGGCCTGCCAATCGTGCAGGTGCACGACATCGGGTTGCCAACCGCCCAGCCGGCCCATCGCGATCTGTGCGCCCACCCACGAGAGCGCGCCGAAGCGGAGGTGGTTGTCGGGCCAGTCGTGGCCATCGGCATCGAGGTAAGGGCCCCCGCCCTTGCGCGCGTAGAGGTGTGGCGCATCGAGCATCCACACCTGCAGGCCGGCCGCGGTGTGGCCCGCCAGCAGCGCCCCCGCAGCGCCGAACAGACGCGGCAGAGCAGCCACCTTGCGCACGTCGAGCAACTGCTCGCGCACTGTGGGATAGCCGGGCAGCAGCACCCGCGCCTCCACCCCGAAGGGGGCCAACGCCAACGGCAACGCACCGGTGACGTCGGCGAGGCCGCCCGTCTTCACCAACGGGTAGCACTCGGGTGTGACGAACAGGACCTTCACGCGAAAGACGGTAACGGATGGGCCCCGCAGTGGAAGCCACGCGGTACATTCCGGAGCATGGCCGAACCCAAGGTGCTCGTCATCGTCCTCGCCGGCGGAGAAGGCAAGCGCATGCTGCCGCTCACGCAGGACCGCGCCAAGCCCGCCGTGCCGTTCGGCGGGAGCTATCGCATCATCGACTTCGCGTTGTCGAACTTCGCCAACTCGCAGTACCTCAAGATCGTCGTGCTCACGCAGTACAAGAGCCACAGCCTCGACCGGCACATCAGCCAGACCTGGCGGTTCAGCAGCCTCCTGGGCAACTACGTCACCCCCGTGCCGGCACAGATGCGGCGTGGCCCGCATTGGTTCGCCGGGTCCGCCGACGCCATCTACCAGAACCTGAACCTGATCGGCGACGAGACCCCCGATGTCGTCTGCGTGTTCGGCGCCGACCACATCTATCGCATGGACGTGAGCCAGATGGTCGACCAGCACCTCGCCAGCGGTGCCGGCGTCACGGTGGCCGCAATCCCGGTCGGCTACGAGGAGGCGAAGTCGTTCGGCGTCATCGAAGCCGACGATGCCGGCAAGATCATCGCCTTCCACGAGAAGTCGCCGAACCCGCCCACCATGGCCGGCGACCCCGCCCGTTGCTTGGCCAGCATGGGCAACTACGTGTTCAACACCAAGACGCTCGTCGACATCGTCACCCCGGCGGGGCAAGACGATGCGCACACCGATCTGGGCGGCCACATCATTCCCGCGCTCACCGCCGCCGGCGTGGCGCACGTGTACGACTTCTCCACCAACGTGGTGCCCGGGCAGGACGCCCGCGAGAAGGGCTACTGGCGCGACGTGGGCACCATCGACTCGTACTACGACGCCAACATGGACCTGTTGTCGCCGGTGCCGGTGTTCAACCTCTACAACGACGACTGGCCGGTCTTCACCAGCCATCAACCGTTGCCGCCGGCGAAGATCTCGCGCGGCGCCGGCGGCGAGCCGTCGTACGTCGACGGCAGCCTGCTGTGCGCAGGGTCGATCGTGTCGGGCGCTCATGTCGAGCGATCCATCGCGTCGCCCGGAGTGCGAGTGCACCACGATGCGCACGTCACCGACAGCCTCCTGTTCCCGGGTGTGGTCGTCAGCCCCGGCGCGCGCATCAATCGCTGCATCGTCGACAAGAACGTCGTCATTCCCGCCGGTACTCGCATCGGCTTCGATGCCTCCGCCGACGCGGCGCGCTTCACCATCAGCGATCACGGCATCGTCGTGATCGAGAAGGACTTCGTCTTCTAGCGCCGCCTGCGCGCCGGCTTGCGGCGGTTACTCGCTCGACGTGGCTTCGATGGCGCCGGCGATGAGCGGTCGGAAGTCGGGAGGCATCGGAGCCTGCTGGCGGGCGAGCGTGGTGCTCACGCGCTGAGCGAGGTTCTGGTCGTTCATGATCGCCCTCGCCACCGTGCCGCCCATGCGCCCGCCGACGGACAGTTGGCCCGACGCAACGGCGGCGATCAGCGCGCTCGACACCTTGGCGGCCACGGGCTGCACCCTCGCCCAATCCACCTCGTCGGCCATCGACTTCATCGCCTGCGTCGCGTGGGCGCTGCGTGCCCCTGTCGCCGCTCGCACCTTCGCCCAGTCGATGCCGCGCATGGCCTCGGCGACCGACTCGGCCTCGGCTTGCTCGGTGGCTTCGTCGGGCTCGGCCGCTGCGTCGGCCTTGCCTGCCTCGTACTCGGCCTTCAGGTTGCGCGCGAAATCGGCGGCTCTGGTCGTGACCGCGCTGGGCGTGATGGACCGTGCTACTCGTGCGGCGGTGCGGCCAAATCCACGCGCGGTCATGTTCGCCACGCTAGCTCGTCGGTGAAAAATGCTGAGGCCGAGGGTGCGAGTGAGCGAGCGAGCGCCGACACTGTGCAGATGATTCCGGTCGTCACCCATCCAGATCGCGTGTCGTCCCGAACAGGTTTCATGTCGCGTCGACCCGAGCAAGAAGATCTCGAGGCGCCATGGGCGTCTTGAGGTCCATCCGCGCTCGGCCGGCCGACATCGACGCTGGTCTCGACGACCCGTGCGGCGCGCTGCTGCGCCGCGCCGGCCGCGGCGACCAGTCGGCGTTCGCCGAGCTCTACGACGCACTCTCCCCCCTGGTGTACGGCGTGGTGCTGAAGGTGGTGCGCGACCCCTCGCAGGCCGAGGAAGTGGCCCAGGAGGTGTTCGTCGAGCTGTGGCGGCTTGCTGCTCGGTTCGACGGCACCAAGGGGTCGGCGAAGTCGTGGGCCGCCACACTTGCGCACCGTCGGGCCATCGATCGTGTGCGCAGCGAGCAGGCCGCTCGGGTGCGTCAGGATCGCGACGCCAACCAGGTGGTGCGCGAGCACGATGTGGTGGCGGCGGAGGTGGAATCGTCGCTCGATCAGGTGCGGGTGCGCCGTGCGCTCACGCAACTGTCCGAGTTGCAGCGCGAGGCTGTGGAGCTGGCCTACTTCGGTGGCCACACGTATCGAGAGGTGGCGGTGTTGCTGGATGTCGCGGAAGGCACCGTCAAGAGTCGCATCCGCGACGGCATGATCCGGCTACGAGACGAACTGGGAGGTGTGGCATGACCGATATCGACGTCCATCACCTCGCTGCGGCGTACGCGCTCGATGCCCTCGACGATCGCGAACGCTCCGCATTCGAAGCTCACTACGGGGCGTGCGAGGTCTGCGGCACCGACGTGGCCGAGTTCCGTCAGACACTGACGCATGTGGCCGACTCGCTCGCCACTCCTCCCCCCGCGTCGTTGAAGGCGAGCGTGATGGCCGACATCGCCACCACTCGCCAGATCTCACCGTCGATCGCTCCGGTGATCGCACTCAACCAGCGCCCGCGAGCCCGCTCGCTGATGGCGGTGATGGCGGCCGCTGCCGCGCTGGCCCTCATCATCGTCGGCGTCGTGGCGTTGCGCGGGCGCAGCGAACCCGACTCGTTCTCTGCCGACCTCGCGCGGGTGATGGAGCAGCCCGACTCGCAGGTGCTGTCGCTGGAGAACAAGAGCGGCGGCGAAGGCTCGTTCAAGGTGGCATGGTCGAGCACGCTCGGCGAGGCGGTGCTGATCGGTGAGAACCTTCCTGCCGCTCCCGACGACAAGGCATACGAACTGTGGCTCATCACGCCCGATCAGGCGATGGCCATGTACGTGCTCGACCCCGCGGCCGACGGCAACGTGCACCGTGCGCTGAAAGCCCCGGCCGACCCCAGCGCGTGGGCCATCACGGTCGAGCCGGCCGAGGGTTCGCCCACCGCCACCGGCGACATCATCTTCATCGCCGACGTCTGAGGCAGCGTGCGGCCGGCCGCAGTAGCGTCCGCACCGATGTCAACCGGGCGCCTCGATCAACTGCTCGCGCAGCTTCGCGCGCACGCCACCCTTCCCGCCGATCGGGCTCTGCTGCTGCCACCGGCGACGTACACCGAGCCGGCGATCCTGCAGCTGGAGCGCGAGCACATCTTCGCCGGCGAGTGGATCTGTGTCGGTCGCACCGCCGACGTTCCCGACAAGGGCGACTACGTCACACGGGAGGTGCCGTCGCCGCACGACGACTCGCTCCTTTCGGTGATCCTCGTTCGTGGCGACGATGCAGTGGTACGGGTGTTCTCCAACGTGTGCGTCCACCGCTGCGCCACGCTGCTGGATGGCGATGGCAGCACCGCGCGCATCACGTGCCCCTACCACGCGTGGGTCTATCGACTGGATGGCCAGTGTGTTGCCGCGCCGTACATGCAGCACACCAGCGAAGCCGACGGGTCACCGTTCGACCCGGCCAACCATCGGCTGCGCGAGTTGCCGACCGAGGTGTGGGAGGGCTTCGTCTTCACCAGCCAGTCGGCAGCTCCGGCACCGCTGGCCCCAAGCATCGCCGGGCTCACCGACGAGGTCGCTCGCTATCGCATGTCGGGCTACGAGACGGTGGCCGGTGGCACCGAGGTGTGGCACACGAACTGGAAGTGCCTCGCCGAGAACTTCCTCGATGCGTACCACGTGTTCAAGGTGCACCGAAGCACCTTCGCCAAGGAGTCCGACAGCACCGGCGGCACCACCGTGCACCCCGGCGGTCCGGGATACACGTACCACGTGGCGGTCGACGATCCGGCGAGTGCCTATGGGGTGGCACATCTCGACAACGTGGTGCTCGAGGGCACGTGGCGTCATAGCACCGTGCTGGCGGCGGTGTACCCCACGCTGGTCGTGCAGCTGCAACCCGATTGGCTGTGGTACCTCGTGCTCAGCCCGCTCGGCGTGGGTCGGGTGCACATTCGCTGGTCGCTGGCGGTTGCTCCGGAGGTGGTGGCCTCGGAGATGTGGTCTGCGGGTCGCGATGGCGACGCGTACCTGACGCGCATCCTCGACCTGCTCGCCGCAGTCAATGCCGAGGACCGGCCAGTGATCGAAGGGGTGTGGAACGCGCTGCACCACCACGATGCCGCGCGCGGCCCGTTCAGCTACCTCGAACGCAACGTGTTCGACATCGGGCGCTACATCGCCGCGCGTGTGACCGGTATCGCCTCCGACTGAACGCGTCGACGAGTTTCCGGCGTATCCTCACCAGGTCGCTGTCAGTCACGTCGCGCTGCGGAAGTCCGTGGCCCGGCCAGGCTCGCCGTCGGCGGGGCCACCGTGGTGCCCGTTCGAAGCGCTGGCAACGACCCAACGGCGTGTGTCCCGCACTCGGGGCCGCACGACGTCAGGCGGCTACTCATACGGAGCACCATGGCTGAGGTACGACAACTCGAAGCTGCGATCTGGTCGATCGCCGACGATCGCGCCTCCGCCGACGACCTGGCGCTGTTCGAGATCGACGAGACGCGGTCCCTGGCGGTGCTCGATCGCCTGATCGGGGATGCCGAGGAAGACCTCGCCTCCGTGCGCGACATCAAGGGTGACGAGCGCGATCAAGTGGTTGCCGACTTCGCCGACACGCTGAAGAGCCTGCATCGCACCGCAGCCCGCCTGCGCCCGCTGCCCCCTTCGCCCATCCTTGCCGAGCTCGACGACGACGACTCGATCTCGTGGGAGTACCTCGAGCCGGGCGAGGTGCAGCTGCAGGCCTCGTGGTCGGAAGGTCGCGTGGTGGTGTGGGCCGCCGGTCGCGGCACCGAACCGGAACCGAACGATGCGCTTGCCGACCGGCTGGAGGCAGTGGGTGGTCCGCCCAACGGGTGGCAGGTCCATCCGGGGGTGCGGCTTCCCAGCGGTGTGCAGGCCGATGCCATCTCCATCTCGATGCGCGGCGCGCTCGGTTGGCTGGTCGCCGTGGGCGGTGGCCAGGCTGCCGCTGGCGTCGGTGCGAGCCTGTTGTGGCTCGGCCGTGCCGCCGTCGAAGGTGTTCGCCTCGCTGCACAGGGCGCCATCGTGCCCGGCTTGCGAGTCACTGCTCGGCGAGAGGGCAACGGCATCGATGCATCGGTTCGGTGGCTTCCGGCGTTCCTCCATCGTGGTGCCATCGACGAGCTCGCTGCTGCGATGCCGGCCACCGTCGTCGCGATCGAAGGCACGGCCGGCCACACGGTCACCGTTGCGGTGGTGAGCGCGGTGGTCGACGCGATCATGAGCGAGGCAGCCGAGCGGGTGGAACTGAAGGCGCAACCGCCCACCGCGAAGTCCATCACCGATCTCGGTGACTCGATGCTGGCCCGCATCGACGGGGCTCCGTTCGCAGCCGATCCCTCGCTGGCCCGCGACATGTCACGGCGCTTCGACCAATGGGCCCGGTCGGTCACCGACACCGCACACCCGCGTCTGGTCGTGCAGCTCGAAGCACCCGGTGCCGGCGGCGTGTGGTTGATGTCGGTGCACCTCCGAGTGGGCAACGGCAAGCAGAGCAACGGCAAGCAGAGCGATGGCACTGCGGTCAAGGGCAAGTTGATACCGATCGACGAGGCGCTGCGCGCACAGGAAGGCAGCCGAGCCGCGTTGGCGGAGTGGACTCGGTTGGGTCGCATCTTCCCTGCACTCGGACGAGCAGGTGTCCGAGCCCGTGGGCAGCTGGCCCTCAGCCAGGACGAAGCGTGGGACTTCCTCACGATGGTCGGGCCCACTCTCGTGGCCACCGGCTTCGACGTGCGCGCGCCGCAGATCTCGCGGCGCAAGGCAACGCCATCGCTGCGCTTGTTCGCCGAAGAGTCGGCCGGTTCGGTCGTGGGCGCGCACCAGCTCTCCAACGTGGCGTGGTCGGTGCTGTTCGACGATGTCGAGCTGTCCGCCGGTGAGGTGGCACGGCTGGCGAAGCAGGCTCGGCCGCTGGTGCACTCCCGTGGCAAGTGGGTCGAGCTCGATCGTGTCGACCTGGAGAAGGCCGCCGAGGCGTTGGCCGAACGGGAGTCCACCACGCAGATGACCGGCGCGGAGATCCTGCGTCACAGCATGGGCCTCGATTCCTCGGGCCTCGCCGGTGGCATCGTGGTGCAGGGCCAGAGCTGGGCCAACGACGTCTTGCAGCGCGCCGGTGAAGCCGCCGCCGCGCCGGTCACGCCGCCGGAGGGCTTCGTGGGCGAGCTGCGTTCGTACCAGACCGAAGCGTTGTCATGGATCGGCTTCCTCGACGCTGCCGAGCTGGGCGGTTGCCTGGCGCTCGACATGGGCCTGGGCAAGACGCCCACCGTGCTCGCCCACCTCGCTCGAACGGCCGGCAACGGCACCACGTTGGTCGTCGCGCCCGCAGCAGTGGTGGGCAACTGGGCCGCCGAAGCCGCTCGCTTCGCCCCCGGGCTACGGGTGCTGGTGCACCACGGCATGTCGCGATCCGAGGCCGATCAGTTTGCTGCTCAGCTGGTCGACGCCGACATCGTCATCACCACGTACGCGACCGCCGTTCGCGACGTCGACATGCTCGCGGCCACCGTGTGGCGCACGATGGTGCTCGACGAAGCGCAGGCCATCAAGAACCCGGCCAGCGATACCGCCCAGCAGCTGCGCCGCATCGGTGCGCACACTCGCCTGGCGCTCACCGGTACGCCCATCGAGAACGGGGTCGCCGATCTCTGGTCCATCCTCGACTTCACCAACCCGGGCCTCATCGGTCCGCGGGCGTCGTTCGTCGCGCAGATGTCGGGCGACAGCGAGTCCGCGCTGAAGGCGCTCAACGGCATCCTGCTCTTCCGGCGCACGAAGACCGAGCCGGAAGTGGCCGCTCAGCTGCCCGACAAGATCGACGAGCTCGACCACTGCACGATGACCCCCGAGCAGATCGGGCTGTACCAAGCGGTGCTCGACGATCTGGTGCTCAACGTCACCAACGAGCTGGGCGAGAAGAAGGAAGGCGCGATCCTGGCTGCCATCACGGCGCTGAAGCAGATCTGCAACCACCCGGTGGCCTACAACGACGACGACCAACCACTGGCCGGTCGGTCGGGCAAGCTGGCCCGACTGGAGGAGATCGTCGAATCGGTGTTCGCAGCCGGCGAGCGAGTGCTCATCTTCACTCACTTCGCCACGTGGGGCCGACGCCTCGCCGATCACCTCACCACTGTCACGGGCACGCCGGTGTCGTGCTACGACGGCAGCCTCAGCCGCACCGTGCGCGACAAGATGATCGCCGAGTTCCAGGCGCTCGAGGGCCCCGGTGCGATGGTGCTGTCGTTGAAGGCGGGTGGCACCGGGCTCAACCTCACCAATGCCAACCACGTCGTGCTCTACGACCGCTGGTGGAACCCGGCGGTGGAAGACCAGGCACGCGATCGCGCATGGCGCATCGGCCAGAGCAAGACCGTCATCTCGCATCGCCTGGTCTGCCCCGGCACGGTCGACGAGAAGGTCGAGGAAGTGGTGGCCGGCAAGCGCCACATCGCTCAGCTGGTGCTGCCCAAGGGAAGCTCGATGGCCGATCTCAACACCGATCAGCTGCGGCTCGCCTTCGGTCTGCGACCCGAGGAACTGCTCACCGAGGACGACCAATGAACCGCTCGCAACAGCAACCACCCGCACAGACACGCAACAGTCAGCGCCGCCGCTCGGGCGCTCGCGCCAACGGGTCGCGACCAGCTCCCAAGGCCGATCTCTGGCGCGACCCCGAGCCCTTGCCCGAGCTGCAGCCCATCGCGGTTTCGCGCGATGCCACCGCGCTGCTGCGCTCACTGGGCGAGCCACCGATGAACGGTGCCATCGAGGCCGGCTACACGTTCGGCGCAGTCGTCGAACGCGCTGCCGGAATCGCCGCTGCGCTCGCGTTCAGTGCGGGCCTGCTGGTCGACCCCATCGACTGAACGTGAGGTGGGTGACGCCGCTGGGTGTCGAAACTGCCTCGACGTCGTACTGCTGCTCCAGCGCTTCCAGGCCGTCCCACAGCCGAACACCTCGACCGAGCACGATCGGCACCTGCACGACGTGCATGTGGTCGACGAGACCGGCGGCGAGGAACGCGCGCATCACGGTCGGGCCCCCGCCGATGCGGACGTCCTGACCGGCGGCTGCGTCCAGCGCCACCTCGAGTGCATCCGCCGGCGCGGCGTCGAGGAAGTGGAACGTCGTACCACCCTCCATCTCCAGCGACGGGCGCGGACGGTGGTCAGCACGTACGTCGGCGTGTGGAACGGCGGGTTGTCACCCCACCACCCGCGCCACTCCGGGTCGTCCTGCCAGCCCGGAGGGCCGAACTTGCCGGCGCCCATGATCTCCGCGCCGATCCCGGGTCCGTGCCGGTCGGCCATCACGTGATCGACACCCTCGGTGCCGCCCGCTTCGCCGAGGATTTCGCGGCGGCCGAACCGAGTGGCGAGCAGCCACTCGTGGAGCCGCTGCCCGGCGTGGCCGAACGGCGTGTCGAGAGCCTGCCCCTCGCCGGTGGCGAACCCGTCGATTGAGATCGTGAAGTTGTGGATGCGGACGCGCGACATCATGCGACCCCGAGATGGTGGGCGAGCTTCCGCATCGTTTGCAGACCGAGCTCGACAGCGCCGAAGCCGACGCCTGCATCTCGCTGCTCGACGGTCGGGTGGAGCTGCCGCAGCGTCAACACCGTCTTTCCATCGGCTTGTTCATCGAAGACGATGGTCACTCGGAAGCGTGTCGGGTCATCGTCGATGTCTGGCCCGTGATCCATCACCAACCGCTTGGCGGGAACCACTTCGAGGTACTCGAAGCGGTTCGTGAACACGGTGCCATCCGGGGAAACCATGTCGAAGCACGCTCGACCTCCCGGGCGCACGTCCATCTCGCGGACAGTGCAGGCGTACCCATCGGGACCGAACCATTGGCAGAAGGCCTCCGCGTCGGTCCACGCGGCGAACACCGCGTCGCGTGTGGCGTCGAGAACTCGCACGAGGACGATCTCGCGATCGAGAGCCCACGTTGTCGGATTGGTGAGGTTCGGGGTGTTGCTCATGGCTTCTCCAAAGTCGGTGGGGATGCGGGTCGGTCGGATGTGCGCTGGAGGTGTGCATCGAGCCGGTCGAGACGCTGCTCCCACGCGGCTCGTGTGTGCTCGGCCCAAGCGGCGATCTCGGCCAGCGGCTCCGGCTGCAGCCGGCACGGCCGCCGTTGTCCATCGCGGCTGCGACTGATCAGGCCCGCCCGCTCGAGGACCTGCAGATGACGGGAGATGGCCGGGAGACTGATCGGGAACGGCTCGGCCAACTCGAGCACGGTTGCCTCACCGTCGGCCAACCGGCGCACGATCGAGCGCCGCGTGGGGTCCGACAAGGCGGCGAAGATGACGTCGAACCGATCGGGGGCCGTCACGGCCATCGTTGGCATCGCTTCCGCGGATACTTCATGGATCGGTTATTTAACACAGTGGCTACATATGGTCAAGGACGCCTGGAGCGTCGACGCGGCTCAACCGGCCGGGCATGGCTCGATCCGGTAGACGGTGCACTCTTGATCCGAGAAGGTGTGGCTACCCACGCGTCGGTCGACTTCGGCCCTCATCTCGGTGCTCGACACCTTCCAGACGCGCACTCCGTTGGGGCCGACGCCGATGATGCGGCTGCCATCTCCGCTGAACTCGGCGCTCGAGAGTGCGTCGCGCGAAAGGATGGCGATGCGTTGCCCGTCGGCACTCCAGAGCGTGGTACCCGCCAGGCCGACCACGACGATGCGCGCGCCGCTCGGATCGATCGCTGTCGCGACCAACGTGTCGCCCACGGTGTTGATGGCCACTGCGGTGGGCGCTGAGCCCATCGACCAGACCTTGACGCTGGTGAGGTCGGTGGTGACGATGCGCGACCCGTCGGCGTTGATCGCCACACCCAACCCGGCCCTGTCGTCCAGCGTCACCGACTCGCCCGTTTCGATCCAGTGCACCACGACGCCACTACCACCTTTCGTCACCGCCACCGTGCCGTCGTCGCTGAGCAGCACACTGAACGCTTGCTCGGCAGTCAGCTGCACCGGATCCGAGCCGCCGTCGAGATCCCACACCACTGCGTCGCCATCCCACGACGCCGACACCACCGTGCTGCCGTCCTGGCTGATGGCAACGCTCCGGGTGTCGAGATCGCTGAGCACTCGTCCTTCGACTGCACCGTCGGTGTCCCAGACCCGAAGCCCCCAGTAGCCGCCGGCGACGACTCGCCCCCCATCGGCGCTGATCGCCGCCGCGTAGGTTGCATCGGTGGACAGCACGGTGCCCTCGCCGGGCGCGTCCAGGTTCCAGGCGGTCACTCCTGTGTCACCGAGCGTCACGGCACGCGATCCGTCACGGCTGATGATCGCCGCATCGAGCGTGTCCGTCAGCAGCGTCCAGCGGCTGCCGCGATCGACGTCGCGCACGACCATGTCGGCGGAGAGCCTGGTCACCGGTCCCGCTCCTCCATCTCCTGCGATGTCCCACCCGAGGGTCACCAGGCGTTCGCCGCCCTCGTCGACCGCTGCTGCCGAGGTCGGCTCGTCGGTGAGCGTCGTCGAGGAGTTCGTTCCGGTGGCATCCCACAACGTCACGCCTGCGGCGCCGCGCGAGAGGACCATCGAGCCATCGCTGCTCATCGTTGCGCGGTACGAGGATGTCGTGGTGAGCACGATCGGCGATGCCACGCCTGCCGCATCGCGGACCGTCACACCTGCCGGCCCGGCTGTGACGACTTGGCCGCCGTCGAGGCCGAACTCGGCGCTTGTCACGTCATCGGTGGCGATCGTGACCGCGTTGCCTGCGGCATCCCAGACCACCACGCCAGGGCCCACGGCGCCGAACGCCACGTCACGGATCGTCACGATGCGCTGCCCACTCGAATCGAAGTTGGCCGCCACGACCGGGTCTGCCGTGACCACCTCGGGGGGTTCAGAACCGTCGGCTTTCCACAGTGACGCACCGCTGGTTCCCGCCGTCAGGACTTGGTTGCCGTCCGGGCTGAAACCGGCTGACACCATCGGAGTGGTCGTGATCGTGACCGGCGGGGCATCACCCGCGACCGACCACACGACAACTCCCGGCCCGGAACCGCCGATGCCGACCGACCCGGTGTAGCCGCTGCCGACCACCCGGGCGCCGTCGCGACTGAACCGCACGTTGGGAAAATACTCTGCGGTGAGTTGCACCGGATCACGTGTGCCACGGAGATCCCACACCCAGACACCCGTCGACGACGCGATCACCGCCAACCGGCCGGTCTGATCGAACTCGGCCGACGTCGCTGCATCGGGACTGATCACATCTGGCTCCCCGCCCCTCACATCCCAGAGGAACACGCCGTCGGGCCCTGCCGTGAGCACTCGGGTGCCCGACGGGTCGAAGACCGAGCTTGCGCCGAAGCCACGCGACAACGTTCGCAGCCAGGGAGAGGCATTGACCCGGAACAACGCTCCCTCGGCCTCGGGGATCGATGCCGTTCGGTCTGCCTCGAGGGCGAGCAGGGCAGCGAGCGCCGGGTCGCGGTCGAGCACCTCCGTCGAGCTCGCTGCCAGCGCACGCGCGGTCGCTTCGGTTCCCAACCGCTCCGACTCACGAGCCGCCAACACCGCCTGCTCGCGGGCGTCCTGCGCCTCGCTCTCCGACTCCTGCGCGTCTTGGAGTGCCGACTGCGCCACGGTCTCCGACTGCTCGGCCCTGGAGGTCGCCTCCAGTGCTTCCGCAGTGCGGTCATCGGCACGCTGCTGCGCCGTTCGTGCACGCGTCGCGAATGCGACTGACGTGACCGCCAGCGCTACGGCGATCAACAGAGCGACGCCCGCGACGATCAGCCGGCGTTGCAGGCTGGCCGCTTGGGCGGTTGCAGCGGCAAGCTCGCGATCGGCGAAGGTCTGGCTGGCACCGATGAACTCGCGTTCGAGTGCGTTGAGGTCGTCGCTGCGAGCAGTCCTGAGCCGTTTCGCCTCCTCGAGATCGACCCCCTGGTACAGGCTCGATGTGTCCCGTTCTCGCTGCGCCCACTTCTCCGCAGCTTCGGTCAGGTCGCGATGGACGCGGTGGTCCACACGGTCGCCGTCGAGCCATCCGCGCAGCGTGTCCCAGTTGCGCAGCAGCGCCTCATGGGCCACTTCAGCAGTGTCGCCCTCGATGACGATCAGACGCGCGGCCTCCCCGCTCAACGCGTCGAGGACGCTGCGCACGTCGGGATCGTCGGCGCCGAGCTCGGCCAGACCGGCTCGGCGCCTGGTGTCGGGAACGCCGTCACCGAACTGTGTGAGCCGGACGAAGACCTGGCGAGCGGCTCGTTGCTGACCCTTGGTGAACCCGTCGTACACCTCCTGGGCTCGTTTGGACAGCGCTCGCACGACACCGCCGGTGCTCTCGAACGCATCGTTGGTCAGCCACGGCCCTCGCCGCTCGGTCCACAACTCGTAGAGGGCGTGCTGCAGCAGCGGCAACGAGCCCGGTTGCCCGTCGACCTGGTCCATGATCCGCGCCACGAGCCCCTTCTCGAAGATCGCGCCGCACTCGTGCGCCGGCCTCACGATTGCCTCGCGCAGCTTGTCGCCGATCAGCGCCCCCAGCTTCACCTCGTGATCCTGCAAGAGGTCGGCCAGCCCCGCGACGGACAATGCTTCGCCGGAGAAGTCGGCGCGCATCGTCATCACGATCTTCACGAAGCCCTTCGAGTCGGCCGCCGTCGATGCGAGGTTGGCCACGAATCGGGCGCGCATGGCACGATCGCCCGCAGGGGTTTGCGAAGAGTCGCGAGCAACGGTGAACAGCTCCTCGAACTGATCGATGAACAGCAGCACCGGTGCCGGTGCCGCCGCGGTGAGTGCCGACAGGGCGTCGATGAGGCCGGTGTCGGTGGTGCGGAATCGCTCGGCGAGCGCATCGATCTCGGTCAAGGACCCTGGCGTGGGTGACAGCGTCGCCACTTGCTGGGCCAGGCTCTTGAACGGGTCGTGGCCGGGGAGGCAGGTCAGCGTGACCCACGAACCGGGCTGAGGAACGCGGATGCGCGCGTCGAGGTTCGGCAGCAACCCGGCGCGCACGAGCGACGACTTGCCGCTGCCCGACGCTCCGACGACCGCCACGAACGCCGACTCCTCGACCTTGTGGATCAACCGTTCGATGTCGTCGTCGCGACCGAAGAAGAACCGCTGGTCCTTCGCCTCGAACCGGAACAACCCGCGGTAGGGCACGGGTTCGTCGGGCAGGCTGAAGGCCTCGGTGGTGAACGCCTCACCGCGCACCCCGGCGGCCAATCGCTTCATGGCTTCGGCGTCGTCGAGGCCCGCGCTGAAGTCGACCCAGGTTCGTTGGGCCAGGAACTCGTCCACCGCGGACGTGTCGGCTGTCGGAAGGATCACCGGGATCACCCGGAAGTCGTCCTTCGAGCGAGCCGCACGATCGAGCGCGAGGCGGAGCTCCTCGTCTTGCCATGGCCCCGATCCGTTCGGGCCGATGAAGACCGCGACCGACGCGCTGGACCGGAGAGCGACCTTCAGCTCTTCCTGCCAAGGAGCCCCCGGCGGCAGGTGCCACTTGTCGAGGAACGGCTGGATCCCTTCCTCGGCGCGCAACCGATCCGCAATCCGTTCGACCGCGGGCTTGTCCTTGCTCGAGTGCGACAGGAAGACGTCGTACTCCTGGCTTTCAGTCATGTCGTTCCCCCAACGCAACGCAGTGAATCATCACACAGCGTGCGCACCCAGGCTGTCGGTTCCACATCCACAAGTCGATCATCCGGGTCACGGCACAGACGAGGGTTCCTTCTGTGCTGTGACCCAGATCCCCGAGCGCGGAACTGCCGGTCGGCCGGCGATGGGCAGTTCTTCATGGTCGCAGGTGGGGAGTAGCCGATGTCCGCCGACAGGCTTGCCCTCGGCGTCCAGCGCGGGTCTCGATCCGCGGGGATGGCTCGGATCGATAGGACCAGCATCGGCCGGCTCGTCCACCTCGATGGGCCGAGGCTTTGTCGTCAGTCGTAGGCCGTGTTGAAGTCGACCGACCGTGTCATCGGATCGCCATCGACGGTCAACACGCCGTCGGCACCGAGCGAGAAGCCCGCCGGGAACCCGGCGCCGGCGTCGATGAATGCGTACTCGGTGCCGTTCGGACCCTGGGTCACACCCACCACATCGAACACGAGCACGTTGGCTGCATCGGCAACGGGCTCGTCCGAGCAGTCGGGTGAGCCGTACCGATAGCCCTGCACGTCGATCGTGATCTGTTCGGGCCCGCTCTGCACGATCTCGAACACACCCGACGTCGCGCCGTCACCGGGGATGTAGTCGTCGCACTCGAAGAACCACAGACCGAGGAGCGCCTCGTAGCCGCCGGCGGCGACAGCAGTGGTGGCCGGGCCAGCTGCTGCCGCGGAGGTGGTGGGCGTTGTCGCTGCGGTGGCGGGCGTGCTGCCCTGCGCAGCGGTCGTCGCAATCGTCCGCGCCGTGGTCGCGATGGGAGCAGCCTCGTCGTCGCCCCCACAACCGGCCGCGAGCATGCACAGGGCCATGGCTACACCGCGAGGCCAGCGGTTGTTCATCCACGTCATGCGCTCATGTTCACACGGACGAGCACCAGTGCGCAGGTTCTTCGGCCACCGAAAGCCGTGACTTGCGACGAGGCGCCATTCCGGGAGTCGGTGCAACCACGGCCCGGCAAAATCGAGCCGTTCCTCGGCTGCCGGCTGGGAGACTCTGCTGATGTACGAGTTGTTGAAGCGGGCTGCGTATCCGCGTTCGTCTGCATACGACCCGGTGTGGCTGATGACAAACATGATGGGTCCGTGC
>ERZ1026792.904-NODE-904-length-21262-cov-3.049539_pt1 | contig 21262 bp, 22 predicted proteins | sample MGYA00520884_ERZ1026792 | MGnify/ENA primary metagenome ERZ1026792 (study PRJEB33270, sample SAMEA104284473) | anaerobic digester metagenome | biome: Anaerobic digester microbiome; feature: mesophilic sludge digester; material: Anaerobic digester biomass | place... | reverse complement strand
GCCCCGAACGACGTGTCATCGAGTTCGACTTCCGTGCGGCGCCGGCGCGTGTGGCCAAGGTGCTCGGTACCGATCAGGTGCTGCGCGTGAAGCGGCTCAACCTGGCCGACGACACACCGTTCGCAGTGGTCACCGTGTGGTGCCCCGCCGAACTGGGGCACCACCTCAGCCGCCGCGATGTGGAGAGCCACCCGTTCTACGAGCTGTTGGGCGTCGCGCTGCGCGGCGCGACGCAGACGATCGGTGCCGACTCTGTCGACGGTGCCGACGCCACCTTGCTCGGGGTTCCCGCGGGCAGTCCTGTGCTGCGCTGCGAGCGCATCACCACCGACACACATGGCCGTGCGGTGCTGATGAGCGAGCACGTGTTCCCCGCGCGGCGCACGGAGTTCGTGGTCGAGCTGCCCCAGGCGGAGCCCTCCATCGTCCCCAGCGGCCTCCGGTTGGTGGAGTAGCGCACAGACGTGGTCGTGTGGTGGACGATCGGCTAGAGCGACCTGAACTCCGGACCGATCAGCCGGCACGCGAGCGTCGAGACGTCGTGAGCGGCTGAGGTGGCGACGTCGTCCTCCCACCCACGGGCCAGCAGTTCGCGACCCGAGGCCGAATCGCAAAGGGCCTGATAGAGCAACGGTCGGGCGGCGATGAAGGCTGCTCGCGCGGCGGCCGCCTCCGGTGAACAGCGCGCCCCGGAGACAGCGCCCGCAGGGTCGAGCGCCGCGAACACGGCACCGGCACCGAGCAGGTCCTCGACGGCCGGGCGCAGTGGGCCGGCAGTCGTGTGCCAGCGTTCACCGCCCGCGATCACGACGATCGGTGCGGCACCGGCCAACGTTCGTGCAGCAACGGCCGTCGCCGTGGCATTGCGGAGGCTGCCGGCGAGGACGTGGGGAACGCCGAGCTCGCCAGCGCGGAGCGCGATCGTCGAGCCGTTGGGAGACGGCAGGACCAGCCGCGTGCCGGGTTCGATCGTCAGCAGGTCCGTGGGGGAGAGCGATGGCTCACCCAACTCGCGTCGACCGGCGAGCACGGCCCGGTGCCGTGCTGCATACGCGGCGGTGGAGTCGTCCCTCCACCGATAGGGCAGCACCGTTGCGCCGGCCTCCAGCGCGCAGCACACCGCGGTGGTGAACCGCAGCACGTCGATCACGACGACGACGGCTGCGTCGTGGGCCAGTGCTTCGAGCCCATCGACGCCCCAATCGAAGCGATACGCGAAGCCGCCTTGGGTGCAGAACTCGGGCGCCCGGGCGCCGTCGCCGAGCTCGGTTACCACTGTTCCCAGTGGGTGATGGGCTCGAGCGGCAGGCGCGTGGCGGGCTTGAAGTCGGTGCCCAGCGTGTACGCGACGGGGAACAGGCCTGCCTGGGTGATGCCCGCGGGAATGCCCAGCAGTTCGGCAGCCTTCTGCTCGCCGCCGTTCATCAGGTGGATGGTGGTCCACGCGGTGCCGAGGCTGCGCTCGCGAGCAGCCAGCATGAAGCTCCACACTGCCGGCAGGATGGAACCCCACAGCGAAGCGCCGACGAACGACGGCACCTTGTCGAGGTCGCCCGCGATGCACGGGATCATCATCACCGGCACCCTGTGGAAGTTGTCGGCGAGGTACTGCGCGGAGTCGACCACGCGCACCTGCTGCTCGGCGCGTGGGTCGCCGTCGGCCAGGCCCGGGCCGCCCATGGCTCGGTAGATCTCGAAGTTGGCTGCGTAGATGTCGGCCAGCGCCTTCTTCTTCGCCGGATCGGTGACGAACAGCCACTGCCAGCCCTGGCTGTTGCTGCCGGTGGGCGCCTGCAGTGCCAGCTGAAGGCATTCCTCGATCACTGCCCGCGGTACCGGCTTGTCGAAGTCGAGGCGCTTGCGCACGGCACGGGTGGTGGACAGCACTTCGTCGGCAGAGAGGTTCAATTCCATCGCGACAGTGTTGCACGACGCGCGAGGCTGGTCGCCGTGGAACCGATCGATCCCAACCCCACCGACGTCGCCGATTGGGCGCGCATCAACATGGCCAACTGGGACAGTCGTGTGCCACATCACGAGCAGGGCTATGCGCTCCACGAGCACACCGACGACCCCAACCACCTGTCGCGGGTTGTGCAGTTCGATCTTCCGCGGCTGGGCGAGATCGCCGGTCTGCGTGGGGTGCACCTGCAGTGCCACATCGGCACCGACACCGTGTCGCTGGCACGCCTGGGAGCGCAGATGACGGGGCTCGACTTCTCGGCTCCGGCGCTGGAAGTGGCGGCCCGGCTCGCGGCCGAGTGCGAGCTGCAGGTCGAGTATGTGGAAAGCGACGTGTACTCAGCGCTCGACCAGCTGCCGGCGGGCGAGTTCGACTTCGTGTACACCGGTATCGGTGCGCTCTGCTGGCTGCCGAGCGTGGTTCGATGGGCGCAGGTCGTGTCCGCGCTGCTGAAGCCCGGCGGGTTCCTGTTCATCCGCGAGGGCCACCCGATGCTGTGGTCGTTGTGCGACCCGCGGCCCGACGGGCTGGTGACCATCGAGTACCCGTACTTCGAGACCGCCGGCACGGTGTTCGTGGAGGAGCAGTCGTACGTCGAGCACGACGGTGTGCTCGAGTCGCCGACGATCGTGAGCTTCAACCATTCGTTGTCGGAGGTGTTCAACGCGCTCTGGAGCGCAGGGTTGACCGTCACCCTCTTCGAGGAGCACCAGTCCGTGCCGTGGAACCCGCTCGCCGGCGAGATGGTCGAGTTCGAACCCAACGAGTTCCGGTTGCGCGAGATGCCCGAACGGTTGGCCGCCACGTACACGCTGCGAGCCGTGAAGAACTGACCTGCCAAACTCTCGGACATGTCCGAGGATCGCGTCTCCATCACCATCACCGACGGCATTGCCGATGTGCGCATGACCCGCGCCGACAAGCGCAATGCGCTCGACAACGCCATGTTCGCTGCGCTGGCAGCGGCAGGCGAACGCCTGAAGACCGAGCCCGGTGTGCGTGTGGTCGTGCTCAGCGGTGAGGGTTCCTCGTTCTGCGCCGGGCTCGACTTCGCCACCATGTCTGCTCTGGCCGGCGGCGGCGAGCGAGCTGCCGACCGACCCGCCGAGGGCAACCCGGGCGAGATGAAGGACGGTCGCATCACGCACCTCGGCCAGCAGGTCTGCTGGGTGTGGCAGGAAGTGCCCGTGCCGGTGATCGCTGCCGTGCACGGCCACGCCCTCGGCGGCGGCATCCAGATCGCGCTCGGCGCCGACATCCGCATCGTGCACCCCGACACTCAGATGAGCGTGCGCGAGATCCATTGGGGGCTGGTGCCCGACATGACCGGCACGATGATGCTGTCGCAGCTCGTGCGCGCCGACGTCGCCAAGGAACTGGTGCTCACCGCTCGCGTGTTCGACGGTCGCGAGGCGCATCAGTTGGGCCTCGTCACCAAGCTGTCCGACAACCCCTACGACGACGCGATGGCCATGGCGCGCGAGATCGCCGGCCGCAGCCCCGACGCGGTTCGTGCGGGCAAGGCACTGCTGAACGGGTTGCTCAACCAAGGCGCGGCCGAGCAGTTCGCTGCCGAGCGGCAGCACATCGGCTCACTGATCGGTCGGCCCAACCAGATCGAGGCAGTGATGTCGAACTTCGAGAAGCGCCAGGCCAAGTTCATCGACCCCATCTGAAGGACCTCGCACCATGACCGACACGAACACGACCGACACGAACACGACCGCTGCAGGTGACACGGCACTCGACGAGAACGCACTGAAGTTCTTCTCCTTCCAGGTGTTCTCGAAGCTGGAAGGCGCCGTCACGGCCGGCATGATCCACCTCGGCGACCAACTGGGCTTGTACACGGCGTTGAAAGAGGCAGGCCAACCGATCACCACCGCGGAGCTCGCCGAGCGGACCAACCTCGTCGAGCGCTGGGTGCGCGAGTGGGCGCACAACCAAGCCGCGGCCAAGCTGGTCTCGGTCGACGAGGGTGGTCGCTTCGGCCTCACGCCCGAGGCCGCTGTCGTGTTCGCGACCCCCGATCACCCGTCGTACGGCATGGGCATGTTCCACCGGTTGCCGCAGACCATGCATGCGTTGGAAGACGTGCGCGAGAGCTTCCGTACCGGTGTCGGCCACGACTACGACAGCCACGGCCCGCAAGGTGCCGTCGGCATCGAACGCAGCTTCGAGCCGTGGAGCAACGCCAACCTGCTGCCCACCGTGCTGCCGGCGGTGGAGGGTGTGGTCGCCCGGCTCACCGCCGGTGCCAAAGTGGTCGACATCGGCTGCGGTGCAGGCAGTGCGGTGCTGCTGATGGCCAAGGCCTTCCCGCACTCCAGCTTCCATGGATACGACATCTCGCAGTACGCGCTCGCCAGGGCGGCGCTCAAGCTGGAGGACAGTGGCCTGCACAACGCTGCTTTCGACGACCCGCGCGTGTCGCCGCTGCCCGCCGACCAGTCGGTCGACTTCATCACCACCTTCGACTGCATCCACGACATGACCCATCCGACGGACATGATGAAGGCGATCCGCCAGGCCATCAAGCCCGACGGTGTGTGGCTGCTCGTCGACATCAAGGCGCTCGACTCGTTCGAGGAGAACGCGCGCAAGAACCCGATGGCCTCGCTGATGTACGGCATCAGCGTGCTGTCGTGCATGTCGTCGGCGCTCAGTGAAGCCGATGGCGAGGGCCTGGGCACGCTGGGCCTGTCGGAGGCCACGGCGCGAAGAATGACCGAGGCCGCCGGCTTCACCCGCTTCCGCAAGCTCGACGTCGAGCACAGCGTGAACGCGTTCTACGAGGTGCGCCCCTGACCGGCTGCATGGCCGGCCTCGTGGCCGCCATGCGCGTCAGCCGCGACTGATGACTTCGATGCGACGCTCGGCGAAGCGCCAGGTGTTGCCGGTGCGCTGATAGCGATCGTGATACACACCGACGAGCGCGCCGACGCCATCCTTCTTCGACCGGTACGACTCGTGGATCATCACCCGGCCGGTGCCGGTGCCGGAGGTCTCGTCGACCTCGAACACGGCGTTGGGAGCCGTCTGCGCGAGCCAGCTGTAGCCCGCCATCAGCTTGCGGAACGCAGCGACGATGGCGTCGTGCCCGGCGATGGGCTTGCCCAGGTGCCAGGTGGCGTCGGTGGTCCAGCAGCCGCCGAACGCCTCGGCGTCGTTGCGCAGCACGGCGTCGCAGTAGCGCGCGATGAGCTGCCGAAGGGCGTTGTCGGTGGCGGGTGAGGGTGGGCCCGACGGTGCGACGGCGGCGCTGCCGTCGCGCAGTGCTTCCGGTTCGAGGCCCACTTCCCAGGCGGCAAGAGTGCGCACGTGATCGATGAACTGATCGCGGGTCATCATCCCGTCGTGAGCGGCGAACTGCACCGCCAGGCCGTCGACCACTGCCGTGAGACGCATCGCAGCTGCCGCAGGATCGACACAGACGAACTCGCCGGTGTCGACACCGTGGCGGATGACGCGCTCGGCCAGAGCAGCCGACTGCTCGTCGAGCTCCTGGCTGATCTTGCGCATCATCGGGTTGCGCAGTGCTTCGCCCCACCCGTCGATCCACAGCATCCACTCGACATCGCCGCTGCCCTCGGGCACGTAGTTGTGGATGACCCGGTCGAGCTGAGCAACCGCACTGGGCGCCGCCTCTATCTCGGCCTCCATCTCGGCCACGTCCTTGCGCGCGTAGTGCGCGAACGCCTCGGCGAGCAGTTGCTCCTTCGAGTCGAAGTGGTAGTGGATGAGGCTGCTGGACACGCCGAGCCGCTTGGCCACGTCGGCGATGCGCGTGGCCGCGAAGCCGCGCTCGATGACCACCTCGCACGTGATCTCGAGGATCTCCGCACGCCGTTCTGCGACCGTGGGCTTCTTCACCGCGCGCACGATACCGGCGATGCCGGTGGCTGGACGCGATGATCTGCGGATGGAACTCGATGATGTGAAAGCGAAGGGTGCTCAGCTCAGCCCATGGGCGCACATGGCAACGGTCGGTGCCGATGGCTGCCCCGATGTGGTGCCCGTGCACCCGTGTTGGGAGGGCGATGTGCTGTGGGTGATGTGCGGCGGCACGTCGGTGAAGGCGCGCAACCTGGCGGCCAACCCCAATGTGGCGTTGCACTGGCAGGTCACTGCCACGGGCGATGGCCTGGAGGTGTGGGGCACAGCCACGGTGCACGACGACCTCGACACCAAGCGCCGGCTGTGGACCGGTGTGTTCGACTACGACCTCGACGTGTTCGCCCCGGGTGGCCCGGAGAACTCGCCCGACACCGCCTTCGCGGCGGTGCGTCCCCAGCGTGCGCTGTGGCTGGGTGCCTACGGCATGGCCGGCACCGAGCGCTGGAAGGCTGAGTGACCCGCCTCACCTCGCTGTCGCGGTCGGTTGCGGGCAAGCGGGTCATCGTCACCGGTGCTGCGTCGGGCATGGGCCGGGCGACGGCGCACCTGTTCGCCGACGAAGGCGCGCAGGTCGCGGTGGTCGACATCGGCGGCGAAGGTGTCACCGCCGTGGTCGACGAGATTCGCACTGTGCACGGCGAGCACGCGGCGGTGGGCTTCGTCTGCGACGTGGCGGATCACGACGCGTTGAAGTGGATGGTCGCCGGTGTCGCCGAGACGTTGGGCGGCATCGACGTGCTCGTCAACAACGCCGGCATCTCGTTGATCAACTCGGCATTCATGGAGGAGGGCGAGTACGAGAGCAACTGGGCTCGCACGCTCGACGTGAACCTCACGTCGCATTCGCGCCTCATCCGGCTGTGCTTGCCGTTCTTGCGCGCAGCCGATGGTGATGGCGGCGGTGGTGGGCGAGTGGTGAACATCGCCTCCACCGAAGCCATCGTCACCACCGCCGGCCTTGCGGCCTACGCGGCCACCAAGGCCGGCGTGGTGGGCCTCACCAAGAGCTTCGCCGTCGAGTTGGGTCGCATCGGCATCACGGTCAACTGCGTGTGCCCCGGCCCCATCAACACCGGCATGACCGCCGGCATCCCCGACGAGGCGAAGGAGGCCTACGCCAAGCGGCGCGTGCCCCTGCGGCGGTACGGCGCTGCGGAAGAGGTGGCGCACATGACGCTGAGCCTGTGCCTGCCGGCCAGCAGCTTCGTGAATGGCGCGATCATCCCCGTCGACGGCGGCATGACGATTCGTCACACCTGAGGGTCGCGCCGCTACTCCTCCACGCGGAACGCGCCGCGCATGATGGGGTGGATGCGGCAGAAGTAGGTGTACGTGCCCGGCGGCAGGTCGGTCGGGATGGTCCAACTGGTGCGATCCGCCGTCGGCGGCCCGCCCAGCCCCAGCTCGCCCGAGTCGAAGATGACCGGGCCGTCGGCAAGTGGGTAGGCGATGCCGGTGCTGCGGTTGCACGGCGCGGCGCAGGCCGTGATGGTGTGCCACTGGCCCTTGCCGATGTTGGCGTCGAGGTTCTCGTAGGTGATGGACTCGCCGGCCTTCACCGTGGGCACCGAGACGGCGTAGTTCATGTCGCCTTCGGTGTAGACCCAGTCCTGGATGGGAATGGTTGCGCTGGCGGGAGCGGACGGCAGCGCCGTGAGGTCGAGGTAGCGGTTGTCGAGGTCGCCGCCGTGGTTGTCGTTCTCGGCGAGGTGGCCGTGCGTGAGCATGCCCGGCGTGTCGACCGCGGTGGTGAACGGGTCGTCGGCGTCGCCGCCGGGCTCACCCATCCAGACGACCATGATTCCCATCGACTCGTACCACGATGCAAGCCCCGAGTCGTAGGTGGCGGTGGTCGACAGAGTGTCGCCCTGGCGCACGCTCACCTGCCAGTCGGGCATGGTGGCGGTCATCGAGACGTCCCACGAGACGGCGCCGGCAGGTTCGTAGTACATCGCCTCGGAGCGGAACGCGTGAGCCTTTTGGCCGTCGCGCTCGACGTACAGGTCGGTGTGCAGCCCGCCTGGGTGCAGGTGACCGGCCGTGGCGATGAGGGTGCCGTCGGCGTCGGCCACCCACTCGTTCAGCTGCGGGCCGTTGCCGTACGGCGCGGTGGCCTGGTCGGGGTAGGTGTAGGTGACCCCGTCGCCCATGCCGCGCACCGCGTCGAACACCGGGTAGGCCTTGCCGTTCTGCACATCCATCCAGATCGGCCGCGCCCGCAGCATGCCGGCGGCCTCGGGTGCATCGGCCGGGATGATGTCGATGTCGTAGGTGACCCACACCTGCGTGGCCTCGGGTGTGAGGTTGTGCAGCATGTAGTTGAGCACCCAGTGATCGGTGGTGCTGTACGGGTAGCCGTACGGGGCCGGCAGGAGCATTGCGGTCTTCTCCTCACCGGAGGCGAAGAACCGCTGCGGCAACGCGGCGGTGGCATCGGGAGCGCCGAGGTTCAGCCACACACCGTGATGCAGGTGCACCACGTCGACACCCGGAATCGAGCCGTCGTCGTAGACCAGGTTGGGGCGGATGCCCACGATGAAGCCGTCGATCTCCGGCTGCGGGATGGCGCCCTTGTTCTCGATGTTGTTCTGCCCGGGCTCGATGTCGAACGGGCCTGTCTCCAGGTGCAGCGTGATCGCACCTGGTCTGGTGGGCAGTTCGACCAGCGTGGTGGTGGTCGACACGGCCACCGTTGTCTGCGGCACCAGTGTGGTGGGCGCCGCCGTCGCTTCCGGAGCAGTCGCAGCAGCGACCGCGTCGGTGACCGCTGAGTTGCTTGACGACTCGTCGCCGCCACTGGAACAGGCGGCGGCGATCACGGCTGCCGCGGTGATCAGACCTGCCCACTTCATCGCCCTGCGCATCCGTGCACCGTAGCAACGAAGCGTGGGGATTCACCCGACGTAGCCGTCGAGGATGCCGGTGAGGCCGCTGGGGTGCGGGCCGATCGCCAGCTGCTCGAGGATGCCGATGCCGTGCTCGACGGTGCCGTCGGCCATGGTGAGCGTGGCATCGCACAACGCCTGCACGTGCACGTGTTCGCGGGCCAGCGGGCTTGTCACTGGCAACTGCAGCCGCTCACCACCGGTGACCGCCTCACCCTTCCAGTACCCGTGACCGAACTCGGGGTGGCCGTACCCGATGCCGCGCATCTGGAACTCGTAGCGAGGCTGCAGGCACACGGTGTGCCGGCTGCCGTCCCAGTCGAGGAGGTCGTACTCGAACGAGTCCGCGAAGCGGGTGCCCGGCCGCCAGACCACGCGCCAGTCGACGGCCCGCATCATCTGCGCCGGCGCTCCGAGGCGAGCGATTGCCCCGGTTTCGTGCCAGCGACGGCCATCGCCGTACTCGTTGACATCGAAGTGAGTGGACAGCGACGGGAAGTTCACCGGCGCCCACAGCCAGAAGAACTGTGGCACCTGCACCGGGGCGCCGGTCTGCGCGGGTTCTCCCACCGGCCGGATGCCCCACGAGCGATCACGCGACCCCCACACGTCGTCGGGCGAGATGTCGTGCCGCACGCCGTCGACCTCCAGCCAGCCGCTCCATGTGCCGAACTGGGTGAGCCGGGTGTAGTCGAAGAAGGTGCGCATGCCGACGCGTTCGAAGAAGTGCGCCTCCTCGATGGCCTGCGACCTGCCCTCGAAGGTGAGCTGTGCCCGCAATCCTTGCTCGGGAGCGTCGACCGCGACGCGCAGTCGCTGCAGGGGCTCGAGCACCTCCACCACGATGGGGCCGAGCGTGGTGGCGTCGCGCCGGTCGACGGGTGCCCGCTGGCTGCGGAACACGCTGTGCTGCACTCCGTCCTTCACCACGCAGAACGCCGCGTCGGCGACGTGCCGATTTGGGTACAGGCCCATCGCGGCGCCGAAGTACAACTCGCGGTCGCGTGAGTACCCGTTGAAGAAGTAGCGGTCGTAGTGGTTCAGGTCGCCGGTAGCGCTGTGGGCCACAGGTACGCAGGCCTGGTGGATGGGGAAGTCGTCGAAGCTGGTCAGCACGATGCGAACCGTAGTGAGCGCGGGGGTTGGGCGTACCACGCTGCGCCCCCGTAGCCTGCGGGCATGGCAGGTCACGGCACCGAACCGCACGGCACGTCACGAGTGCGCTCGACATGGAGGCGGGTGCGGGCCGAAGGCTTCACGCCCACGGAGTTCCGCAGCATCTGCGTGGCGGCGCTGGCGCTGCTCAGCATCATCGTGGTCAGTGGCGGGCTGGTGCGGCTCACCGGGTCCGGTCTCGGGTGCAACGACTGGCCCAACTGCAACGACGCGAAGGTGGTCGACGTCTCCAACAAGCACGCGGCGATCGAACAGATCAATCGGCTGTTCACCTTCCTGGTCTCCATCGGTGTGGCGTTGGCCGCGCTCGCTGCGTGGTACCGCCGGCCGCGCCGTCGCGACCTGATGGTGCTGGGCATCGTGATGCTGGTCGGCGTGCCGGCACAGGGGCTGGTGGGCGCCGTGGTGGTCTGGAGCAAGCTGCATCCGGCCCTGGTGCAGCTGCACTTCGTGCTGTCGATGGTGCTGGTCTGGGCAGCGGTGATGATGCTGGTGCGCTCACGCGAGCCCGACCACGGCCGGCGTGTTGGCGCAGTGGTGCCGCGCATCCGTCGCCGCGTGAAGCTGTTGGCGGTGTGGTCGACGTTGGCCGTACTGGCCGGCACCGTGGTCACCGGCACCGGTCCACATGCCGGCGACGCATTGGGCGACGATGGGGTTGCCTGCAGCGCCGGTGCCGCCAAGCGCTTCTTCGGCAAGGAGTGCCAGATCAACGGCGATGCGCTGGTGTGGGTCACCCGCGTGCATGGCGCCATCGTGTGGGTCACCGTTGCCATCGCGCTGTCGCTGCTGTGGCACCTGCGCCGGCTGCGTCACGATCGGGCGGTGCTCGATGCGCCGCTCACCGCCTGGCTGCTCACCGCGCTGGTGCAAGGCGGCGTTGGCTACGTGCAGTACGCGAACGGCCTACCCGTGGGGCTGGTGGCGGTGCACCTCGCCGGCGCCACCGTGCTCACCGGGTGCACTGCATGGCTGTGGTGTGCCACCAGCAAGGTGGTTGCTCCGGCCTCGGTGATGCTCGACGCCGTGCCGGGGACGGCGCCGGGGAAGGGGTAGGGGAAGGGATAGGGGTGCTGGGTCGGCTCAGTCGCCGAGGCTCTGTACGAACGTGCCGATCTTGTCGATGAGCGCGGCGAAGAAGCTGCCGATGCTGCCGATGACGTTCACCGTGGAGTCGGCCGCGCCGGCGGGGTCCTGCCACAGCTTGATCGCGACGTAGGCCACGACGAGGTACAGGGCGATCTTGCCGGCAGCTTTGAACTGTGTGAGAAGGCTTGCCATGGGAGGACCTCCGGAATAGCCGAGCTCAGCTCGGTAGGTCTCCGCCCGCAGGAGATGATAGCCAGCGCGGTCGCGCAACTGGCGGATCTACAACAGCGCGGACAGCGCTGCCACGCGCGACCGGAACTCGCGCACCGTGCCGTGGATGATGTCGCGCACCGGTGCGACCGATTCGATGCGGCCGGCCACCTGGCCGGTGAGGGCGATCGAGGCCTCCATGTCGCCGCCGAAGTAGAGCTCGAGGGCGCGGCTCATCTCGCTCATCTCCACGTGCTCCTGATGCTCAAGGCGGGTGGTGCGCTCGGTGCGCAGCGCCCGGAGGCCGGGCTTGGAGAAGCGGTTGAGGAACACGGTGTCGGTCTCCGCGGCGCGCACGATGGCCTGCTTCCAGTTGTCGTGCACGGGCGACTCGGTGGCGCTGACCATGCGCGTGCCCATCTGCACGCCCTCGGCGCCGAGTGCGAACGCAGCAGCCATGCTGCAGCCGTCGGTGATGCCGCCGGCGGCGATGATGGGCACCTGCACCTTGCCGGCCACCAGCGGCAGCAGCACCATGCTGGCGACGTCGCGGGGGTTCTTGAAGCCGCCGCCCTCACCGCCTTCCACCACCAGCCCGTCGACGCCGGCCGCCACCGCCTTCAGGGCCGCGGCGAGCGTGGGCACCACGTGGAACACGGTGAGGCCGGCCGCCTTCAAGAGTGCGGTGTACTTGGTGGGGTCGCCGGCGGAGGTGGTGACGAACCGCACCCCCTGGTCGATGACGAACTGGGCGATGCCAGGGTCGCGCACGAAGGCCTGCGCGATGTTGACACCGAACGGCTTGTCGGTGAGGTCGGCCATCTTGGCGATCTCGTGACGCACGGCGTCGAGGTCGCCGCTGGAGGTCTCGATGATGCCCATGCCGCCGGCGTTGCTGACGGCGGAGGCCAGCTGGCTGCGCGCGATCCACCCCATCGGTGCCTGCACGATGGGGTAGTCGACGCCGAGCAGTTCGGTGACGCGGGTGCGAACGGGAGCAGGTGAGTCGGTCATGACAGCACCGGATCGTAGAGGTGGTGGCAGTCGTTCACCGTCACCAGAGTGGCGCCGTGGGGGCCGACGCGGACTGCTGTGATGGACGTGTTCTCCACCGTGAACAGCAGCGAGCGGTGCACGCCCAGGAGTTGAGCGACGTACGCGTTGATCGATCCGCCGTGCGCCACGACGGCGATGCACTGGCCGCGATGCTGCGGCACGAGTTGATCGATGACACCGGTGACTCGAGTGCGGAACGCGTCGTCGCCTTCCCCTCCGGGGATGCCGTCCCAGCGGCCGGTGCGGCTCCACGCCACCCATTCGGGGTCGGCAGTGGCGGCCCGCCGGCGGAACTCGCCGTTGCTCCACTCGCCCAATCGGATCTCCTCCAGATCGACGTGCTGCACCACCGCCAGCCCGCGCGCATCGGCCAACGGCTGTGCCGTCTCGCGTGCACGCGTCAACTGCGAGCTGTAGACGGCGTGGATGGTCTTGCCCGCAAGGCGAGCGGCCAGCGCGGCGGCCTGCTCGATGCCGACCGCGTGCAGGGCCGGGTCGGCAGACTCGGGCGAGCCGGGTACCACATCGGCCGACCGGCCGTGGCGAATGAGCAGCACCTCGCACTCGCCGGGTTCCGGGCCCCGCAACGTGGGTTGCGGAACGGCCTGGGTGCTGTCGAGGTCGGGCGCTCGTGTTGTCACTCGGCCACGGTAGCGGTGAGCACCAACCCGACGAGGACCAGGGCGATGCCCACCCACCCGGCGGTGCGGATGCCCTCGTGCACGACGAGGGCACCCAGCACGGCAGCGGTGATCGGCTCGAGCAGCGTCAACGTGATGACCGTCGGCGCCTGAAGGTGCCGCAGTGCGATGCCGTACAGCGTGTAGGCGACGCCCACCGTGATCACCCCCAGGTACAGGGCGACGACCAGCCCGCCGGGTTCGAGCGCCCAGCTGGGGGAGTGTGTGAGCAGCAGTGGAGCGAGCAGCACCGCCCCGCCCCCGAACATCGCTGCCATGGTGGCGGTGCTGTCGAAGCCTCCGTCGATCTGATGCTTGCCGACCGAGGCGAACACTGCCCAGCCAAGGCCGGCGAGGACGGCGAAGACGATACCCAGCGGATCGACGGCGGAGGCCCGGCCAGCGAGTCCGAGCAGCGCAACGCCGGTGATGCTGACCGTGGTACCCAGCAACCAACGAGTGGGCGGTGGACGGCGATCGAGGAGGGCATGAAGGATGCCGGCCGACACTGGCCCGGAGCCGATGGTTGCAACTGTGCCGACGGCGACCCCCGTGCGTTCGACCGCCAGGAAGTAGCAGAGCTGGAAGCCGGCAACGCCGAGCGCGCCCAACGCCGTCGTCGGCAACTTCCACGGAGTCAGCCACATTCGCCCGCATCGGGCCCAGGCCGCCACCAGCAACGAGGCAGCGCCGATCAGGAGTCGCACGCTGCCGACGGAGAACGCGTTTGCGCCGGTCGGTGCATTCACCAGCACCGTCCCCGTGGTGCCGAACAGGACCGCCGCCCCGAGCACGGCCGCCGTGGCACTCGTGTGACGGCGCGAGCGGGGCGGCATCCGCTGCAATGTAGTGGTGCCCCACCGCGCTCCTCTCGACCGTTCGTGCGTGGCTCGGCACCATGGTGTGACAGACTCTCCCGACCGAGCACTCAACGGGGCGTGCTCAGGATTCATTGACGGCAACCGTGTGCCGCGATTGAATACCGCCCAACCTTCGACGACCTAGGTGGCATCTTGGTTTCATCAACACTCCGCAGGGCGCTCCGGGTGCTCATCGCGACATGCGCGTTCTTCGCGCTGTTCAGCGACGTGGCCCACGCCGAGGAGGAGATCCTGCAGGTCCGCGTGCAGAACACGGCCACCGCGGGTGGCAAGAAGGAGCCCGTGGCCGGTGTGGGCATCTCTGTCACCGACCCCAGCGGGGCCGTGGTCGCCGAGGGGGTCACCGACGACAAGGGTGTGGCGAAGATCCCGGTGCCCAGCGACGGCGAGTTCACCGTGACCATCGACGAGGCAACGCTTCCCGACGGTCTCGGGCTGCCCGCCGACGGGGCCAGCCGCACGGTCAACGTCACTGCCGGCTTGGGTGGCAATGCCAACTTCAACCTCGGCGCGGCCGCACCGAAAGCCGATAGCAAACTCAGCCTGCTCCCCAAGACCATCTTCAACGGCATCCGCTTCGGCTTGGTCATCGCCATCATGAGCGTGGGTCTGTCATTGATCTACGCCACCACCGGGCTCTCCAACTTCGCCCACGGCGAAACGGTCACGATCGGCGCGGTGATGACAGCCGTGGCCTCGGGCTGGTTCACCTTGTCCACTGCCACGGGGGGCTGGGGTGGCTTCATCCAGCTCCTGGCTGCGATCGTCATCGGTGTTGCGTGCGCCACTGCGTTTTCGGGCGCGCTGGAACTGGCCGTGTGGCGGCCGATGCGCCGCCGCGGCATCGGGCTCACGTCGATGATGATCGTTTCGATCGGCATCGCAATGACGGTTCGCTTCATCATCCAGATGTACTACGGCTCGCAACCGAAGTCGTTCGCCCAGTTCGGCTCACAGCAGAACATCAACATCGGCCCGATCGGCGTCACGCCCCGTGACCTGATCACGGGCGTCGTTGCGCTGCTCGCGTTGTGCGGAGTGGCCTTCCTGCTGATGAAGACCCGCACCGGCAAGGCAATCCGCGCCGTGTCCGACAACCCCGATCTGGCCTCCACCACCGGTATCAACACCGACCGAGTGATCCTCACCGTGTGGCTCCTCGGTGGAGCGTTGGCCGGGCTCGGTGGCGTGATCTTCGGGCTCGATGAGCAGGTCAGTTGGAACATGGGGACCAAGATCCTGCTGCTGATGTTCGCCTCGATCACCCTTGGCGGGCTCGGCCGGCCGTTCGGCGCGCTGGTCGGCTCGCTGGCTGTCGGCATGTTCGTGCAGCTCTGGGCCTGGGCGTTCAGCGACTACACCGATCTCAAGACGATGGGGGCGCTGTTGGCGATGATCCTGGTTCTGCTCTTCCGCCCGCAGGGCATTCTCGGCAAGAAGGAGCGTGTCGGATGAGCCAGACCATCTCCAACGGTCTCTTCGGCGCCATCGGCGTCACCGCCATCGCCTATTGCTTGGCTGCCATCGGTCTCAACATCCACTTCGGCTACACCGGCCTGCTCAACTTCGGTCAGGCCGGCTTTGCGCTCGTCGGTGGCTATGCCGTGGCGATGCCGGTGATGAACTGGCAGTGGAGCATCTGGGCCACGATCCCGGTGGTGATCATTGCCTCGACCACCTTCGCGCTCATCCTGGGCATTCCCACTCTGCGGCTGCGCAGCGACTACCTGGCAATCGTCACCATTGCGGCAGCGGAGATCCTGCGCCTGCTGGTGTCGACCCCGAAGGCGGTCAACGTCACCGGCGCCACCGATGGCATCAACTCCTTCACCGACGACATCCAGAACTCCATTCCGGGGTTCCTGAGGGGCAAGTCGGTGCCGCTGTGGGAGAAGCAGATCAGCGACTACGAGATGTGGGTGATCATGCTCGGCTGGTTCCTGGTCGTCCTCTTCTCGGTCGGCGTGTGGGCGCTCATGCGCAGCCCCTGGGGTCGCGTGTTGCGCTCCATCCGTGAGGACGAGGATGCGGCGCGCAGCCTCGGCAAGAACGTGTTCTCCTACAAGATGACCAGCCTCGTGCTCGGCGGCGTCGTCGGTGGCTTCGGCGGTGCAATTCTCGTCATCGGCCAGCGCAACGCAAGCCCTGGCAGCTTCCAGACTCAATTCACGTTCCTCACCTACGCGATCATCGTGCTTGGTGGCGTCGGCAAAGCCAAGGGGCCGATCATCGGTTCGATGATCTTCTGGTTCATCATCAACTTCAGCGACAGCCTCCTCGCCGACTGGACGGACGGGACGGGCTTTCAGCTGCCCACCTGGCTGATGGACTCGTCGAACTTCAGCTTCTTCCGCTGGATCCTGGTTGGCAGTGGTTTGGTCCTGCTGGTGATCTTCCGGCCACAAGGGATCTTCGGCGACAAGAGGGAGCAGGCGTTCGATGTCCGCTGACGTGTTTGCCGAGGTTGCCCGTGAGCCTGGCGTTCCCAAGCCTGATCCAATTCTCGTCGCCGACGCAATCCGTCGCTCGTTCGGGGGTCTGGCGGCCGTCGACGTGGCCCATGTCGAGGTGCAGCGCAACACCATCACCGCCTTGATCGGCCCGAACGGAGCCGGCAAGACGACGTTCTTCAACCTTCTCACCGGCTTTGATACGCCCAGCACCGGTACCTGGCATTTCAACGGAATGTCGATGAGCGGAGCCAGCCCGTACAAGGCGGCGCGTCGCGGCATGGTACGAACGTTTCAGCTCACGAAGAGCCTGACTCGAATGACGGTGATCGAGAACATGCGTCTGGGCGCCACTGGCCAAGGCGGCGAGCGGCTGTGGGCCGCGCCGTTCAGGTTCCTGTGGCGTGAGCAGGAAGCCGAGATCACTGCTCGCGCCGAGGTCTTGCTCGAGCGCTTCAAGCTGGACCACATGCGTGACGAGTTCGGTGGCTCGCTGTCGGGTGGGCAGCGCAAGCTCCTGGAAATGGCGCGAGCGCTGATGGTCGAGCCGGAGATGGTGATGCTCGACGAGCCAATGGCCGGCGTCAACCCAGCGCTCAAGCAGAGTCTGTTGCAGCACGTGAAAGGTCTCAAGGATGAGGGGCGCACCGTGCTCTTCGTGGAACACGACATGGACATGGTCCACGAGATCGCCGACTGGGTGGTGGTGATGGCAGAGGGTCAGATCATCGCCGAAGGCCCGCCGTCGTTCATCGGCGCCAACCAAGCAGTGATCGACGCATACCTTGGTGCCCATCAGAACACCGATCTGGGGGTGGGGGCATGAGCACCGCTGAACCGGCTGTGGAAACACGACCGACCGTCATCGATGTCAAGGAGTTGGTCGGCGGCTACACCTCGGAAGTGAACATCCTCAACGGGTGCGATCTCACGGTGGCTCCCGGCGAGTTCGTCGGGATCATCGGCCCCAACGGTGCCGGCAAGTCGACGCTGCTGAAGGCAGTGCTCGGGCTGCTCAAGATCCGGTCGGGTTCGGTCTGGTTGCACGGTGAGGAGATCACGGGCACGAAGGCACACGAGTTGGTGGGGCGCGGCGTTGGCTTCGTTCCGCAGAGCAAGAACGTCTTCCCCAGCCTCACTGTCAGGGAGAACCTGGAGATGGGCTGCTACTTGAAGCCGTCCATGTTCCGCGAGCAGTACGAAGTCGTCTGTGAGATGTTCCCGAAGCTGAAGAGCCGTGCGTCGCAGTCGGCCTCGGCGCTGTCGGGTGGGGAACGCCAGATGGTGGCCATGGGGCGCGCGCTGATGCTCAAGCCGTCGGTGCTGCTGCTCGACGAACCATCCGCGGGTTTGTCGCCGATGTTGCAGGACGAAGTGTTCATCAACTGCAGGCACATCAATGCCAGCGGTGTGGCCATCTTGATGGTGGAGCAGAACGCCAGGCGGTGCCTACAGGTGTGCGATCGTGCGTACGTGCTCGATCAGGGCCGAAACGCCTACACCGGTACCGGTCGCGAGCTGCTCGCCGACCCGAATGTGATCGGGTTGTACCTGGGCACGTTGGCCAGGGCCACCGGAGGCTGAAGGAAGCTCAGCCGTCCGATGTGAGGGTGCCGTCGGCGTCGAGCGCGGCGCAGCCATCGGCCACCGTTGCCAGCATCTCGGGCTGCACCGCCGGGTCGGGCTGCACCACGTACGAGTGGTCGACGCCGTCGCCGAGGTCGAGTTGCAGCACGAAACGAAACGGCTGTTTCGTTTCGGCGACCGCATGGGCGTCGCAACGGCCCTCGGAGAACCGCACCCGTGCCGACGAGTGCTCGCGACCGGACGGCAGTTCCATGAGCACCGGTGAGGCCGCGGGTAGGTCGGGGAAGCGAAGTGTGAACGGAATGGTGTTGCCGGCCGCCACGACCCGAACGGTGGACGTCGCCGCGACCCGGTCGAGCGTCAGCTCGGCGACCGTCATCGGCCGACCATCGATCTCGTCGCGACGAACGTCGTCGAAGCCGATGACCACCTGGGTCTCGATCATCCGGCGTTCGCACCCAGCGTGATGGATGGCGATCGCAGTGCCATCCGCGTCGGTCACCTCGACGGTACGGGTGGTGCCGTCGGCGAGGGTGAGCACCACCCTCGCGCTGTCGGTCGGCGGTGGAGCAAGCACGGTGGTCCCTTCGATCCGACAACGGGGTGCACGCACAGACACGGGGAGATCGATCCGCTGACCGACCCCGATCAGCGTGTCGAGAGCCCTGAGCTCAGAATCGAAACCCTCCCAGAGGAACTGCACGCCGGCCACCTGCAGCTGCTCCTCGAGGTGGTTCGTGAGCTGCAGTTGCATCTGACCGGTTGCGATGTCGTCGCGATACTGCAGCGGGTCGGCGGTGAGTGGCCGCACCGTAGGCGACGACGCACCCTGGCCGCAGGCGGCGAGGAGCGTGCCCACTGCCACCACCCGACCGAGACCGCGAGTCATTCGCCGAACATAGCCGACGACGCGAAGCGGCCCCGGGCGCTGTGCCCGGGGCCGCTTCAACGGTTGTCGCACTCAGTTGAGCCGTGATGGCTCGAGTGGATCAGCTGTTCGAGTCGTAGCTCTCGCCGAGACCATTACCGATGTTGCCATCGCAGCCGTAGACGGCGACGTCGCGAGGGCCGGCGCCGTTCTCGACCATGGTACGGAGGATCTTGGACGACTCTTCGAAACCGATGACGACCACGGCATCGGGGCCGGCGGCCACGATCTCGTTGACTTCGGCGTCGAACGTACCAGCGTCGGGCTCGTAGATCTTGACGACCGACACGGTGATACCGGCGGCCTCCAAGGTGGACTGCACGACTTCGGCGAGGCCGGTGCCGTAGGCGTCGTTACGGGCGATGATGGCCACGTTGGTGGCGCCATCGTCGGCGACGAGCTTGGCGATTGCGGCGCCCTGCAGGAGGTCCGGCGGGGCGACACGGAAGTACAGGCCCTTGTCGGCGTAGGTGGTGAGCTTGTCGGAGGTGTTCGCCGGGCTGAAGTGCACGATGCCTGCACCGGTGATCTTGTCGATGACCGACAAGGAGATGCCGGAAGCGGCAGCACCCACGACTGCGTCGACGGTCTCGCCGAGCAGACGGTCGACGGTTGCGTTGGCGAACTCAGGCGTGTCGCCCGAATCGCCTTCGACCAGTTCGACCGGCTTACCCAACACGCCGCCGCCCTCGTTGATCTCCAGGATGGCCAGGTTGACGCCGGCGATCTCGGGTGGTCCGAGGAACGCAAGCGAGCCCGTCACCGGGAGGAGCGTGCCGATGCGCAGCACGCCGTCACCAGCACGCGTGCCCTCGACGGGAACAGCTGCCACGTCGGCAGAATCCGCGCCCTTGGCGGGCAGGAACTCGGTCAGCTCGTCGTCGATGCGGTTGTCGGCACCCATGGTGAGCACGCCGTAGCTGGCTTCCATCGGGTCGCCCACGCCGTTGAGCGTGATCGGGCCGCTGTAGCCGTCGTAGTCGGGGTCGCCACCGGCATCGATGATGGCCATGCACGTCGCGAAGTCGGTGCACTTCTCACCGTCGCGGGTGATGCCCTGGATCTCGCTGGCGTACGCAATGCCGTCGTCGCCCGCCTTGGCAGCAGCCAGGGCGATGATGAGCGTGAGGTCGTATCCCTCTGCTGCGTAGTTGAAGTCGACGAGGTCGGGGTCGACCTCGAGGAGGCGGGCCTTGAAGTCGTCGCCCAGCGGGGTCAGGGGCGTGGTGCCCTTGAAGCCCTCCAGGTCGCCGCCCTCGGCCATCGCCTCGGTGGTCTCCGGGGCGGCTGCCTCGGTGGTCTCCGGGGCGGCTGCCTCGGTGGTCTCCGTGGCGGCGGCCTCGGTGGTGGGAGCCGCCGTGTCGGTGGTCTCCTCGTCGTCGCCGCAGGCGGCAGCCACAAGGGCCAGGCCTACGAGCAATGCGCCGAAACGGCGCACGCGGGTTTTCTGCATTGGGTGTCTCCCCCTAGGAGCCGGGTCGCAGGGATGCGACCCGTTGGTATTCGAGAAGCGGAGTGTAGGTCGGTTTTGCACGAGCGGACAAGCACCGCTCGGCGAATTCGATGACGGGACGACTACGGTTTCGTGCATGTCGAACCCTGCGGAAGTGACCCCCGAGGAAGTCCTGTACGAGGTGGGTGACCACATCGCCACCATCACGCTCAATGCGCCCGGTCGGATGAACACCATTTCCGGGGCGATGCTCGACCAGCTGTCCGAACGCTTGCTGCAGGCCGACCGCGACGCCGACGTGCGCTGCATCGTGCTCACCGGCGCCGGTAAGGCCTTCTGCGCCGGTCTCGACATGGCGGCTCAGATGGGCGCGGCCAAGGGCTCGTTGGGGGGCCTCGACAGCGGTGGTGGCATTCCGGGCGAGATCGACCTGCGGTTCACGCCCCCGACCGTGCTGCACAACCTCGACACACCCACCATCTGCGCGCTCAACGGCGGCGCTGCCGGCTACGGCCTCGACATCGCGTTGGGCTGCGACATCCGTGTGGCCGCGCAGAGCGCCAAGCTGAACCCGGGCTTCGCCAAGCGCGGCATCGTGCCCGAGAGCGGGGGCACCTGGCTGCTGCCACGGATGGTGGGGTACGCGAAGGCTGCCGAGATCGCGTTCACCGGTCGCTTGCTGAAGGCCGACGAGGCCCACGAACTGGGCCTCGTCAACCACGTGGTGGCCGACGAGCACTTCCACGAGGCCGTCCGCGAGCTGGCCGGCGAGATCGCCGCCAACGCCCCGCTGGCCGTGCGCGCCATCAAGCGCATGATGCGCGCCGCCGAGACCGAGACGTTCGACCAGAACGTGCACCACGTCTTCTTGCAGCTGCTGCCGCTGCTGCGCACCGACGACTTCCGTGAAGGGGTCGCCGCGTACATGGAGAAGCGGTCGCCGAAGTTCACCGGTCGCTGAGCCGGAGCCCGGCGTGATCCCGCTGCTCGATGGCCTCGCCACCACC
>ERZ1026792.897-NODE-897-length-21382-cov-2.651000_pt1 | contig 21382 bp, 15 predicted proteins | sample MGYA00520884_ERZ1026792 | MGnify/ENA primary metagenome ERZ1026792 (study PRJEB33270, sample SAMEA104284473) | anaerobic digester metagenome | biome: Anaerobic digester microbiome; feature: mesophilic sludge digester; material: Anaerobic digester biomass | place... | reverse complement strand
ACCCAAGGATCTCGACCAGGTTCGAGCGGGTCATGGGGTGCACCGGGTCGTTGCGGAACTCGGACTCTTCCAGGCGCACGCCATGGACATAATGCACGCCGTCGATGGTCAACCGCCCATTCCTGGGAAAGCCCAGGACGACGAGGGCAAACTCTTGCTCCAGGGCATCGAGCATGGCGTCGAATTCCGCTCCGATGTTGCCCCGGAACACGGAGCAGGTCTTGTTAAAGAACTGCCGGCAGCCGGCGGCCTGCAATTGGCGGGTGGCCGCCTGGACCTTGTCGTAGGCCAGCCCGGCGGGGTCGAGGCGCGAGTTGGTGTTCAGGATGGCCACGTCGGGCAAGTGCAGGCCCTCTTCGTGGCGAAAGGGAGCCGCCGGGTCCCAGGTGTAGACGTGGACCAGGTAGCCCGACCGGGCGAACATGATGCCGATGTCGTTGGCGCCCGTGATGTCGTCGGCGACGACGCCCATCTTCATCTGGCCTGCCTCCTGCGGGGCCGGTAGCCCGCGTTCTCCAAAGAGCCTGCGACGGCCGCGGCCCCGGGCCCCGCCGGCCGCAGCCCCGGGCCGGCGGCCAGGGCGGCGAGGACCATGCGGCAGGCCACCTCTACGGTCATAGACATAACTCTAATACCGGCGTATTCCAGCCGGCGACCTCCAGCCGCCGGTCCTCCGGCGCCACGCCGTGCCAGGTGACCGGCACCTGGCGGGCCTCACCAGGCAAGAGGCAGAAATAGTTGTCGGCGATGGCGGCATGGCCCGCGACGTGCACGTCGCGGGCGTCTTCCAGCCAGACCATGAGAGCCGCGGTGGCGCCCGCGTTGCGGACCGTCACCAGCCAATCCCGAACGTCGGGCGGCTCCGCCCTTGTCGGGGCGTTGTCCGGTACGGGCGATGCGGGGGCGACGCACGCCACCAGGCGGGTGGCGGGCGCCAACAGGAGCGGCGCCAGGCTCGCGCCCCGGACAAATAGGTAGCGGTTGCGCGACAGAGCTTCGCCGTCCGTGCCGGTGAGGCACAGGTCCAGGAAGAACACCTCGTCGTCCATGGCCGCCAGGGCGTGGGAGATACCGCCCAGACGGGCCGCGGCGTTGGCCGGGCAGGTCACGGGCAGGGAACGGCTGGCGTACCGCCGGCCGCCCAGGCCGAAAAGGGCCAGGTCAAGCGTCGCCGGCAAGTCCTCCTGGCGCGAGTTGTTGGCCCATGCTTCGGCCTGGAAGGTCTCGTGGCCGGCCCACGCCTGCCGGTCAAAGCGGGCCGAGACGTGCACCGGCTCGTAGGCCGCGGCCACGGCATAGTAGGCCGGCTTGGGCCGCGCGTAATAGTCGACGGCCGAGGTGCAAGCCGCCATGGGGTAGGGCTCGTTGAACTGCCAGGGCAGGCTGCCGCTGTTGTGATACTTGCGCCGGCGGTCGGCCTCCACGGCGTAGCGCAGGCCGTCGGCCTGGAGGAACTGCGCGGCGCGCACGGTGGTGCCCACGTCGGGCAGGTGGCCAAAGGCGGCGCGGAGCGTGCCCTCCTTGAGCCACCAGGCACCCAGGTGGAACCAGGCCGGGTTGTCCAGGCTGACGGGCCATTGCCGGTCGGGCGGGATGGTGGCGTCCAGGGTACGCCGGTTGGTGATGCCTTCCACGCCGAACTCGGAGTGGAGGAGGGAGGCGCCCCGGTTGTAGAGGGTGAAATGGCCCTCCAGGCCCTGGTGCTCCCAGGGGCCGTGGACGTCGTGCATGCCCCCTGGATTCCTGTCAAGGACCTCCAGGCAGTTGTTGAACTCGGGCCCCGAGGGCGAGGTGGGCAGCCACGGCCGGTCCGGGTCCTGCTCCCGGACGGCGGCGGCCAGGGCGACCAGGGCCGGGTGGTCGTCGTCGAGGGGGCGGCCATCGGCCGTGCTCAGCTCGTTGCCGCCGCACCAGATGGCCAGGGAGGGGTGGTTGCGCTTGCGGGCCACGATTTGCCGCGCCTCGGCGGCGAGCATGGCCACGAAGGTCGGGTCGTCGGGCGCCACGTTCTCGATGCCCGAGCTGGACTGGATGAACTCCTGCCAGACCAGGATGCCCAGGCGGTCGCAGCGCTCGTAAAAGGCCTCCCTCTCAATCAGGCCGCCGCCCCAGACGCGAAGCAGGTTTACGTGGGCGGAGCGGGCCAGGTCGAGGAGCCACTCCAGCTTGGCGGGGCGCTCGGGGCCGTAGAGCAGGTCCATGGGCACCCAGTTCCAGCCCTTGAGGTAGACCTTCCGGCCATTGACCACGAGGGTATAGGGCCGGGCCTCGCCTGCCGGGCGGGCATCGTTGGACACCCACTCCAGGCGGCGCAGCCCAAAGGGCACCCGCCGCTCGTCGGACGGCGTCGCGGGCTCGTCCAGGTCGACGACGCGGATCTCGGCGTGGTAGAGGGGCTGCTCGCCACAGCCGTTGGGCCACCACAGGTGCGGCTGGGCGACATCCAGGGTCGTGGCAAAGCGGCCGGCGCCGGCCCCCAGCTCCTGCTCCCCGGCGTCGCGGGCCACGACGCGGCCTTCGGGGTCGCGGATGATCACCTTGACGGCCGCCCGGGCCGGCCGGCCGGCCGAGAGGTCCACCTGCACCCGGACTATGGCCCCGTCCAGGCCCTCGCCCAGGTGGGGGCGCACCCAGGCGTCCTCGATGCGCACCGCGCCGCTGATCTCCAGGCACACGCTGTCCCAGATGCCCAGGTGCACCAGGCGCGGGCAAAAGTCCCACCAGTAGTTCATCCGCGTCTTCAGGGTGCGCACCAGGCTCGTGCGGCCCACCTGGGGCTGTTCCACGGGCGCGGGCTCCAGGACCACGGCGAGGAGGTTCTCGTCGCCAAAGCGCAGCCGGTCGCCGACCTCAAAGGTAGCGGGCGTGAACATGCTGCGATGCTCGCCCAGCTTCTCGCCGTTGAGGTAAAAGCCGGCCTCGTAGTCGACGCCTTCGAAGCGCAGGCGGATGCGCCGGCCCCGGTGCTCCGGCCCCACCGTAAAGCGCTTCTTGTACAGCCAGGTGCGCTGGGATGCCCACTCGGCCAGGAGCGTGTTGCGCTCGACGTAGGGGCTGGCAATCTCGCCCGCCTGCCACAGATCGTGCTGCACGCTGCCGGGAACCGTCGCCGGCAGCCAGCCGAGGCGATCCCGGCTGCTCGGCTTTTCCGCGTCGCGCCACACCCAATCCAGGCCGACGTAGGGTTTGCACAGCCAGTCGCTGCCGTCGAGGGAAATGGTCGTCGCCATCAGCGGCTGTTTCACGTTTCAGTCCCCTGGAGGGCGTCTTCGAGGAGGTTCACCTCGAAGGCGGGCCGGGCGGGATCGCGGGGCAGGCGGAAGGTCTTGATCTCGCTGGGGCCAAAGGCCGCCTCTATCGTGCGTGGCCCGCCGCCGGGGGCACCATGCCAGGCCGCCAGGCGGATGGTCGCCCGGGGCGTGGCGCGGCCATGGGTCTCCACGGCGCGCAGCACCAGGTCGTCGCCATCTTCGGCCTGCTTGAGGACAGTGACCAGGACGTTGTCCGGCTCGACCTGCAAGAACGAGCCGGCGAGGGGCAGGCCGCCCCTGCCGTCGTCCTCGGCCAGGCTGGCGGACAGGGCCACGGCCTGCTGGTTCAGCTCCGCGGCGTGGCGGACCGTCCCGGCCTGCTCCCAACTGCCGCGGTGGGGCAGCAGCGAATAGTTAAAGCGCTGCACGCCCTGGTCGACAAAAGTATAGTCGCGCCCGGGCTCGGGCTCGGCCGGTACGTGGTGGGCATAGATGGGGCTGCGCAGCACCGTCAGCCCGATGTCGCGGACGTTGACGTCGACGCTGTACTTGCCGTCGTTGAGCAGGCTGAGGCCGTAGGGCACGTCGGCGTCGCGGGCCGTGCCCGAGATGTCCACCCAGCTCTGGATGGGCTCCTCCTCGCCGTTGGCACAGCGCTCCATCCGCCCGTAGGGGATCTCGTGGGTGACCTTCATGTACTTCACGTTTACGGGGAAGCGCAGCTTGAGCACCTTGTGCTGCTCGCGCCAGTCGATCGTCACCTGCACGTCGACGCGGTCCAGGTCGCGGTAGAGGGTAAAGCGCTGCACCAGGTGCGACGCGCCCCAGGAGCTTTCCACGCGGAGCACGGCCTTGACAGGCCCCATCTCGTCGACGCGGAAGCGCGCCGCGCAAAAGACGCCTACCTCCTCGTCGAAGCGAAAGAGGTTGTGGCACCAGGTATCGCCCGGGTCGTGGAGCACGACTGGCCGGGCGGCCGGGCCGGCCAGCACCTCGACGCCGGCCCCCTTGTCGTAGAGGCTGGCCAGGTGGCCGGTCAGGGGGTCAAAGGCCAGGCGCAGACAGCTGTTCTCCAGGTACCCCTCGCCGGCCCGCAGGTCCGCGCCGCCGGCCGGGGGGCCGCCATCCGCCAGGGTGTCGCCGGGCACCACGCGGTAGACGCGGTAGCCAAGGGCGGGCAGGTGGGCCAGGAAGCAGATGCGAACCCGGCCGCCGGCCGTGGCCTGCGACTGGACGCGCTGCATGGCCACGGGGCGTCCCTCGTCGTCGACCAGGGCGGCGTCCTCGGCCAGGTCCCCCATCTCCAGCTCCACGGGGGTGCTCACGGGCCACGCGTGGGCGTTAAAGACGGCGAAGGGCCGCACGCCCTGGCCGGTGATGGGCAACGACGCAGCCTCTCCGGGCTTGACCCGGACCCGCCAGGCCAGCGACTGGACGGCGGCGTTCAGGGCGCGGGCGGCGATGGACATGGACTCGCCGTACAGGTGCTGGGCATCGTCGTAGGCGGCTTCCAGGCTAGTGCCTGCCAGGACGTCGTGGAACTGGTTAAATAGCACGTTCTTCCAGGCGCGGCCCAGGTCCGCGGGGTAGGGCTGGCCCACGACCCACTGCGCCACGGCCGACCACTTCTCGGCGCGGAGCAGGGCATTCTCGGCCCGGCGGTTCCAATGCTTGACCGCCGAGTGGGCCGAGTAGCAGCCGCTGGCGTGGTGCTGCAGGTCGTCGTGGACGACGGGTAGGGGCCAGCCCTCGCCGGCCACGGCCTCGAAAAAGGCCGTCGTGGTGCTAAAGGTCAGGCGAGGCAGGTCGGGCGCGCCGTTCAGGCGGCGGATGCTCTCGATGTTGTCCCGGGTGGGGCCGCCGCCGTGGTTGCCCACGCCGTAAAAGCTCATGAAGTGGGTCAGGGGCTCCTTGATCTCGCCCGCGCAGCGGCGCAGGTGGTTCTCCAGGTCCTGGCCCCAGGTGCAGTACTCGAAGGGGATGCGAAAGGCGAGGACCCGCGAGCCGTCGTCGGACTCCCACCAGAAGAGCCGGCCGGGCAGGCCCTTTTCGTGGGGGCCGGGCCGCAAGAAGACGTAGGCGGCCAGGCCGCTCTTGGCCAGGATCTGGGGCAGCATGCCGTGGTGCCCAAAGCTGTCGGCGTTAAAGCCCACGCGGGCCGTGACGCCAAATTTCTGGCGGAAATAGCGCTGGCCGTATAGCGCCTGCCGGACAAAGGACTCGCCGCCCGGCACGTTGCAGTCGGGCTCCACCCACCAGCCGCCGACAATCTCCCAGCGCCCCTCGGCCACGCGGGCGCGGATTTCTTCGAACATGGCCGGGTCGACCTGCTCCACCCACTCGTAAAAGGCCGCCGAGCTAGCGCTGAAGCAAAAGTCGGGATACTCGATCATCCTGTCCAGGGCCGAGCGAAACGTGGACAACACCTCATGAAACCCCTCGGGCCACTGCCACAGCCAGACGGGATCGATGTGCGCGTTGCCGATCATGTGCATGGTGACCGGCGTGGACCCCTCCCCCGGCCCGATCCGGCCCGCCTGCGCTTGGGCCGCAGGCGCAGGCGTTGGGTCCTCCGTTGCGAGGGGAGGGGAGGTCGTTCCCCCTTCCCTTGCAGGGAGGGGAGGTAGGTTGGAGACGGGCTTACCGCTCATCGGGGCCCTCCTTGTCGGCCGGGGGCTTGGGGCTGACGGCCGTGGCGCGCTGCACGACTGGATCGGCAAAGACGTCACTTCCGTCGTCGCTGTGTGTCGAGAACTCGGACACGACGGCGCCCTCCGGCCCGGCCTGGAACCAGTGGGGCGTGTCGGGCGCCAGGGTGTATTGGTCCCCGGGATGAAGCACAATCTCGTGCCACACGGTATAGTGCTCCAGGCGATGGGCAGGCGGCCTGGCCAGGGGCCGCCGCTCGGGCTCGCCGGGCACGTAAAGGTAGAGCGTGCCCCAGCGACAGCGAAAGGTCTCTTCCTTGCCGGGGCTGCCGTTGACCGGCGGGTGGCGGTGCTCCGGGCAGGTCTGCCCGGGCAGGAGCACGAGTTCCTTGGCGCACACCCGGTCTGTGTTCACGTACGTCACCAACTGCAAGCCCGTCTGCCGCAGCTCTCCCAGCCCAAAGTCGGCAACCTCGATGCGCTGCGTCTCCAGGGGAGAAAGGGCAATCCCTGCGCGGTCCAGGTACTGGCGCGCCAGGATGCGGGCTATCTCTAATTCCGATCGCGTGATCATTCGTCCTCCAAAATCTCAGGTGCCACGCACACCATTGGCAAACACGGTCACGAGCGCCTCGGCGCACTGGCCAAGGCGCTCGCCGTCGACGGTCACGTCGGCGGCGATGCGCGCCCGGCGGACGTCAAGGCCGGCGGGCGGCACGAGGACAAAGGCGGCCCTCGCCGCGCCTCGTGGCCCGAGGCGCAGCCTGGCCTCGGCCGGCTCCACGCCCCAGCCAGGGGGTGCCACGGGCCGCACCAACACCTCCCGCGGAGAAGTGGGGGAGCCGTCGCCCGGCGCGCGGCTTGCCCGGCTGCCCCGGCCCCCCTCGTCGCCGCCAAACCCATCGCTGGACAGGACCACGGCAAAGGGCATGGCCTGCCCGGCGGGGGTGTCCGCCTGGTGCGGGTCGATGCGCACCTCCAGCCCTCCAGCGGCCGGCTCGGACCCGGCGGGCAGCAGCTCGCGGTGCAGGCGCTCCAGCGTCGTCGCCCGGGCGAGGAGGTCTTCCAGGTAGCCGGGCGTCACGGGCATGGGCTCGTGGTGGCCAGACAGGATGAGGTCCGGGGCCAGGCGGCAGTAAAGCTCGGCAGCGCGGCGATAGTCGCCGGCCTCGAAGCCGTTCTTATAGACATAATTCCAACGGGCGCCGGCACCGTCCTGGAACTGATCCCCCACGGCCAAGACGCGCCGGCCGTCCACCTCGAAGGCGATGGCTACGGCGTGGCGGGTGTGGCCCGGCTGGGGGTAAAGGGTCAGCTCGTACTCCTGCCAGCGGACCGGTTCTTCCAGGGGGAGCACGCGATCCACCGGGATGGGATCGTACCACAGGCAGGGCAGGTCGTAGCGCCAGGGCTCTTCCAGGATGCCGGCGATGCTCTCCGGCGCCCACACCTGGCTGCCCTCCACGGCGCGCAGCAGGTTAAAGCCGGCCACGTGGTCGTCGTGAAAGTGGGTGGGCAGGACGGCGTCGATGGCCTCCACGCCAAACTGGCGCTTGAGGCGCGGCAAGGTGTAGAGCCACGGCCGCCGGGAGGCCCGGTCGGCGCCGGCCGGGATGCCGGTGCAGAAATCGTAGCCAAAGTCGATGAGCAGTGCCCTGCCGCTCCGAGACAGGAGCACGTAGCTGTTGGACATGCTGGAGCGGTTCAGGAGCAGGTGGGGTGTGAGAGCCACGTAGGGCTCCCGCCGTAAGATCATGAGGCGCTGGTTCTCGCCGCGCCGCTCGCGGATGAGGCGCCACAGCCGCTCCACCAGCAGGTCGATGGCCGGGGCCACGGGCGCGATGGGCTCGCCATGGGAGGGCAGCAGCACGTCCAGCCCGCGCTCCCGCAGGTCCAGGAGGGAGGCGATGGTGGCCGGCAGGCCCTCGGCGCCGTTGTAGCTCCACTGCGTGGCCGCCATGGACCACACCTTGCCCGGGCCGGCGATGAGGTCGCCGGTGAAGGCGAGGGACCTCTCCCCTGCGAGAGGATGGGAGGCGGGCTCCCCCTCTCCCGTCGTTTGGGGGGAGGACCTAAGGGGCGGGATCGGGGTTGGGGGTTGGGGTGATGTGAGGAGGGTGATAGAGCCGGTGGTATGCCCGGGGGTGGGGAGGACGGTCAGGGTCCAGGTGCGGGAGCCTGTGCCAAAGTGGCGCGTTTCATAGTCGCGGAGGGTGCCGGCCACGGGCACGGCTTCCAGCAGGCAGAAGCGGTCCTGGCGGGTGTTATAGTTGTTGTACAGCTCGCGCGCCTGCCAGTGGGCGTCGACGTCGCCAAATAGGTCCCGCTCGGTCTCGGGCACCCAGATGCGCGCTCCGATGGCCGCGGCGCGGGCCAGCCCCTGGCCCTGGTCGCGGTGGTGGTGGGTCATGAGGACGTCGGTCACGCGCTCGATGCCCAGAGCGGGCAGGTGCTCCAGGACGTCGCCGGCGCCAAAATCGATCAGGATGGCGTCGCTGCCGCTGCGCAGGACATAGACCTGGCAGGTGTCGTGAAAGCGGTGGAGGTCGGGGGCGAGTTGAACGGGACCCCCCCCGGCCCCCCCTGCGAGGGGGGAAGTTGCGTCTGGGGCCGGCGCTGTGTGGGAGGGAGTTGCGTCTGGGGCCGGAGCTGCGTGGGCGGCCAGGAAGCGCAGCATGTCCTCCCGCTGGGCAGAGGTATAAAATGGACCGTAAAAACCCTCCACCAGGCCTCGGATCTCAAAGGTCATGGGACCCCCCTGCCCCCCTCGGAGGGGGGAGAATCCGTTTGCGCCGCCGGGAAGGGGGGAGTCGCCTGCTCGCCTGAGGGGAAAGGGGCCCCCTGCGACAGGCTGGGGAGGAAGGATTGGGCAAGGGGCAGGTATTGGGTTTCAAAGATGGCGCGGTAGTGGGTATGGCGGTGGGCGTCGGGGGTGTAGTGCTCGGGCGGGGCGGCGCGGTGGGGTCCGCGGGCATCGGGGGCCAGGCCGGCGGCGCGGCCGGCCAGCAGCGCGGCGCCCAGGAGCGTGGCCTCCCGCTGGGGCAGCACCTCCATGGGCACGCCGGAGACGTCGGCCTTGATCTGCAGCCAGCTCGGCAGGTGGGTGCCGCCGCCCACGGCCACGAGCTTGTCGATGGGCGTGCCGTTGACCGCCTCGGCGGCGCGTCGCAGGCGCTCGATCTCGTAGGCGGTGCCTTCCAGGACTGCCCGGGCGAGGTCGGCCCGGGTGTGGGCCGCGCTCAATCCCAGGAAGGCGCCCATGGAAGCGGCGCCGCCCCCGGCGACGGGGGAGCCCTTGCCCGACAGGTAGGGGAAATAGAGAATGCCCGTGGGCTGTGGGCCGGCGCCGGCGACGAGTGCCTGCAACTTGCCGTAGGAGAGTCGCTCGTGGCCCAGCAGACCCCGCAGCCACTCCACCGACCCGCCCGACATGGATAGCGAGCCCAGCCAGAAATAGAGGCCGGGCAGGACGTGCAGGCCGTAGAGCAGGCCGGATTCGAGCTGGGCCGGCCCGAGGGCCGGCTCCTGGCCGGCGCCCCGGGGAGTCTCCAGGGTGCCCAGGAGCACCTCGGCCGTGCCCATGGAGTCCATCACCACGCCCGGCCGCGTGGCACCGGCGGCCAGGGCAGCGCAGACGTGGTCGTGGCCGGCAACCACCACGGGCGTCCCGGCCGCGAGGCCGGCGAGGCTGGCCGCCACGCGGCCGGCAACGGCGTCGCCGGGCAGCGCCGGGGGAAACAGCCCGGGATCGAGGTCCCAGGTGCGCAGCCATTCCTCGTCCCAGGCGCGCCCGTCGAGATGAAAGGCCTGGGTTCGGGCTGCCAGGGTGTAATCGGTAGCCACCCGGCCGGTGAGGCGGTAGGCCAGGTAATCGGCCACCGACAGCCATGTGCAGCCTTCCAGGTCCACGCCCAACTCGTCGCGCAGCCAGAGGAGCCGGGCCAGCCCGCACTTGTGGCTGGGGTGCAGGCCCGTGCGGCGAAAGCGCTCCGCGGCGTTGCCCCGGCGAGCGATGCGGGCCGCCTGCCCCGCGCTGTTGGTGTCGAACCAGGGCAGGAAGGGCGTCCGAGGCCGGCCCGTGCGGCGCTCCAGGAGCAGCCCCGTCTCGGCCATGCTGCTGATGCCCACGGCCGCCACCGGGCCAAGCTCGCCCGCGAGCTCGGCCAGGGCGCCGGCGACGCTCGCCCACAGCGCCTCGGGGTCGTAGCAGGTGCCGGCCGGCGCGCCGCGGCCGAGGGGAGGCAGGGGCGCAGACACCGTGGGCCGGGCGGCGACGGCCAGGGCCGTCCCATCCGCGGCAAAGAGGCCCACCTTGCAATGGGTGGTGCCGGCGTCAATTGCCAGGAGGTTCATGCGGCCCGTCAGCGTTCTTCCAGGATCCGCTTTAGCTGTTCCATACCCAGGCGAGGGCTGGACAGGAACCGTCCCTGCAGCGAATCGGGCAGGGAGGGCAGGACACGGGCCATGGACGCCTGGGCCAGGACCACCACGTCGTTCCGGCCGGCCAGATCCTCCAGGGCAGCAGCCAGCAGGCGGTCGTGGCCTTCGCGGTCGCCGGCGGCCAGGCGCTGGAAGGCGGCGTCGACGAGGAGGGGCTCGAGGCTCACGGTTCTGCCCGCCGCCGCGGCGCTGGCGCGCAGCAGGCGCAGGGTGGGCTCCAGCGTGGTGCGTACCGTGGCTGCCACGCCGACCTTTTCTCCCCGGGCCACAGCCTGCCCGGCCATGGCCTCGTCAATGCGCACCACCGGCACGGCAACCAGCTCCCGGGCGCGGGGCACCAGCTCGCCCACCGACGAGCAGGCGCTGAGGATGGCCGCCGCGCCGACCTCCTCGGCAAAACGGGCGTACTGTAGCCATCGCCCGGCCACCTGCTCCAGGTCGCCGCCGCTCTCCCGCAACTGGGGCAGGATGGAATCGTCCAGGAAGTTGATGACCTGCCAGCCGGGCAGCATCTCGGCGGCCAGGGCCCCGAGGGGCTCGATGGTGACGGCCGTCGTATGTATGATGGCCAGCTTGTCCATCAGAAATCTGCTTTCTAGAGCTCCGCGCGCGTGTGCCCCTGGCCGGGGCCGGGGGCCAACCGGACGCGGTACTGCGCCCATATTTCTTCCACCAGGCGGTAATCCTCGGCCTCCAGGGGCTCCTGGGTGGCGTCGATGTGGCTGGCATAGTACAGGGAGGGCACGCCCAGGGCCGGCTGCAGGCGGACGTACTCGCGCCAGGTTGCCAGGTCGGGGATGGGCCAGTTGTCGGCGTCGATGAGGGCTTCGGGACAGGCGATGCGCGCCACGCGGGCGCGATGGGTCATGGCCGCCAGCACGTTGCGGTCGACGTTGATGTCGTTGAGCCGGATCATGTCCACGACGCCGGCCAGGTAGGGATGGGTGGTGTGGGCGATGATGAGGGCATCGGGCTTGGTGGCCTTGGCTTCGTCGTGAATGATCCACAGGTAGTGCTTCATCAGCTCCAGTCCCCACAGGTCGCCGTGGAGGCGAATGGCCGGGCCGCTCGGGATGCGGGCCGTGAAGTCGATCTTGAATCCGTCGGCGTCATAGCCCCCGGGCGAGAGCATGCGGCGCACCGCGGCCCGCAGGCGCGCCTCGAAGGCGGGGTTGGTGGGATCGACGGCGATGGGCAGCCCGCCGGCGTTGGTGATGCACTCTCCGGCCGGCACGCCCTCAGGGTCCCAGGCCTTGAGCCACAGCAGCACCCGGCGGCCGGCGGCGTGCTGCGCGGCGACGAACCCGGGAAGGTTGGGCCACTTGTCGGGGTCGGCCTCGTTCTGGCCATAAGTGCGCTGCCACTTGTCGTCGATGACCACGGTGCCGGGGCTCAGGTTGCGCTCCTCCAGGGTCTGCAAGAACTCCTCGTACAGCGATTGGCTGGCATAGTCGGGTGCGCGACCCTCCTCGCGGCGGGCCAGGGCACACTGGGCCCCCCAGCCACAGAACAGGGGCTCCTGCCACCAGCGAGGCCCGGCGGAGGCCAGGGCGGTGGCCGGGTCCACGGCGCCCGCCGCTCGCAACGAGTCCACGTGGGCTACGAGGGCCTGGTATTCGTTGGGGGCAAAATAAAAGCCGATGCGGGGCAGCCGGTAGCGGCCGTTGACGGCCGTGTGGCCCTCGTAGAGCAGCGACAGGTAAAAGCCGGCGTCCTGGCCGTTGTAGCGAGCCTCCACGAAACGGTTCTCGCCGGGCCGGGCCTCGACGCCCATGCCCAACCAGCCCTCGGGCGCCTGGAAGGCGAAACAGAAGGGCGGCGGGGTAAAGAACCAGTCGTCCCTGCCGGGCAGGGGCACGCCCGCCAGGTTGATGGTCGAGCAGCTTGCCGGGGCAAAATAGTTCACTTCGCGGGCGTTGGGCTCGGGGTTAAAGCCCAGGAGAAAGAGCTGGCCCGACCAGAAGAACCCCGAGCCCCAGCGCAGGTGGCCCGAGTAGTAACCCCCGAAGTAGTCGACCTCCGCCAGCCGGCCCGGGCCCTCGACCTCGATCTCGTAAGCAAAGCCCTGTGGCGAGCACAGGAAGCGGTAGGTCTTGGCGTCCCAGGCCGAGCTCGCGGCCCGGAGGCAAAACTCCACTTCCTCGGGCCCCTGGCGCACCTGCCAGGGCTCGATGCTTACCGTATCATCGCGACCGTCAATGGGATGGACACCGGAGAGGACGAATAACTCGGCTATCCGCGTACCGTCGGCGCCTTCGATGTAAACAAAGGGCCTGTCCGCGGGAAACGTGAGGGCATAGTGCTTTGCTATGAGCCTATGACCGCCATGGTCAGTTTCTAAGCGCATTCATCGTTCGTTCTGCTGGCCAACGCCGCCAGAAGATCTGCCTCCTCGCAGTTTGCTCTCTAGAGACAGCGTGCTCTATCTGCATCGATCATAGCATTGATGGTAGGCAGTGTCAAGTGCACTGCCACTTCTGTTGTTCAAGTCTTTTCACCGTCGGAACTGCTGGTGGGGCGCACTTGCGTTCTCGCGCAGAATGGTGTACGATCCCGGGCGCGGCGCAGGCCACATCTAGATCACGGAGGAGAAACCATGCGCGAACGGTTGATGGAGATCTGGCCCGAGATCGAATGGATCCAGGATCCGGATCTCAAGGAAAAGGTGTACCAGACCTGGGAGTATGCCCTGGAGAACAGCGTCTTGACGCCCGACGACCTGTTGACCATCCCCTTTACCCTCCTGGTGAAGGACTGCAAGGTTACCTTCATGGAGCACAAGCGGGCGGTGGTGCACATCGCCGTCGAGTCGGCCAGGGCCATGACCCGCTTTTTTGGCGACAAACTGCCCATCAACATGGACTATCTCATCGCCGGCGGCATCCTCATCGACGTGGGCAAGCTCATCGAGTATGAGCTACAGGACGGCAAGGCCGTCGTGGGGCCGACGGGCAAGTTGCTGCGGCACCCCTTCACCGGCGTGGCCCTGGCCATGCGCTTTGGCCTGCCCGACGCCGTCGTGCACACCATTGCCGTCCACTCCCACGAAGGCGACCTGGGCAAGCGGACGACCGAGGGCTGGATCCTGCACCACGCCGACTTCATGAGCTTTGAGCCTTTCAAGCCCGAGACCTTGAGGCTGTAGCCTCGCTCCCCGAAGCACACGACGCCGGCCGGGCTCAATGGAACGAGCCCGGCCGCGTTTCTGTTTGCCGTCCTCTCCTTCGCCCGGCCAAAGGTGTATCCCCATTTGTATCCTGCGTCTATATCCCGATATATGGACAAATCGACGGCTTTGGAGTATCTTGAACCTGCGAGGATAGGATTCCCTTCCCATCCCTCACTCGCGCTCGCCCCCTCCAGCGGCAGGGAGGGGGCCAGGTGATAGGTCAATCGGAGGAGCAAAAAATGAAAGCGTATCGCATCACCCTCGCGGCCCTGTCGTTCGCAGCCGCCCTGATCCTCGCCGGCTGCGATCTCGCGCCGGGCCAGAACGGAGCGGCTCTACCGACCACTCAGGGCGTGGTGGCCGAGGAGGCCGGGTTGCCGGTGCAGGTGGACGTGGAAGCGGACGGCCAGGCCGTGGTAAGTGACCGGCTGGCGTTGACCGTCGAACAGGAGCCATTTACCCTCTCGGACCTGTCGGCCCTGCCCCGCGTCCAGATCTCGGCCGCGGGAGAGACGTACGAGGGCGTGGCCATCCTGGATCTCCTGACCGCCGCCCGGATTACGGACGTGCTGACCATCACCCTCGTGGCGCGCGACGCCGTCACGGTCGAGGTGGGAGTGCCCTCCTTGACCCAGGAGAGTATCCTCGCCATTGCTTCCGACAACTCGTTGAACGCCGTGCTCCCCGAGGTGGAGCGGAGCCGCTGGCTGCGCGACGTGGTCGTTATCGACACGGCGCCCGAGGCGCGGCTGGCCCTGCGCGTCGGCGAGGTGCCCTTTTCCTTTCAGGATCTGCGGGCCCTGGAGCTCGTGGAGGTGAGGGCCGGGAACAAGACCTACCAGGGCGTGCGCATCCTCGATCTGCTGCGCGCCGCCGGCGCGGACGCTGCCCAGACCGTCATCCTGACGAACCGCCGGGCGGAAAGCGTCGAAGTGCCCGTAACCGAGATCCACAACGACGACATCCTCTCCCTGGGCAAGGACGACAGCCTCCAGGCCATATTGCCCGGCCTGGTGGAGGGCACCTGGCTAGCCGACATCGTGGAGATCCGCACCACGCCCTGAGCACGGCAGGCCGGACCGCAAGTTTACAACACGCCCCATTTATGGTATATTAGCGGCGAGGGGGACCGTGTGGTAATGACGGACGTTGTCAAGCGGGTGGGCACTCGAGCGCGCCCGCCTTCGGTATGATGGCGATACGAACGCGCGGGCTGTGGGCCGTGCTCGTTTTGTGCCTCCTGCTCGCGGCCTGCCGCATGGGCAACGAGCAACCGGAGCCCAAGCTTGAGCCGACGCCTACGGCGGACCTGGCGCGCCTGGCCTTGCCTGCAACGGATCCGCCAGCGGCCGCTTCCGCCGCGCCCTCTCGATTGCCTTCCCCCGTCCCGGCACCGGAGGCGCATCGCATCGGGACACGGGTTGTGGAGGGGGCGGGGGAATTCTACGATACGGTCACCGGAGAAGCTTTTGTGCCCCGCGGCGCCAACTATGTGGACGTGCGGGAGGTGGTCCCCGGGCAACTGTGGGAGGATTACGTCTTTGGGGCGGGCACCTTCCGGCCCGACCTGGTGCGCGAGGCGTTTCACCACCTGGCGGAATACGGCTACAACACGGTGCGCCTTCACTTTGACCTCTGTGTCCAGGGCCCCTCTTGCATCGGCCGGGCGGTGGGTACCGGGCTAAACCCCGAGTTCCTCGATCACATGGTCGTGGTCATGAACATTGCCGCCGATGAAGGGCTGCATCTCATCATGGCGGCTGGCCGTGTCCCCCGGGATGGACTCTATTGGGACCGGTTTGCCGTGCACCACACCTTCGAGGAGGGGCTAGAGAGCCTGGGCGCCCTGGACGAGAACGGCTACTACCTCCACCCCGCGGGCATTGCCATGCAGGCCCAGTACTGGCGCGACCTGATGTCCGACCTGGCCCTGCGAAGGGCGCCCTTCGAGGTGATCCTCGGCTGGGAGCTGCAGAGCGAGTTCTGGCTGCACGCCCGCAAGCCGCCCCTGTCGCTGGATCGAGAGCTTGTAACGCTGCCCGGCGGCCCCACGTACAACCTGGCGGACACGGAGGAAAAGAGGCGGATGATCGCCGACGCGACGCTGACCTGGATGGAGTCGCTGGCGGCGATCGTTCGCGAGACGGACCCCGAGGCCCTGGTGGGCATTGGTGTCGCCCCCTCCGCGTTGGAGTCTCCCAATCCCGTCGCGGCGCGATATGCCGACGTGGTGCCTCTCCTGGAGGCGGCCCCCCTGGATTTCTTCGATCTGATCACGCCCGGGGTGGACTGGGACCTGGCCCGGCAGGCAGGGACACTGTGGTCTGGTGCCTGGCAGGCCCGGCCGGCCATCCTGGGCCAGGTGACCATCCCCCGTGGACTGGTGCCTTCGCTCGACGTGGCGGCGGTGCGGGCGCAGGAATGGATTGCCGACTCGTGTGCCTACGGCCTGGACGGCTGGCTCGTGTGGGAGTACCACTCCCGGCCCGAGCCGGAGAGCGCGTGGGGCATGCTCTCGGGTGAGGACGAACTGCTGGAGGCCCTGGCGCCTGCCAACCAGCCTGATGCGTGCGTCGAGACGGACCTGCCGCTGTACAACCTGGCCCTTGGCCGGCCGGCCACGGCTTCCTCGTCGGGCGCCAAGACGCCGCCGGAACAGGCCGTGGATGGCACGGGGGCCATGTGGAGCGCGGCCGCCGCGGCGCCGCAATGGATCGAGATCGACCTGGGCGGGCCGCAAACGGTGGGCAGCCTGCGCCTGGTGGTAGCCCAATACCCGCCCGGCGAGACCCACCACCAGGTATGGGCCATCCTGGAGGACGGCAGCAGCACCCTCCTGGCCACCATGGAGGGCTACACCATCCAGGGACAGGCCCTGGAGCCCGTGCTGGTGGAGCCGGTGCCGGGCGTGCGGGCCATCCGCGTCGAGACGCGGGAGAGCCCGTCGTGGGTGGCCTGGCGGGAGATCGAAGTGCGGGCGGCAGAGTAGGCAAAATCTGGAGAGGCTCACCGGGAGCAAGCCTGCCACCGGTGCGCCCCTCCTGCGCAAGGGTCAATCTTGCCTCAGCAGTGCCTCGATGTACCCCCGGTGCTCGTCAAAGTGCTCGTAGGTGTTGCCGGCGACCCAGTGGATGACAGGGAGCTGGGAGCCGGTGGCGCCTTCGGGCAGGTAGGACGCATAGGGCTGGAAGAGGGCCTCCTGGCCCATGCTGCCCAGGAGCTGGACCAGGCGGGCGTGCACCTCCTCAAAGTCGGCCATGACCTCGGAGGCGGTGCGGTGGGCGCGCCGCCGGAAGATGAGCTCGTTGATCTCGTCCTCGGTCTTGCCCTGGGAGACGGCCTCTTCGACGCCCATGGCCGCAAAGCGCGGACGCTTTTGCAGCAGCTCGACGATGCCCAGCTCCCAGGTCGCCAGGTGCGCCAGGTGATCTTTTACCGACCAGCCAAAGGGCCCGCGCCTGGTCAGTTGCCCGTCGCTCAGGGGCCGGATCACGTTCTCCAGCTCCCGGCGGGAGCGATCGATGCGTGACAGGAGCTCCTCCTTTGTGCGTGGCACGTCGGACTTTTGCTCGGCGAGGATGATGGTGTTGCCTTCCGAGTCCTCGATGACGGCAAAGGTGCCCCAGATTTGCTTCTGGGGCTCCTGGACGAACCTGACGCCGCGCTCTGACAGGGTCTGGTACATCTCCTCGATGTCCGATGCCGCCAGGGTGAGGGCCTGGGACTTGCCGACCACCTGCCGGTAATGCTCCCAGTTGTCGTCGGGCAGGTAGAGGATGATCTCGGTCTCTGCGCCCGGCGGGGCGACGGCCAGCCAGCGGGCCGGCGCACCGGGGAAGAGGGGCTCGTCAGAGCGGACCTCCATGCCGAGCACCTCTGTGTAGAATTTGCGGGCTCGCTCCTGGTCCTTCACGAAAATCGATACGGTTCCAACGCGTGTGATGGGCATCTCGCCTCCTTGCTCGGTGGTTTCTGCGACAGACGCAAGGCTCACCTGCCTTGCGACCGCATGGCCGCGTCGGTGGATTCTCGCAGCGTCTGCCTTCGCGCGCTCATCGCCAGGTGGGCCAGGCATTGCCCCGGAGGCACGAGGACCGATGTGCCAACGCGGGCATTATACTGAAAGAGAGGTGGCATGTCAAGAGGGGCGCGCCGCACTCATTTGACAGTCCCGCGCTCCTGGGCTATAATTCTGGCTGACCCCGCAGCCAGGTGCGCGCCGCTGCCGCCTGTTCGGTCTTCCACCTCTTCCAGGTGGTTCCATCGCAGACGTAACGCCCGCGTTTCTTCGACCGACAGAAGGAGGGCTTTTTGCTCAGGGGAACACCCGTCCATGCACGGACCTCTACCCTTTGCCAGGCGCAGAACTGGCGCCGTTGGTCCGGCTACCTGGCCGCCGGCTCCTACGAGCTGCACCACGACCGCGAGTATTGGGCCATCCGCTCGGCAGCGGCCCTCATTGACGTCTCGCCTATCCACAAGTACCTGGTGCGCGGGCCCGACGCCATGCGGCTGCTGAACCGCGTCGTCACCCGCGACCTGGCACGTTGCGCCGTGGGCCAGATCTTTTACACACCCTGGTGCGACGCCCGGGGCAAGGTCATCGACGATGGGCTGGTGGCCCGCCTGGACAAAGACATCTTTCGCCTCACCTCGGCCGAGCCCAACCTGCGCTGGTTGACCGACAACGCCCGGGGGCTGGAGGCCACCGTGGAGGACGAATCGGAGAGGCTCGCGGCCCTGGCGCTGCAAGGCCCGGCGTCGCGCCGGATCCTGGGCCAGGTGGCAGAGCCCGCCGCCGCGCTGGAAGGGCTGGGCCCGTTTCGGCTGCTGCAGGGCAGCCTGGGGGGCATCCCCGCCACTATCACCCGCACGGGCTACACCGGTGACCTGGGCTACGAGATCTGGCTCGAGGCGGGAAGGGCCGTCGATGCCTGGGACCTGCTCCTGGAGGTGGGAGGGGCCTACGGCCTCCTGCCCGCCGGGCTCCTGGCCCTGGACCTGGCCCGGGTCGAGGCGGGCCTCATCCTTATCGACGTGGACTATGTGCCGGCCCCCCGGGCCCTCACCCCTTCGCAGGCCTCGTCTCCCTACGAGCTGAACCTGGGCTGGGCGGTGGACCTGGATGGAGCTCCGTTTAACGGCTGGCGGGCGCTGCGCGAGGAAAAGCGGCGGGGATCGGCGTGGCAGCTCGTCGGCCTGGAGGTCGAGTGGGAAGCGCTGGAAAGGCTCTATGCCGCCGAGGGGCTTCCTCCTCAGCTCGCCGCCGAGGCATGGCGGGGCAGTGCGCCCATCTATGACGGGCGGCGGCAGGTGGGCTATGCGACGAGCGGCGCATGGTCGCCCCTGCTGAAGCGGATCCTGGCCCTGGCCCACCTTGAGGCCGGGCACGCGCAGCCGGGGACCCGGCTTGCCATGGAGCTGACGGTGGAGCATCGGCGCCGGAAGGCTGCCGCCCGCGTGGTCAAGCTGCCCTTCCTCGATGCGGGGCGCAGGCGGGCCTGAGGCGCAGGGGAGAGCGAGGGAGGCCATGGCTCGGAGCGATGCGCACGACGTGGACGTGGTGGTGGCCGGCGGCGGCCACAACGGCCTGACGGCGGCCGCCTACCTGGCGCGGGCCGGCAGGCGCGTCGTGGTGCTCGAGCGCCGCCACGTGGTGGGCGGGGCGGCGGTGACGGAAGAGCTGTTCCCCGGCTTCAAGTACTCGGTCGCCTCCTACGTCGTCAGCCTGCTGCGCCCCGAGATCATTCGCGACCTGGAGCTGCAGCGCCACGGGCTGGAGATTCTGCCCCTGGAGAGCACCTTCACCCCCCTGCCCGACGGCGATTACCTCATGCGCTGGGCCGACCACGACCTGACGCGGCGAGAGATCGCCCGCCATTCGCCGCACGATGCCGAGGCCTACGACGAGTTCGGGCAGCTCATGCTCCAGATGGCCCGGGCCGTCAAGCCCATCCTGGGCATGGTGCCGCCCGATCCCGGCTCGCTTCATCCCCGCGAGCTCCTGAGGCTGGGCAGCCTGGGCCGCCACATGCGCAACCTGGGAGAAAAGAACCTGTACGCCCTGGTCAAGCTGCTAACCATGAGCGCCGCGGATTTCCTGGACGAGTGGTTCGAGGGTGAGCTGCTCAAGGCCACCATGTCGGCCAGCGGCATCATTGGCACGTTCCTCGGGCCCCGGTCGCCGGGCACGGCCTACGTCTTGCTGCACCACTACATGGGCGAGATCGACGGCGTCTTTCGGGCGTGGGGCTTTGCGCGGGGCGGAAATGGCGCCGTCAGCCAGGCCATCGCCGGCGCCGCGCGACGCTGGGGCGCCGAAATCCGGACCGAGGCGCCTGTGGCCCAGATCCTGCTGCGAAACGGAGAGGCCATTGGCGTGGTCCTTGAAAGCGGCGAGGAGATCCGGGCGCGGACAGTCGTTTCGGGCATGGACCCCCGGCGCACCTTCCTGAAGCTGCTCCCGCCCGACAGCCTGCCCCCCGAGTTCATGGACGCCGTGGAGCGCTACCGCACCCGCGGCTCGTCGGCCAAGGTCAACCTGGCGCTGGATGCCCTCCCCGAGTTTACCGCCCTGGCCGGCAAGGATGTCCCCCGCCAGGGCGGCGTGCCGCCGCACCTGCGGGGGGCCGTCTCTGTCAGCCCCAGCCTGGACTACCTGGAACGGGCCTACGACGACGCCCGGCAGGGCGAGTTCTCGCAGCGGCCCTACCTGGACATCATCATCCCGTCTCTCATCGATCCCGGCATGGCGCCGCCGGGCAAGCACGTCATGTCGGTCTTTTGCCAATACGCCCCCTACGACCTGGAGGGCGGCTGGAGCGACGCCCAACGGCAGGCCCTGGGCCAGACGGTCGTCGACACGCTGGCGGAGTATGCCCCCGACCTGGAAAAGAGCATCCTGCACTGCCAGGTGCTGACCCCCTGGGACCTGGAAGAGACCTTTGGGCTCACGGGGGGCAACATCTTCCAGGGCGAGCTGGCACTCCAGCAACTCTTTTTCCTGCGGCCGGTGCCCGGCTGGGCCGGCTATCGCACCCCGATCCGCAACCTCTTTCTGTGCGGGTCGGGCACCCATCCGGGCGGTGGCGTGTCGGGCGCCCCGGGGCGGCTGGCCGCGCTGACGATCCTCGGCGGGCGGCGGGAGTAGCGAACAGATGGGCGAAGCATACGATGCAGTCATCGTGGGCGCCGGGCACAACGGCCTGGTAGTGGCCGGCTACCTGGCCCGGGCGGGACGGCGGGTGTTGGTGCTGGAGAGGCGAGACGTCGTCGGCGGAGCGGCCGTGACGGAGGAGCTGGTACCGGGATTTCGCTTTGACAGCGGGGCGCACCGCCTGGGTTGGCTGCCGGACCGCATCGTGTCGGACCTGGACCTGGGGCGCCACGGGCTGCGCCTCTTGCCCTCCAACCCGGCCCTGGTTGCCCTTCAGCCCGGGGGTGAGGCGCTGGCCCTGTGGCGCAGCCCAGCGCGGACCTCGGCCGCGCTGCGCCGCTTTTCGCCGGGCGCCGCCGAGCGCTGGTCGTCGTTCGCCGGCTGGCTGGGGCGCCTGGCGCGCGTTCTGCGCCGCCCGGAAGGAGGCGTAATGCCCTGGTTCGACCCGTTCGATGAAGTCCGCCGCCGTCAGGATGCCGAGCGCCGCGAGTGGTACGACCGGATGGAGGCGCGCGACGCGGAGGAATGCGGCCAACGCGACCGCCTCCACAGAGCCGCGCGCGAGGAACAGGTCCGGCAGGAGCAGGACGAATACGAATCGTGCCAACTCGCCAACTACAACCGCGCGCAGATCGAGGCATACAACGCCGACATGGAACAGTGGGCGCGTGAGAACCAGCCCCACGACGATGCGCCGCCTCCGGATCCGGAATGACCC
>ERZ1026792.885-NODE-885-length-21625-cov-3.204903_pt1 | contig 21625 bp, 21 predicted proteins | sample MGYA00520884_ERZ1026792 | MGnify/ENA primary metagenome ERZ1026792 (study PRJEB33270, sample SAMEA104284473) | anaerobic digester metagenome | biome: Anaerobic digester microbiome; feature: mesophilic sludge digester; material: Anaerobic digester biomass | place... | reverse complement strand
ATAGATGAGGTTCAGTATGACTACACTTAAGATTATTTTTCTAGTATTTGCTTTTATTCTTGGTTCTGTTTTCGCAAGTTTTGCTGGTGTTATTGCTTATAGAGTACCTAAAGGTAAATCTATTTTAAAACCAGGTTCATATTGCCCAGCTTGTAATAATCATCTAAAATGGTATGATAATATTCCCATTTTATCTTGGATTATTTTAGGGGGAAAGTGTAGAAATTGTAAAGCAAAAATAGGTGTGTTTTCTTTATTGATGGAAATATTTGGAGGATTAGGATTTGCATCTGCATATTTTATGTATGGAGATGATTTAAAGAAACTACCAATAATGATAGTTTTAATGTTGTTAGTTTTCCTTTTTATGATAATTGCAAATATTGATTATGAAACACATTATATTTATAGTATTACTTTAGTTATATTTGCGGTGTTTGCTTTATTTATTACTTTATATAAAGTATTTATGTTTGAGGTAAATATTTGGCCGTATATAATCGGAGCAGCTTTTGGCTTTGGCTTCTTTCTTTTAATTAAGGTTCTAGCTAAGTTAGCTATGAAAAAAGATGCATTAGGTAGTGGTGATATTTATTTAGTTGGTATAGCAGGTTTCTTGTTAGGGATTTTTCCATTGCTTCTTGCTATTTTAATTGCTACCTTATTAGGAAGCATTATTGAAGTTACAAAAATTAAGCTAAAAAAACAAAGCCGTGAAAGCGAAATTGCTTTTGGTCCTTATTTGTTATTAGGTATTGGCATTCTGGCTATATATGGAGATGCAATAATGGATCTATATTGGAAGGTGATGTCTTAATGCCTTTGTTTAAATGTACAGTTTTAAATACCTTGGGAGAAAAGGAAGTAATTTATCATGAAGCTGCTGATGATGTAGTTTTAAAAGCTGAATTAAAGCTAAATAAAATGCACGTTCTTAAAACAAAAGTTGTGAAAGAGAAAAAAGAAAATGAATTTTTGGCTTTAAGTAGTAAAGTAAAAGCTGATGAATTTACTAATTTTCTTCGTCAGTTTGCGGTAATGGTTAATGCTGGTATTCCAATTAGCGATTGCATGAATAGTTTGCGTTCGCAAAAGTTTTCTAAACCACTTCGTGTTGTTTTACAAAAAATATATTATGATATTGAATCAGGAATATTATTATCCGAAGCTTTTGAAAAGCACCCTAAGGTTTTTCCTAGCTTTTTTGTAAACATGGTAGCAATAGGAGAAGTTAGTGGATCACTTGATAATGTATTATTAAGTATGGCTGATTATTATGAAAATGATCGTAAGATTAAGAAAAAAGCCAAGTCTGCTATGGTTTATCCAACAGTATTATTAGTATTAGTATTTGCGGTATTGCTATTTGTAATGTTATTTATTCTACCAAGTTTCGAGTCAACTATTAATGAGCTTGGTGGTGAAGTGCCAACAATTACTAGAGTTATGATGAGTATTTCTCATTTTATTCAAAACAAGATATACATAATTATACCTGTTATAGTAGTTGTATTTATTGCAATTAAACTTTTCTTTAAAACAAAAAAAGGAAAGTATATTAGGGATTATTTGTTGTTCCGTTTACCAATAGTAGGTAAGGTTCAACGAAATTTAATCACTTCAAGATTCGCAAAAGCTTTTGTTATTTTGTTAGGCAGTGGAATGAATTTGATTGATTGTTTAGAAAACTTAAAAAAGACGTTAGGTAATGAAGTTTTTAGTAGAAAATTTAACTTTACGATTGAAGAAGTAAAGCGTGGGAGAAGACTTGCCCCTTCAATTGAAGCAACGAAATTATTTCCTTCTATACTTACAGAAATGATTAATGTTGGAGAAGAAACTGGCAATATTGAAGATGTTCTTGTAGCTACTAGTTCTTATTTTGATGAATTAGTGGAATCTAGTATTTCTAAAGCTATTGCTTCGTTAGACCCAGTAATGATTATATCAATAGGTGGAATAGTTGCTATTGTAATCTTATCGGTATTAGTGCCTATTATATCGCTTATGGGTAGTATTTAAGGAGATGGAAACTTATGATTTTTAATAGTTTATTTACAAAATATTTAATAGAAAATAAAATATTAGAAAAAGAATTAGCAAATGAATGGCTTATGAAATCTAATGCTATTGGTACGCCAATATATTTAGAGCTTGTGAAAAATGAAGTCTTAGAAGAAGAGGCTATCTATAGAGATCTTGCAAAATATTTAGGATATGAATATCGTTATTGTCATTTGTCAGAGATCCAACTTGATTTTGTTAAGAACTATCCTCGTGATTTAATGATTGAGTATCAAGGAGTGCCCTTTTTTTTACATGGGGATACTCTAACTATTCTTTGCTCTAATCCTTTTAGAATTGAAGAATTTAGAGAGTTTTTGGTATATGGTGGAAGAAAATTAAATTTTATTATTAGTCCGCCGACACAAATGCAACGTATTTTGAATTATGCAAACAATAAGATTCAACAAGATATAGTTCTTACTAATTATGCAGAACCAACAACAGATATTACTGAAGCACCAGAAGGTGTACCTGTTGATGCACCAATTATTCAATTATGTGATTCGATTTTAAAAGATGCAATTAATAGAGGAGCTAGTGATATTCACTTGGAGCCTTTTGAAAAAACTATTTATTTGCGTTTTCGTATTGATGGAAAGTTGATGAAAGTAGAAGAATTATCTCCTCATATGTTTCCTTCTTTACTAGCAAGATTTAAAATCATGGCTGATTTAAATATTGCTGAAAGACGTATCCCTCAAGATGGAAAAATTGGTATGGAAATTAATAATCAAGCATATGATTTTAGAGTTTCCACTATCCCAACATTACATGGAGAGAAAATAGTTATTCGTATTTATAATAGATTATTTCGCTCTGGTAATATTTCTCAATTAGGCTTTTCTGAGAAACAAACAGGTTTAATTATGGAAATGATTACTAGACCACATGGTATTATTTTACTAACTGGACCAACAGGTAGTGGTAAATCTACAACTCTTTATACTTTTTTAAGATATTTGAATAAAATTGATACGAATATTATAACTGTAGAAGATCCTGTGGAGAATGAAATTATGGGTATTAACCAAATTCAAGTAAACCCTAAAGCCCAATTGACTTTTGCTACTGCTTTAAGAAGTATTCTTCGTCAAGATCCTAATATTATAATGGTAGGTGAGATTCGTGATGAAGAAACGGCTCAAATAGCTACAAGAGCAGCGATTACTGGTCACCTTGTGTTATCTTCAATCCACACTAATGATGCTGCAGGCGTTATTACAAGATTAATTAATATGGGTATACCAAAGTATTTAGTTGCCGATTCATTGTTAGGAGCTATTTCTCAAAGATTAGTGCGTAAATTATGCCCTAAGTGTAAAAAAGCAAGAATGACTACTAAAGCTGAAATGGAATTGTTAGGACTTGAGAAAAAGCATAAAATATATGATGCAGTTGGCTGTCCGTTTTGTAATAGGACTGGTTATGTTGGTCGTATTGGTGTTTTTGAAATTATGGTTCTTAATGATGAAATTAGAAATATAGTTATGTCTGATGATTTTACAAGTGAAAAAGTTGGAGATATTGTCGAAAGAGATATGACAACAATTTTAAGTCATACGAAAGAAAGAGTTTTAAACGGTGAAACAAGTTTAGAAGAATACGATGGTTTAATTGACATTGTGAAACCAAACTCATAATTTAAAATAAGAATAATACTTTTTGTATTATTCTTTTTATTTGAAATTAACTTTTTCTTTAAAGTTGATTAAATAAATGATAAAATATAGTGTGAGGTGTAATAATGAAGATATTAATAATTGGTGGTACTAATATTGATATAAATGCCGTTTCCAAAAACAAAATTATTCCTTTTGACTCTAATATAGGTAGTGTTGAAACTTCTATTGGTGGTGTAGGGAAAAATATTGTAGAGAACTTAAGTAGATTAAATTTAGATGTTAGTTTTGCTACTGTTATAGGTAGTGATTATTATGGAAAGATTGCGGAAGAATATTTAAAAGAACTAGGAATAAAATTGATTGTTAAAAGATCAAAACTTAATATGCCTAAATACTTAGCAATATTTAACAACAATAAAGATTTAGAACTGGGTATTAATGATATGAAAGCTATCGATGAACTAGATATTGATTTTATGAAAGAAAACATTAATTTTGGTAATTATGATTTATTAGTTATTGATAGCAATTTATCTAAAGATGCTATTAAATATATTTGTGATAATGTAAAGATTCCAATCTATGCTGAGGCAATATCAGTTAATAAAGTTACTAAATTTAAAGATTTTTTAAACAAATTAACAGCGATAAAATGTAACAAAAAGGAAGCTATAGCTCTAGTTGATAATTTAGAAAGCAATGCTATTGAAGACATTTTAATTAATATTAAAAACCAAGGAGTAAAAGAGGTTTATTTAACTGATGGAAGTAGAGGAAGTTATTTAATGAAGGAAAATAAAATCTATCATTTACCTGCATTAAAAACTGATGTCCTTACAACAACAGGAGCAGGTGATGCTTTTTACTCAGGCGTTATTTATGCAAAAGCTAAAGGATTAGATGAATTAAAATATGGTAATGCTTTAGCTAGTATTACTTTACAAGCAAAAGAATCAAATAATAAAAAACTAAATATAAATTTATTAGAAAGTGTGGTAAAAAAATATGAAAATAGACATTAAAAAGGAAGTTTTAGAAGCTTTAGAAGAAGGTAGAGCAGTTGTAGCTTTAGAGTCTACTATTATTTCTCACGGTATGCCATATCCTGAAAATTATGAAATGGCAAAAAAAGTAGAAGATTTGATTAGAAAAGAAGGAGCAGTACCAGCAACAATCGCTATTATTAATGGTGTTATTAAAGTTGGACTAGAAGAAGATGAATTATTGCATTTAGCTAGAAGTGAAGGAGTTTTAAAAGTAAGCAAAAGAGATTTTGGTTATTGTATTTCTCAAGGTTTAACTGGTGCAACTACTGTTTCTGGAACGATGATTATAGCAGATATGGTAGGAATAGAAGTATTTGCAACTGGTGGAATAGGCGGAGTGCATCGTGAGGCCAATACTACTTTTGATATTTCTCGAGATTTAGAAGAACTTGCTAATCTTAATGTAGCAGTTGTATGTGCTGGAGCTAAATCAATTTTAGATTTAGGTTTAACTTTAGAATACTTAGAAACTAAGGGAGTTGAAGTTATTGGTTATAAAACAGATAAATTACCAGCTTTCTTTACAAGTAGTAGTGAATTTGATGTAACTTATAGATTAGATAGTTCAAAAGAAATTGCGAAAGTAATTGATAGTAAATGGCGTGTTACTTATGGGGGAATAGTTGTAGCTAATCCAATTCCAGAAGAATATAGTCTGGATCCTAAATTAATTAGTAAAACTATTGAAAAAGCAATTGAAGAAGCGAAAGAACAAAATATTAAAGGTAAAGAAACTACACCGTATTTACTTGCTAAAATAAAAGAATTAACAGGTAATAAAAGTTTAGAAGCAAATTTAGCATTAGTTTATAATAATGCTACTTTAGCTGCTAAAATAGCAGTTGAACTTGCCAAGATGAAATAAAAAAGGCATAAATTAACTAATTAAAATAAAACTGTTAGAAGTTAAAACTATAACTTTTTACAGTTTTTTAATGAATACTTAAGATAAAAATGATATAATACTCATAATATAATTAAAGTGTTAAGGGGTATTAAAATGAAACAAGTAACTTCTCTATATAGAATTAGTTTCTTTAAAAGGATATTATTGCTATGTATTATAGCTGCTATTACATTAGTATCTATGGCAGCTTCTATTAGAAGTTTTATAGAAAACAACCCACCTAAAAATAGAGATTATTCAATTTATTTGTATGGTGAAACACATGGTGATAAAAAGATTATTAATCGAGAATTAGAACTTTGGTATGATTTTTACCATAATCATGGTATGAGACATTTGTTTATTGAAAGTTCTTATTTTGATAGTGGGATTTTAAATTTATGGATGCAAGCAGAAGATGATTATTATTTAGATTATTTATACGAAGGATGGGAAGGATCTTTTTCTTATGATCCAGCAGTTAGAAATTTCTATGTTCAGATTAAAATAAATTGTCCGGAAACTATTTTTCATGGAATTGATGTTGGGCATCAACACGATCGAGCTGGAGAGTTTTATCTAAATTATTTACAAGAAAATGGTTTAAAGGATAGTGAAGAATATAGGTTAACTTTAGAATCTATAAATCAAGGTATTAGATTTTATAATGATTTTGATATGGAATATCGTGAAGAAATGATGACGCAAAATTTTATTAGAGAATTTGATAGCTTAAATAATGAAAAAGTAATGGGAATATTTGGCGGTGCTCATATTAAAAAAGATATTTTTGGGTATATTTTTAGAATTGATCCTATGGCATATCGATTAAAAGAATATTATGGAAATATTATTTACGCTAAACAGTTAGATAGGTTATAATAACTTTAATTTTATTTATATTATATCTATTGATAAAGTTTCTCTTAAACTTAGTGATAATTTTTAGTTAAATGATACAAATATAAAAAAAGCTTTTATTAAGCTTTTTTTGTTATCGGCAAAATACAACTAAAAATAATATAAAAAGTATTGATATATTGCCGATAGTGTGATATAATATTTATGTATAGGAGGTCTTGATATGAAATATTTAAGCGTATCAGAAACTGCAAAAAAATGGGGATTATCTGAAAGAAGTGTGCGAAACTATTGCAAACAAGGAAGGGTTTTAGGCGCATACCTTAATGGAAAAACATGGCTGATTCCTGAAAATGCAATAAAACCTGAAAGAAAAGGAACGAGAACTATTAAGAATACGCTTCTTGAAATATTGAAAAAAGAAAAAGAAGCTAAACTTAAAGGTGGTATCTACCATAAAATCCAAATAGAATTAACATATAATTCTAACCATATTGAGGGAAGTACGTTAACGCATGATCAAACAAGATATATTTATGAAACTAATACAATTGGATTAAAAAAAGAAGTTACTAATGTTGATGATATTGTGGAAACTGTTAATCACTTTAGATGTGTTGATTTAATTATTGATAAAGCTAACTTTAATATAACTGAAAGTTTAATTAAAGAACTTCATTTAATTCTAAAAAGTGGAACTTCAGATAGTAGAAAAAGTTGGTTTGCAATTGGAGATTATAAAAAGGTGCCAAATGAAGTTGGCGGTTTAGAAACAACTAAGCCAGAAGATGTTTCAAAAGAAATTAAGTCTTTAATAGAATGGTATAATTCTTTAGAAAACAAAACACTAGAAGAAATATTAGAATTTCATTATAAATTTGAAGCGATTCATCCTTTTCAAGATGGTAATGGAAGAGTTGGAAGATTAATAATGTTTAAGGAATGTTTGAAATATAATATTGTTCCATTCATTATTGATGAAAGTTTTAAATTGTTTTATTATAGAGGATTAAAAGAATGGAAAAATGAAAGAGGATATTTAATAGACACTTGTCTTTCGGCACAAGATAAATTTAAAAAATATTTAGATTATTTTAGAATAGATTATAATTAATGAAAATAAAATTTTAATATGATATAATATTTAATAAGGAGGAAGAATATGATTAAAATAACATATGATAACAAATTTAATACTAAATTAGTTTTAGATTTAGAAGGCAAAGCAAAATCAAAAGAATTAGAGCTTCTTTTAGAAAAGAAGTTATTTAATGGTAAACAAGGAGAAGTTTTCGTAAATGTAAACTTAGATAGAGAGGGAGTAGTTTATCTTGCTTTAGAGAAAGGCTTAGAAGGATGCCATGAAAAGGTAAGAACCGCAGGTTTTAATTTAGCAAAAAAATTAACTCAAGAAAAGGTAAGTAAAATTAATTTAGATTGTAAAGAAGAAGATCCTAAATTAGCTTTGTTTTTAGTTCAAGGTTTATTATTTAGTAATTATAACTTTGAAAAATATAAGACTAAGAAAGCTGAAGAATTTGAAGTAGAACTATCACTTTTAAATGCACCTAAAGCTTTAAAAGATAAAATAAAGGAATTTGAAGTAGTATTAAATGGAATAAATGTTACTAGAGATTTTGTCAATACAAGGGCTATTGATTTATATCCTGAAAGTTATGCAAATGAAATTGTAAAGCTATTTAAAGGTAGTAAAGTTGAAGTAGAAGTATACGATAAAAAACAAATTGAAGAACTTGGAATGCATGCACTACTTGCAGTTGGTTCAGGAAGTGATAGGGATCCGAGATTTGTTGTTATGAAATACTTTGGTAATAGTGAAACTGATAAACATATTACTTTTGTAGGGAAAGGATTAACTTATGATTCAGGTGGATATGATATTAAACCTGGAAGAAGTATGTTTGATATGTTTAGTGATATGGCAGGTTCAGCTGCAGTAGTAGGTGCAATTAAAGCTATTTCTGATATGAAATTAAAGGCTAATGTTGTTGCTGTTACGGGGTTAGTTGAGAACTTAGTTAGTGGTCATGCTTATAAAAATGGAGATATTATCTCATCAATGAAAGGTTCTACAATCGAAATTGGTAGTACTGATGCAGAAGGAAGACTTACTTTAGCTGATACAATTTACTATGCAGCAACTAAATTAAACTCTACACACATTATTGAACTTTCTACATTAACTGGATCAGTCGGTGTAGCTTTGGGTTCTGATATTACTGGTGCTATTTCAAATAATGATGATTTTTATAGTAAGGTATTTGAAGCTGGTGAACATGTTGGGGAACCAAGCTGGAGACTACCAATAACTGACACATTAAAAGAAGCTATTAAGGGTGAGTTTGCAGATTTAAGAAACTCAATTCCTGGAGGAGCTGGTACAATTACAGCTGGTATTTTTCTAGAACATTTTTCTGAAGGACTTCCTTTTGTACACTTAGATATAGCTAGTACATCTTATGGCAATGCTAAGAGATATTATGCAGCTGGATCTACTGGAGTAGGAGTTAGGACTTTATATAAGTTAGTTGCTTCTAACTTTTGTAAGTAATAAATAAAGCAGTTTAAGGCATTATAGTCTTAAACTGTTTTTAATTTATATCTTGCAAATTAAATTGGGCATATATTGACAACGTGCACAAAAAATGCTATAATTTGGGCAGGAGGTAAAAACATGCACAAATTACCAATAAAATTTAACTACGAAGATCCAGAAATTTTAAAAGCGTTAGTTAATGCTAAGTATGAACTTGGGAATTTAAATGGCTTAATTAATTTATTGCCTAATCCTAAGATTATTTTGAATGCAATTATATTAGGTGAAGCAAAAGAGTCAAGCTCTATTGAAAATATTGTAACTACTTTTGATGAGATCTTTAGAGAAATTACATTAAAAAATCAAGATGCAAATACAAAAGAAGTAGTAAACTATCGCCAGGCTATTTTAAAAGGTTATTCAGATCTTAAAGAAAAAGGATTTATTTCTACAAACATGATTGTAAATATACATTCAATAATAGAACCTAACGTTGGTGGGATTAGAAAAATACCAGGGACTGTTATTATGAACACAAAAACAAAAGAAATTCTTCATACCCCGCCTCAATCAGAAAAAGAAATATTGGAGTATATGAATAATTTGGAAAAATATATTAACTATCCAGAAATGCATGAAATAGATCCAATTTTAAAAATGGCAATGATTCACTATCAATTTGAGTCAATTCATCCATTTCATGATGGCAATGGAAGAACTGGCCGTGTTTTGAATATTTTGTATTTAATACTAAAAAAACAAATTGATCTTCCAATATTGTATTTATCTAAATACATAAACAAAACTAAAAGTGAATACTACAAGCATTTAAGTGGTATAAGAAAAGATGATAAGAATATTAAAGATTATTTACTTTATATGATTAAAGGAGTTGAAGAAACTTCTAACTTTACTATTAGTTTCATTAATAACTTTTTAACTTTAATGAAAGAAGCAACAGAGAAGATAAAAGAAAAGTGTCCTAGTATTTATTCGGAAAAGCTTATGAATTATCTATTTTATGATTTTTATACTAAAAATGAGTATTTTAGAGATGCTTTAGGTATCTCTAGAAATACAGCTTCTAAATATTTGAATTTGTTAGTTGATAAAGGATTTTTGATTGAAGAACAAGTTGGAAAAGAGAAGCTATATAAAAATGTTTATTTATATAGTTTGATTGATAAGTGGTAGGATATAAAGATCACAATAAAAAATGGCTTAATAAATAAGCCATTTTTTGTTATAAAATATATTTTTATTTTACTGCAATACAATCAATTTCTACAACTACATCTTTAGGTAATTTTGAAACTTTTAAGGCAACTCTTGCAGGTTTATGCTCTTTGAAGAAATCAGCATATGCTTTATTCATAACTTCAAAGTCATTTAAATCTTTTAAGAATACACAACATTTAACAATATTTTCTTTTTCTAATCCTGCTTCATTAACTATTGCTAGTATGTATTCTAAAGCTTTTGTAGTTGCTTTGTAGATGTCATCAATATTCTTTCCTGTTTCTAAATCTACTGGGATTTGACCTGAAACATATAGTGTGTTACCAGCTAGAATTCCTTGACTATAAGGGCCTATTGCTTTGGGTGCATTGTTTGTGTTAATTATTTTCATATTTATTTCTCCTTTATAAAAATATTGTATCATAAAAATATAGATTTAGAACAAAAACTGAAATTTTGTTGCAATAAATGTTTTTTAAATTATAATGATATTAGATTTATAGTGTACTTATATTTCTATATTAGTAGAAATTTTAAAAGGACAGATAGTTATAAAAATAGGAGGTATTATGAAGAAAAACACAACTGGTTATATTTATATTCTAACAAACCCTTCATTTGAAGAGTATGTTAAAATAGGATATGCAGATAATGTTGAGGAGAGAGTTAAACAATTAAATACAACGGAGTGTACACCTTTTGCATTTAGAATTTATGCTACATATGAGGTAAATAATAGACTTCTTGATAAGGAATTACATAGTATTATCGACAACCTTAATCCTAGTCTTCGAAGTGTAGATGAAGTTGATGGTAAAGTAGAAAACGAGAATTTTATGCTTTAACACCAGAACAAGCATATTCTTTATTAGAAGGAATAGCAAAAATTAATGGATTAACTTCTAATTTAAAGAGATATGATAAAACTGCAGAAGAAATAGAAGATGAACAAACAGCACAAACAATTTATCGCTTAACAAAAACAATGTCTGAGAATTTATATTTTTGGACTGAATTTAATAAAGTTGTTTTAGAAAAAGGGAAACCATTTAATATTCGTAAGCCATATACTGATGCTTGGTATGATGTGGCGATTGGTACAAGTGAAGCCCAAATATCAATTAGGCTTATTAGTAAAAAACATATTATTGTTGAGCTTTATATTAATAATAGCAAAGAACTTTTTGATAAATTGTTTAGTCAAAAAGATGAAATTGAAAAAGAACTTGGTTTTAAAATGCAATGGAAAAGGTTAGATGATATGAAAGCATCTAGAATTCAATACTTTATAAAAGGACTAGATTTTGATAATAAAGATAATTATCCTGATTTAATGTCTAAAATAATAGAAAAAGTTGTTGTATTAAAAAATGTTTTTCCTAAATATATTTAAATAAAAGACATAGTAATAATATTTTTAAAAGACTAGAAATCTGGTCTTTTTTATATAAATTAAAATTAGCTAGATTATTAGAATTTCTGTAGAATCTTGACAATAACCCCTTAAAATGTTAAAATATTTTGTATTTTAAGATATATTTTAGTTAAATATGCCATAATATGAAAGGTGTATATAGATGAAAGTAAGAGAACTAAAAGCAATAATTAATGAGAGAATTTCATTAATAAAGCAGTCAAATAGGTCTTTTAAAGATATATTTAACTGTGTTCACTATCAAGAAAACAACACTTTTTCTGAAGAATTAGATGGTTTTAAGATAGTAAAAACTACATATAAAGAAGCTAAGATGAGTTCCATTTTAATGGGCCATTATTTTGATACGAACATTAGTTTACCTAAAGGAAGCTATGTTGGGTTAATGATGGAAAACAAGAAGGAATGGATCTTTTCTTTTTGGGGTTTATTAATGGCAGGTTTTAAGCCTGTTTTATTAAATACTAGATTAGGTCTTACTTTAAATAAAGATGTAGTTAAGTTACTTGACTTAAAGATGATAGTTTCTGATCAAGAAATTGGGTTAACTAAAGATGAAATTAACATTAATAAAATTAAATTAGAAGAAACTGATAGAACAATTGATGATTTTGTTTGGGAAAATGAAATTGCTTTAACAACATCAGCTACAACTCTTAATATTAAAATTTGTGTTTATAAAGGTGAAAATATTACAGCACAGATTCTAAATACAGATAGAATTATAAGTGAAAATACTTTAATTATGAAACACTATAATAAAGAGTTAAAACAATTAGCGTTTTTACCTTTTTATCATGTGTTTGGATTAATTGCTACTTATTTTTGGTTTGCATTTTTTAGTCGTACTTTTGTTTTCTTAAAAGATTATTCAGTTGATACGATTTTAAATACGATCAAAAGACATAAAGTTACTCATGTTTTTGCTGTGCCACTTTTATGGCATGGAATCCATAAAGAGATTATCAAACAAGTTAATCAAAAGGGAAAGAAAACTAAGAAAAAGTTTGATCGAGCAATTAAATTTAGTATCTTTATTCAAAGAATCTTTCCTAGATTTGGGTTAAAACTTGCAAGGAAAATGTTTAAAGAAGTTAATAATAAACTATTTGGTGATAGTGTTTATTTCTCAATTACTGGCGGAAGTTATATTAGTCCTGAAACATTGAGGGTTATTAATGCAATTGGTTATCCTTTGTTTAATGGTTATGGGATGAGTGAGATTGGTATTGTCTCAGTGGAATTAAGAAAATGTATTAGACATAGACTAAAAGGTTCAATCGGTAAGCCATTTGAATCAGTTGAATATAAGTTAGATGATGATGTTTTATTTGTAAGAGGTAAATCACTTGCAAGTAAAACTATTACTAATGAAGGTGTAACTATTTTAGAAGAAGGTAAATGGTTTAATACTAAAGATATTGCTTATAAAGATAAAAAACATTACTACTTAAAGGGTAGAGAAGATGATATTGTTATATCACCTAGTGGCGAAAAGTATAATCCTGATATGATTGAAAAAGAGATTTATTTTCAAACAATCAATAGGTTTACGATCACTGGTGTTAGTGAAGATGATAATTATTATTTGAGTTTGATTGTGGAAGTGGAGAAGGATTTACACCAACTTGGTGTCAAGAAAGTAATTGAAGAAATCGAGTCAAACTTAAAGAGTTTACAAAAGAATAAATACAATATTGAAAAAGTATTTATTACATACGATCCAATTGCGGCACCAACTGCAATTAAGGTAAGTAGGACTATTCTTCACAAGTTAATTAAAGAAGGCAAAGTTAATTTAATTCCTTACAATAAACTAAAAATAAATGAAATTAAAGATGTAAGCAAGTTAAATGAAATTGTAATTAATGAAGTAATAAATGTAATAGCCGAAGTTACAAACAAAGAAAAAGCAGACATTAAGTCTAATTCGCATTTTTTCTTTGATTTAGGAGGATCTAGTTTAGAGTACTTAACTTTACTTGTGAAGTTAAAAGAGAAAAATCAAATTGAATTTGATTTTTCTCATTATGGTGGTTTAGATACAGCTGAGAGGTTAGCTGACTATATAATAAAACATATTTAAAGGAGTAAAAGATGACGACAGAAACAGTGCAAAGTGCGCAAAACAAAAAGAGACTTGTTATTTTAGACAAGCCGTGGAAAGAAATTCTTTATGCAGTATCAGGATTTGGACCTAACTTACTTATGGTATTATTAGGTGCATACTTTACAGATGCTATTAACCCTGCAGCCTTACCAGAAGGCTCATTACAAGCAATCACGACAGTAAGTTTAATTTTACCCGCTATATTTCCAATTCTTTGGATGTTAGCTAAGATCTTTGATGGATTAATTGATATCCCTCTAGCAGCTTTAACTGACAGACTAAGAACTAAATGGGGAAGAAGAAGAATCCCAATTGCGATTGCTTTTATACCGATGGTTGTATCGTATGCTTTAATGTGGATACCAATTGGTGGAGAGGACCAATTAGTAAACACAATTTGGATTACAACAATGGCATTAATTTTCTTTGCTTCATACACAATGTGTTTAATTGCTTTTTATGGAAGCTTATCAAATATGTGTGCAAATGAAAACCAAAGAATCAAAGTATCTAGTTATAAAGCTTTCTTTGATACGATTGTTTATGCTTTAGTTTATGCTTTAGTCCCTATTACTTTAGAGAAATTGGGTGTTCATATTGATAAATTTACATTTATGTTGCTTCCTTTAATGGTAACAATGTTAATTCCACTATTTATGATTAAAGAAGGCGATAAGTGGGAGAAGAAGATGATTAATGAGGGTTATGATATAACTCCTTTAAAGGAAGAAGAAAAAGTTGGAGTTTGGGAAAGTATTAAACTTACCTTCACAAACAAAGTATTCTTAAGATGGTTAATAGTTAACTTATGCTCGTTCTTTGGACTTCAAATGTTCTTAGTAGCGATGAATGCTTTAATTTTAGGAGGAATGGGTTTAACTGGAGCACAAATGACAATCCTTAACACTTTTGCTTTTGCTCCTGTTCCAATTATGCTTTATTTATTTAAAAAAGTTAGAGATAAAAAAGGTTTAAGATTTGCTTATCAGATAAGTTTAGTTAGCTTTTCTGTAGCAATTTTTGCGTTTTTGATTTGTAATAAATTTGTTTTAGGAGAAGGTAATGCTACTTTAAAGATTGTTATTGGTACTTTGGGTAGTATTATTGGTTCATGGGCAATCGGCTCATTCTTCATGATGCCATATATGATCCCTGCGCAAATTTCTTCAGTTGAAGAAAAACTAACTAAGAGAAATCACTCAGCAATGTACTTTGCAGCTCAAGCTGTAACATCTTCAGTTGTAGGGGCAATTGCTAGTAGTTTAGTATATGAATATATTAAAATGTTGTTTGTTTCTAAGGCAGCAAGCGGTATAGTTTATGCTGAGAGCTTAGCTGAAGCAGCTACAAAATTTGGTGTAGCAGAAAATACAGTTTTTAACTTAGGTGTATTATTAGTACCAGTTATTGTAGCTCTATTCTGTATGATTGCTTTTGGTTTTACATTCTTAATGCCTAAAAACTATAGTCCTAAGATTGTAGCTAAGAGTTTAGGTTTAGAAAAAGAATATCAAGAAAACAAACATTTGTTTATTGAAGAAAAAGATCAAGTTGTAGAAGAAGAAGTATTAGGTGTAAACATTGTATTGTTCTTGCTATCAGGATCAATATTTGGAGCAATTTGGAGATATGGAATACTTAAGAACATTAATGCTTTCAAAGAAAAGAAAATAGGTGTAGTACACTATATTGTATCTTTATTGTTCCCACCTTATTTTGCTTATGTAGTATATGTAGCTAACAAAGCATTAGTTAAAAAGTGTCATGAAAATGGCTTGAAAGTAAAAGATTTATCTGTTCTTTATTTAATACTATCTTTAATTGGCTTAAATATCATATCTTACATTATCATGCAAGTACACTTAAATAAACTAGCGAAGAAGTTAAATGTATAAGATAGTTCAATGGTTTATCAAAATCACAGGATATATTCCTAGCCTTTTCTATTTTAAGAAAAAGATTTATTACGAAAATAGAAAAAAACAAGGAAGAAGAATTAAAGGTGGAGCAATTGTAATTTCCAATCATACTTCAATTTATGATTTTGCTTTATATATGTTTACTTTCCCTTTAAATAACTTAAGACCACTAACAGGAGAAGCTTTATATCAAAAAAATAAAGTTTTTTCTTGGTTTCTAAATGCTTTAGGGGCAATTAAAGTTGAACGTGCTGATTATGATTTTAGCTTTATGTCTAAAGCTAAAAAGTATATTGAAAAAGGCCAAAAGATTTTGATTTTTCCAGAGGGAAGACTACCTAAAGAAGGAGAAGGTTTTTTAGAGTTTAAGCCGAGTTTTGTTTATATGGCTTTAGAAACTAAAGTGCCTATTATTCCTGTATATACTAATGGTTCTTATAAGAAAAAAGAAAGAGCTAGAGTTATTGTAGGTGAACCTTTATATTTATATGAATTATATGATAATTCAAAAAGTGAGAAAGAAAATATTGACTTACTTTCAAATCATGCAAGGAATTATATTATTAGACTAGGAATGAAGTTAGATGAAAAAAGAGAAGAAGAAAAATAAAAAATTACCATTGTTTTTTAGGATTTTTGATCCCAAAGAGATTTTGTATGATTTTATTAAATGGACAGGTGGCTGGCCGTTTCTATTTTTCTATCGTGTAAAAAGGTTATATTACAAGACAGAAAGAAAAGGTTTATTTAAGGGATCTTACATTATATCTGCTAACCATATTTCTCTTACAGACATTTTTAGAATCGGAACAATTTTCTGGTTTCGAAGAGTTGGTTATGTAGCGATGGAAGAGTTATTTAACACGAAATTACGAAATTGGTTTTTTAGAGCTGGTGGCTGTATTCCGGTAAATAGAGAAAATGTTTCGTTAAAGACATTTAAAGATGTAGAGAAAAGGCTAAATAGAGGCCATTTAGTTACTGTTTTTCCTGAAGGTAGAGTTAGTTTAGATGGAGTTGGTAGGGATTATAAAGCAGGAGTAATTATGATGGCTTTGTTTGCAGATTGCCCAATTTTACCTATTTACTATCAAAAGTCAAAGAAATGGTATCATAGGCAGAAAGTAGTCATTGGACCTAAGTTTTATGTAAAGGACTATTTAATATCTAAATATCCATCAGTTGAAGAGATTAATCAAGTCGTAGCTAAATTAAAAGCTTTAGAACAAGAATTAGCAGATCATTATGAAAATAATTAGGAGGATCTATGCAAGAAAAATATTTTAAACAATTTACAGATGATGTAACTTTTAGTAAATTAGTTCATATTAGAACAACTTATGAGTTTATGGAGCATCTAAAGCAATTTAAAGAAAAGATTGCGATTGTAGATGATGAGAAGAAAGTAAACTATAAAAAGCTAGAAGAAGATGCATTAAAAATTGCTTATCTTTTAAAAGAAAACAAAGTTAATTTAAGAGAAAACGTTGGTGTTTTTTCATTAAACGATTATGATTTTGTTAGGGCAAGCTTAGGTACTATGGCTTATGGTAGTGTTGCAACACTACTTCCTTATCAGCTAGATGCAAGAAGCTTGACTGGTTTAAGTATGAAATACAATTTAAAAGTTGTCTTTTATTCTCAAAAGTTAGAAGAAAAGGTAAATGAAGCAAAGAAAAACTTACCTAATGTTGAGTTTATTGAAATTAATGATGAAGTTCAAACTTTAGGTGAATTTGATAAGACAATGAAGAAAGATGATCCAGCTTGTATTGTCTTAACTAGTGGAACTACTGGTAAAAGTAAAGGTGCTGTTTTATCACACAAAGCTTTATATACTGGAGTTAGAAACGGAACTTTGGGAATGAAAAAGCCTTTTGATCAAGTATATGTAGCTGTAATTCCTTTTACTCATGTTTTTGGTTTAATTAGATCATTACTTACTGCTTTATATACGGGAAGTACAGTTCATACAACTCCTGACATGAAGAAACTATTTGTAAACTTAAAAGTTGCTCAACCGACCATTTTGATTGTTGTTCCTGCGTTAGCTGAACTTTTCTTAAAGCTAGCAAAAGATATGGGAGTTGGAGTACTTGGTGGTAAGTTAGAGACTGTAATTGCGGGTGGTGCTCATGTATCTCCTTATATTACTTTAGAGTTTAATAAGTTAATTGACTTTTTTGGTGCAGGCTATGGTTTAACTGAATCAGCTAACCTTGTTAGTGGTAATGCCTCAGCTCCTTATAAAGCAGCATCAGTTGGTCAGTTTTATCCTTATCAAGAATATAAGATTGTAAATGGAGAGCTTTATATTAAAGGTGATAACTTAATGTTAGGTTATTATAATGATCCTGAAGAAAATGCTAAGGCTTTTGATCAAGAAGGCTATTTTAAGACTGGAGACTTAGTAAGAGTTGATGAAGAAGGATTCTTATATATCACAGGTAGAACTAAAGAAATTATTGTTTTACCTAATGGTGAAAATGTATCACCAGCTTATATTGAAAGCAAAATTAATGAAATTGCTTTAATTCAAGATTCATTAGTATATGAAGATAAAAATGAATTTGGAATAGTTATTTTAGTAGCTGAACTTTTACCTAGAGAACAAGTTTTAAGAGAAAAACAAATTGATAATTTAGAAGAGTATTTAAATAAAAAAATAGAAGAAGTAAATCAAAGTTTACTTCCTCATGAGAGAATTGGTAAGGTTATTGTAAGGAAAGAAGATTTTCCAAGAACTCCAAGTTTAAAGATTATTAGACCAAAGAGAGAGATATAGATGGAAAAAGAACAAGTTTTTAGTGAATTAAAGAAAATATTTAAATTAGTAATTCCTAATGGGATTGATGTTGAGAAAATCACGATGAAAAACAATATCACTACTGACTTAGGGATTAACTCAATTGGTGTTATTTATCTAGCAATTGCGATTGAAGAGATGTATGGTATTGATATGAGTGAAGTGACCTTTACTACATTTAAAACTATTGAAGATGTAATTGATTATATTTTGGAGAACAAATAGTGGAAAAGTGGCAACTAATAGATCCTTATCCTGGCTCTCACATTAGAACTAAAATGGGAGAAATCTATCATCATGGTATTTATATTGGAAATGATGAAGTAGTTCAATTTGGTATGCCTAGTGAGATGATGCAAGATCATAAGAAAATCAAAGTATTAAGATCTAATATGAAAGATTTTTTAGTTGGTTTTTTAGAGGTAAGAGTTTATACAAAAAAAGAACTAAAAGAAAAAAGAAGTGATGAGGAGATTGTGAGAATAGCTTTATTAAGAGTGGGAGAAGGTAATTATAATTTACTTAAAAACAACTGTGAGCATTTTGCTTATGAATGTACCTTTGGAGTTAAAAAATCTGATCAAGTTGATTCTTTAATTAAAGATATTCAAGAGGCTTTATCTAAATGATTGAAGTTTATATTTTAGATATTACTAATTTAGAGTTAGAACAATATTTAAAGAAATTACCAAACAACTTTTTAGTTCAGGTAAATAAATACAAAGAAGAAAATCAAAGAAAAAGAAGTTTTTTTAGTTGGTATTTACTTTATTTGAAATTTTTAGAAAGAAAGATTAATGCTTTTAATTTAAAAGTAGAGTTTAATGAAAACGGCAAACCTTTAATTGAGGGAATAAATTTTAATATTTCTCATTCTCATAATTTAGTAGCAGTAGCTATTTCTAGTCATGAAGTAGGGATAGATTTGGAGCTTGTGGAAGAGAAGGATAATGAGAAAATTGCTAAGAAAATAATGAATGAAGAAGAGTATCAAAAATATCTAAAAAACAAAGAATACTTTTATAAAGTTTGGACTAAAAAAGAAGCATACTTAAAAAGAAAAGGACTAGCTTTAGATTTTGCTTTAAATAAAGATCAAAAAATAGAAGATGTAGTTAGTTACTATATTCAAGATGAAGATGATCATTATTATTATTTATCTGTTTCTCCTAGTAGTTCTAAGGTAGAATTTGTAAGTTTAGATTAGAAAAAAAGGCTAAATTAGCCTTTTTTCTTTGAAAAAGGGTTTAAAATTGGCATTCTGAGGGGTTTATTTAAGTTTTATGGGGAAATAGTTGTCTAAAGTTATATCAAAGGCTAAAAACAAGGCTTTTTTGGAGAAAAAGATGATAAATCTTGAAAAAAGAGAAAGAAATTGATAAAATAGTTATATAAAAGAGGTAGATTATGGGTTTAGTAGTAAAGAAGATTAATGTTGGGGAAGTAGCTAGTATTAAGGGTATTTATAAAGCTAAGAACTATGAAAAGTACTTGTTTAATGACTATAGATTATATGATACTTATCGTAATTCCGTAACTTTTGGGGTATTTGATAATAAGAAAATGGTTGGTGTTATTAGACTTGTTGGGGACTTTCAATATGTGATTTATATTGAAGATATGATTACTTTAGATGAGTATTCTAATACTGATGCAAAGAAACTATTAATTGAGGAAGTATTGGAAAGGTATGCGAAAGTTGAGAAAATCTTTTGCAATCTAAAACATCGATCAAAAGAAACTGCTAGTGTTTACCTTGATTTAGGTTTTGCCCCTGCAGATGAAAATGAATTATTAGTTAAGATCAAAGAATAAAAGGACTATCTTTTATTCTTTTTTTATAATGTTTTATGTTATAATATTAATAGGAGAATAAACTTATGGAAGAATTCAAAAGACTAATTTCTTTAATTGGCATTGATAACTATAACAAACTAGCAAACAAGAAAATTGCTATTTTTGGTCTTGGAGGAATAGGAAGTAATGTATTATCAAGTTTAGTTAGGACAGGAATTGATAGTTTTGTTTTAGTTGACTATGATAAAGTAGAAGCTAGTAACTTTAATAGGCAAAAAATTGCTAATTATTCAACTCTTGGCTTAAATAAAACTGATGCAGCCTATCATTTAATGAAGAAGATTAACAATAATCTTAGTTGTAAGTTGTATGATTTAAAGATTGATAAAGATACTATTCATAAAGTTGATTTAAAGGATGTTTGTTATATTGTAGATGCAGTTGATGATTTAGAGGCAAAACTAGCAATTCTTATGAAAGCAAAAGAGCTTAATATTCCAATTATTTCTTCAATGGGTGTTGCTAATAAAGTAAATATCAAAGATTTGAAAATAGCTGATGTTTCTAAAACAGATACTTGCCCACTAGCAAGAAAATATCGAAAAATGGTTAGAGATTTAAGAATAAAAGATGTTCCAGTTTTATATTCTAAAGAAGAACTTGTTAATAAAGAGATGGGTACAATTGACTATTTAGTAACAGTAGCTGCTTTGTTGATTGTTGAATATGTAATTAAAGATTTATTAGGTGATAGCAATGAAACTACCTAAAGAAGTTAAGTTTATTCTTGAAACTTTAGAAGAAAGAGGCTATGAAGCATTTGTAGTTGGGGGAGCTGTTAGAGATAGTTTGTTGGGAATAAAGCCTTTAGATTATGATCTAACAACTGATGCTCTGCCTGATGAAATAGTAGCTATTTTTAAAAGAAAAGTTGATCATATTTATAAAATAGGCAAAGATTTTGGAACAATCAGCTTAGTAATTAAAGGTAAAATTATTGAAGTCACTACATACCGTATTGAAAGTGAGTATTTAGATTATAGAAGACCAGAAAAGGTTGAGTTTTCTAAAAAGTTAGTTGATGATTTAAAAAGAAGAGACTTTACGATTAATGCTTTATGTTTTAATAAGGATTATATTGATTTAGTAGGTGGCTTAAAAGATTTAAAGGAAAAGCAAATTAGGGCTATTGGGGATCCAAATTTAAGATTTACTGAAGATGCTTTAAGAATCTTAAGAGCAATTAGGTTTGCGAGTAAGCTAGGGTTTGAAATTGAAGA